>Ga0105044_10011220_pt1 | contig 12230 bp, 13 predicted proteins | sample MAT01_FD_78092 | JGI IMG/M metagenome (GOLD analysis project Ga0105044, IMG submission 78092) | Freshwater microbial communities from Lake Fryxell liftoff mats and glacier meltwater in Antarctica - MAT-01 | ecosystem: Environmental > Aquatic > Freshwater > Ice > Liftoff microbial mat | place...
GACCCCTTCTCCCAGCCGCTTCGCTTTTGGAGAAGGGGAGAAACGCAGTAGAAAGTCCCTCGCCCCGCCGCTTCGCTTATGGAGAGGGATTGCCGCTTCGCTTATGGAAAGGGATTGCCGCTTCGCTTTGGGTGAGGGGTGTGTAGTTACGAATCAACAAAGGCTGACACAGAAACCGTGTCAGCCTTTATTCTACCCAAACTTGAGGGGAAAGGGAGCGCAGTTTCGCGCGTTAGCTGCTGGAGGGGGCAACCGTGAAGCGCTCCGGTGCTGTAACCGTGACGGGTTCGTTATAGCTGGTCACGTCGATGTCAAAGTTGATCACAATGGCAGTCTCGGGACCCATTTCAAAACTGAAATCGATCACAGTTTGTTCGACCAAGCTCGTCGCGGGGTCAACAAACTGGCTGATGTTCAGTTTGACAGGTGCCAACATCTGCATCATGAAGCCTTCCATCTGTTGGGCTTGTTCGGCGCTCATTTCCGTGTCAGCGCCGCCACCCAGGACAGCCCCACCGAGCATCCCCGCGAGACCGGTTTGACGTAGCGCTTCGGCGACGTTGAGGTCTGCCGAGAATTGTGCCAAGTCACCGGAATCAGTGCGGGTGATGGCGACAAAGCCATTGGGGTCGATCCCACCCATCAGCGCGCCGAGGTCGGGCATACCCGCACCCGCAGCGGCATCATCGCCACCCATCATGCCACCCAGCGGCAGTATTCCGGCGACATCGGGACCCAAGCCCGAAGCGAACGCGCTGGTCAACTCGTCAGCGGTCGTTTGCAACCAGCCATTGCCATCACCGAGGTCATAATACAGGAAGTTTTCGATCAAGATGACTTTGAAATCCACAGGTTGAATCTCGGTGCCTTGCGCAATTTCGCCGACAACATCCATTTGGAAGATGGGCGAGCCGCTGAGACCCCCAATGACCGACGAACCCGTCAAGCTGGCGGTGACGCCGGCATCGCCTTGACCGGGGACATTTAACGACACGCTAAAATCGACCGTCACGCTGTCAAAAGCAGCGCTGGTGGCGTTTGCAGTTGTCCACAAGGTGTAGTCTTCGGCGCTGAGACCGAAAGTAGGTTCCTGCGCGAAAGCAGCGGGAGCCAACACCAAGATGAACACCATCAAAGCGAAAGCGAATGTGCTGCGAAACAAATTCTTCATGGGTAACACTCCTCGAGATTAAATCAAACTCAACACATACAAGATGCGCGTCTAGTGTACGGTGACACTATGGCGCTGTCAATCACAAAACTCAACTCTCATATTACAGAACTATAAGCAATTCTGTAATATTCTTGCGCCAAAGGGGGGCGCGCGCTTCAAGCTCTACAATTTGCACACCCGATCTCCGCATTTTATCGAGCCGCTGGCACCCGATTTCCGTTATCCTAAAGCTATACGCAGATCACTGCATCAGGGTTGCACCCGCATCAGCGCCACAATGCGTTATACTGAGGGACTCACAGCGGGGATATCGATTCCCCCCTTAAGCGCACATTGGAATTTGCTCATGGCTCAGCTCTTTGCCCATCCTGATTTTCCCCTCCCTGTTGTGGAAGGGCTGCGGGCGCTTCAACATGATGTCCTCATTCAAAGCTCAAAGCGGGTGCTGACCGATGAAGCCGTGTTGTCGGTCGCTGTCCGTTTTGAACGCGCGCTGCTGGTTTTACACCGCAAGCATTTTTTGCGGTTGCACATCTCCAACCCCTACCACAAGGGCATCATCGTGTGTACGTTTGATCTCGACTTTGAGGCGCTTACCCAACGCACCCACGCGGTGTTGTTGGCACACCCCGACCTGTCGGGTCTGCTGTTGCGGGTGGATCATCCCAAAAAGGCGGGGGATGTTTCTGTACTAGACGCCACCGACGAACCTGAGGAATAGCAAGGCAGCAATTGGGCGACCGCATGGGGTTTGCCCACGGGTGTAAAACCCTTTTGTAACAGACTCATATAACGACGCCCCACGACGTATGCAACTTTTGCGCCGCAAGTGCGTAAAAGGGTATAATCCGGCGTGGATCCGGCGAGGGGTGCGGCAGGTGCCGCCCGGAGTAAAAAGCGTGTCAACGACCGATCCGATTATTTTAGAGTGGGTAGCGGCAGCCTTGCAAGGCGATCAAGATGCCTTTGCGGAGTTGGTCTATACCTATCAAGATTCGGTGTTCAATTTGTGCTATCGCATCCTATCGGATCGTGTCGAGGCGGAAGACGCGGCGCAGGAGGCATTCCTGCGGGCGTACCTCAACTTGGCACGGTATGACAGCGCGCGTTCTTTTAAGACGTGGTTGCTGACGATTGCCTCCAATCATTGCATCGACCGGTTGCGCCGGCGACGCATGAGTTATGTATCGCTGGATGATGACCCGCTTCCCAATTTGACGCTCAGCAGCAATGAGCCAGAGCCGGAACGCGCTTCGATCAGCCGCGAACATAGTGAGGCGATCCAGAAACTACTCGATAAATTGCCGCCTGACTACCGCGCCGCGATTACGCTCCGGTATTGGTATGACTATTCCTATAACGAGATCGCCGAGATGCTGCAAAGCACCGAAAGCGCGATCAAGAGCCGGCTCTTCCGCGCACGCCAAATGATCGCCGACATGATTGCCGACACGACCGTTGTTCCGGCATCGCTGATGCTATTATTGGAGGACAACTAATGGCGAATGAGAGAAACAAGCGCCTGATGCAGATACAAGAAGCGCTCGATGGCGTGCAGTCTGCCGACACCATGCGCGAACTCCGCCGCCAGCTTGACAGCGACGAAGCCGAAAGCGCCGCCTTTGAGCGTTTGCGCAAGACCGATCAATTGCTGCGGGTTGCCCCCACCGAAGCCGCCCCCGAAGGCATGGCGCTCAAAATCCTGACACGTCTCGCCGAGCGGCTCAACCCGCGCTTGCTGCACGAGACCTCGCCAGCGGTCGCGCTCGGTTTGGCGGCGGTCGCGCTGATCTTGACTCCGCTGTTGGCGGTCGTCGGGTGGCTGGCGATTGCGGCGGTGAGCAGTGCCGCCATTTTGGGGAGTTTGGTGGATCAAGTGATCACCATCTTGGCGGCGTTGATGAACTTACTCGAATCGCTGGTGGCGGGCGCGCGCGACATCATGGCGACCTCGCCCGAAGCCGCCGTCTTGCTGATGGCGCTCATCCCCATCGCCGTCTTGTGGTTGGTGCGCTTCCGTTGGGATGACCTGCCCGATGATGATGTCATTTGAGACAGGGTTGGCAATGAACTTTAGGGCGCGTTTTCGAATCTTGCTATTCGTTGTTCTCGCCATGGGCGCGGTCTTGGGGTTGTCAGTCTTGTTGCGGGGCTTGCTCACACAGGCGCGCGCCGACCTGCCCGGTGGGGTAGTTTTCAGCGAAAACTACCGCCTGAGTACCGTCTATACCGGCGATCTCGTCGTCGCATCACCGGCGATCACCCTTGACGAGACGGCACGGGTGACGGGCAACGTCTCGTTTGCGGGCGAAAGCATCATGCTCGCGGGCACCATTGCCGGTGATCTGACGCTGCTGGCACAACATATCATCCTTGACGGAGTCACCATCACCGGCAACCTGCGCCTCCTGTCCGACGATGCCCTCATCAATGCTCAGATCGACGGCACGACCATGATCGATGTTGATGTCTTACACATTGGTGAGGGCGCACGCTTCGCGTCCGCGCCGGCGGTGTGCGCTGATCGGGTGACGGATGACCGTGCCGAACCTTCCCCTTATGCGCCCTGTCCGCCCGCCACAATTGACCCCTTCAGGGACTTGATCCCCCTGCGCGCGCAACTGGACAACCCGATATCGCTGTCCATCCGCGACCCGCTGACGTTGGGGCTAGGGGCGGGGATGTTCACGGCGCTCGTCGCGCTGTGCGCCGCGCTGGTGCCTGCACGCCTAGTGACGGTGGTGCGTATGGTGCGGCATAACCCCCTGCGTTGTTTGCAGTTGGGGATCGTGCTCTTGGCGTTGGTGATCGGCATGGTGAGCGCGCAAATTTTCCTGCTAGGCACAATCACAGCGCTGGGGGTGGTTTTGCTGCCTGTCAGTGTGGTGGGCAGTGTCGCGGTAGGGTTGATCGTGTTATTGGGCGTGGCGACGACGGCGATTTTGCTCGGCGGGTGGTTGTTGCGCAAACCCCAGCCGCCCATGATCGCGGCGGCGGTCGGCGGGGCGGGGATCGCGCTGGTCTTGGTGGGGGTGGCACTCTTGCCCTACGGACAAATCGCGCTGGTGGTGGCAGTGCTGGCGATCAGCGCGGCAGGGGTGGGGGCGGTGGTTTATACGCGGGCGGGGACCAGCGGACGGGCAGCATAATGACATTCTGTTGCAAAAGTCGGGCAACCCCATTGGGTTGCCCCTACGAAGGACGCCATTGTAGGGACGCGCAACGGCTCGTCCGCTGCACGCAGAACCCTTTTGCAACAGACTCATAATGAGCCGCCCCGACATCACCTTCTTTCGTGAAGACCACCCCAAAGATAGCCATCTGCGCTTCAGGGAACTTGCCGTTTATTCGCCCCTGTTCGCGCAGTTCACACGCCCAGTACGTTGGTTGCGCGATGGCGAATATGCCTTGCGCCGCTTTCAAGCGCGCGCCTTTGGGATATGCCTGATCTTGACGCTGATCGCCGCGCTCCTCATCGTGCAAATCAACGGGGATGCTGCAACCGGGCGGCGTGATAATCTTGCTGATAGTTTGGCGCTCTCATCGCTGAGTTTGTTGGTGGCACTGGCGACTGTGCCCGCCTTGTCGGTGCTGGATTTTTGGATGATGAACGCTGCCACCCGTGAACTGCGCGCCAGCGGCACCCAGTGGGAACTGTTGCGCCTGACGCCGATGTCCAAACGGGGCATCATCGTCTCGATCTGTGCTGCCGTCCGAATGCGCGGTTGGCGCTATAGCAGGGTGATCATGGCGGTGCGGGCGGGGGCGGTCTTGTTAGGCTTGATGGCAGCGGGGGCGCAATTTTTGACGAATACCGCCTTTTATCTGCGCGATGCCAGCAATTTTTTACTGTCGGGGATAATACCGCTGACAATATTTGTATCAGTGGGCGTGACCTTCATCCTCGAACCGCGTTGGCGTTTACAAATGATGTCGGCGTTGGCGCTGGCGTTGGCGGCGCACCTCAAAAATATCCCCCTACGCATCTTCGTCAACGTGTTGTTGGTGATCATGGTGTGGTGCATATTGCCGATTTATCTCATCTTCATTGGGTATATCAGCGCTGGATGTTTGCTCCTCATCACGTTTCCGGTCACGGTGCCCATCGGTCTGTTCTTCGGTTGGCGTGGTTTTTATCACTTTTTTGAATATATCGCCCTCCGGCAGGCTGAAGATTTTGCCTTTCGTGAACAAATGAGCCTGTGAGAACGTAAACTCTGCTATGACCCTTTATTATCGTCTCCGCCTCACCCTCACGCGCTGGATCGCGCCTATGTCGCCTGAAGCAGGGGCGGATAATTTTTTCTTGCCCGACCGCCCCACCGATCCCTTGTTGCCGTTGCCGACACTGTACGCTCGCTCCCCCTTGTTTCGTCACCTCGCCAAGCGTGTGCCGTCGTTAGCGCTGGCGGATGCTGTCCGCACCGAAGGGCAAGTCTGGCAGTATTATGCCCGCGCCCTCGCCATATTGGGGACGCTGTACCTACTGCTGTGGGTCGTGCGCTGGCAGCAAAATGGGGCGGGGGGGGTGGCGCTTGAGCGAGCGGTCGCCGAGGTCAGCTTGGGGTTCCTAGTCGTGAGCGTGGTCTTGAGCATGACGCTCGATTGGGCGTGTGTGACGATAGCCGCACGGCAGTTCCAGCGCGACAGCCTGCACGAGATCACCGTGCTGAGTCGGTTGTCGCATCGGGGGATCATCGTTTCCCATTACGCGGCACTGCACTGGCGCTTTTGGCGGCGGCGCGCCTTCGTGCTGGTATGTCGGGGACTGGGCGTGGTGCCTTTGATGATCGCGTTGGTGATCGTGCCCCTGACGAAGAGCGACATCGGGGGGCTAAATTTGCCCTTGCTGGATCGGATCGTGCAGGTCGGGATCGCCGCCAGTTTGAGCGCTGTCTTGCTGGCAGACGCCGCTTTTCGCCTACGGGGATCGGTGGCGGTGGCGCTGGCATTGGCGACCACGCCGGATCGTTCCTTCCCGGCATCCCTGCGGGCGTTGGCGATCCTGCTGCGCGAGTGGGGTACTCAATGTTTGTTGGGGGCGGTCATGCTCTTGTTCGCAGTCGGGGCGGCATTGCCGGCGATCAATCTGGCGCGCAATTGGGTGCCCAACGTGCTGCTGCATGGGCTGATCGGCGTGGTCGGTGCGGTCGGCTTCATGGTGGTGATCGCCTATGCTGTCTGGTTTTATTATGTGCAGATGGCTGCACGCCACCTGCGCCACGCCGAACGCCGCGCCGTTATGGGGGAACTGTGACGAGAGTTGCCGTCGCCGCGCTCGCTTGGTTGGGATAATATTCAACCCCAAAATTGCCGACTACCCCTGATCGAACATAATAGCTGCCGGGGGGCACAGCACTGATTGTATATGTCCCCAACGGATCGCCGGGATTACTGCCCTGCCCCACCACAGGGCACCGTGATCGGGGGGCTGCCATCGGCTGCGGTGACGCTGCCGCTGATCCCACCGCCGACCTCCAGCGAAAAATGAATATCTGGTGTGATGGTGTTGAGTGCGACCGTGATCGGTGTCGCTGCTTCAGGCGTCGTTTGATTAGCATAATATTCCGGCACGCGATTCATCACCTGCGCGCGGACGATATAGGTGCCGTGCAAATTGTAGAAGGCATAGGTGCCATCCGCGTCGGTATAGCTACCCCCAAAGGCAAAACTGCCGTCCGGGGCGAACACATACACACTGGCACCGCCGATTGGGGTCACGCCGTCGGCTTCGGTAACTGTCCCCGTAATTTGAGGGTACTTGTCCAGTACAAAATCGATGTTTAGCATGGTGGAACCTTCAGTGACGGGGATCTGGCGAGCTGTGGATAGGTTCGGTGCGTTGTCATAGTATTCGTACACATACCAAATCTTGTTGGTATATGCTACATATCGTCCGGGGGACAAGCCGCTAAAGTGATATGCGCCTGTTTCATCAGTGGTGGTGCTGCCTGCCCACGAAAAATTTGAATGTAAAAGGACAAGCGATAATGAGGCAATCGGCGTCACGCCGTCGGCTTCGGTGACATGCCCTGTGATCGCCCCCATCGCCGTGGGCGGCACCAAGTCTTGCCGAATCCATGCGCCGGCTTGTGCAGTCCGCCCGCCAAAGACCACTACCACACTGATGAGTAACACCAACAGTTTCCGCATCACAGCCCCCATTTTAATCGATCACCATTGCCGCCAGTATAACCAACCTGTGTGGCAAGCGGCATAAGAGTCGATAAGTCATAGGGGAAGCGTAGGACATGAGGAGCCGCCAATTCGCTTTACGCTTGCGGTGTCGTATTGCCTTATGATCGTTCTTGAAACTTTGCCAGCTTCATCAAGACCTTGATAAGCTTCCAAAGTCCCGCAAGCATGAAACCGAAAATAGGTAAACATAAGGATACGCAGAGTTCCCTCACGCCGCTAAATGCCGAAGGCTCAGCGCTAATTCGTGGGGGACGGCTAGGGGTGGGTGAAACGGTGTTGGTGACATCGCAGGAAAGACCTTCGCAGGTTGTTTCGCTCTGTGCAAGAATTGCGTTGATCTCCCCAACGAACATGATTGCAAAAAGGCAACACAGCATCGCGACAGCGCTTAAAGTGTATCTCATCGGTTCCACCTTTCTCGACCTGCCATAGCCCCCTCAACAGCAACGAACCGGAAAACCCATGTGCCAGATTATAGCATGGGGTGTTTGGCACAAAGATATTTCCGAACAGGGTGCATTTCAGATCGGGGACAAACGGCGTCCCTCCATTGGATTCTGTTGTTAAAACATGGGCGGATAATGTTTTAAGTGATGTATACTAGCCCCCGATGAAAAAAACACTGATCACCCCCCTGTTCCTGATCTGCCTATGCGCGCTGGCGCTCCGTCTGGGCGCGCTGGTGGTCGTTGACTACCCGGGCATCGCCGACCCTACCCATTATTACAACCTAGCACTGCGGCTGTTGCATGGGCACGGCTTTACCATTGATTACATCTGGCAATATAACCTGCCGCCAGCGGCGATCACCCACCCCGAAGAACACTGGATGCCGCTCACGGCGGTGATCGCCGCTGGCAGCATGGCGCTGTTTGGCGAGACCGCCCGCGCTGCCCTGCTGCCGTTTGCGATCTTGGGGGCATTGCTCCCTGTGATCGGCTATCTCGCCGCGCGTCAGTTGAACCTCAGCCGAGGTGCGTCGTTGTTTTCGGCGGCGGCATTGGCGGTCTTGCCGGAATATCTGCTCTACTCGACGCGCACCGACACGTTGATCCCATCCGCCTTGTGTATGGGGGCGGCGGTCTTATGCTTGACGGCGGGCTTGCGGCGCACGGGTGCCGGGGCGTGGGCAGCACTCGTCGGCTGTGGCGTCTTGGGCGGACTGGGCTATCTGACCCGCAGCGATGGCGGGTTGCTGCTGCCCATGCTGGTCGTCGTCGTGATCGCCTATCGCCTGTTCGCGCGTCCGGCATTGTCCGTCCCCGTCTTGCTACGCGCGGTCGCGCTGGTCACGATCCCCTTTGCGCTGGTCGTCGCGCCTTGGATCGCCCGCAACCTGAGCGCGATCGGCATGGCGGGATCGCCCGAAACGGCGGATATGTTCTTCTTCACCGATAACCTCGATCATTTCGCCTTTGGGCGGACGTTCACGCTCCAGACGATGCTGGCAAACGCCACCCCTGCGCAATTGATCGGCAAGCGCCTGTTCGAGTTCGCTGCTGCCGTTAAGGTTATGATCACAACGCTCGATGTGGTGCTGCCCGTCGCGGTCGCCGGTGGGTTGATCCTGCTGATCGGCGCGCGGGATCGGCTCAAGTTGTTGAGCCTCGCCCCTGTCTTGATCTTGCTGCTCGGCATTTTGGTCGCTTATCCGATCCTCATCCCGTTCAAGTCCCAGGCGGGCAGTTTCAAAAAGGCGGCGTTGTCGATCTTGCCGTTGCTGATCCCCCTCGGTGCCTATGCCTTCGAGCGGGCGATCTCGGATCCGCGCGTGCGTGCTGGGGCGATGGCGCTCACGTTGGCGCTGGCGACCGTCAACGGCATCGACGCCTTGCGCTTGGAGCAAGCGCTCGTCGGGCGCTATCGGGGCAGCATCGAAGCGATGGTCGCGACCGCCCAAACACTCCCGGACCGCACGGGCGACGGCGTGATCATTCTGATGACCCAAGACCCGTTCATCATCCGCTATGCGGGGCTGCAATCAGTGATGTACCCGTTTGAACCCATCGAGACGGTGATCGCGGTGGCGCGCCGCTACGGGGTCGACTATTTGTTGTTCCCCGCCGACCGTTACCCGTTCGAGGCGTTGCAAGCCGACCCCACCGCCGATTCGCGTTTCTTTGCGGCGGGGGCGGTGCCCGACACGGATTTTTCCTTCTTTGCCATTGTCGATGAGGACGCCCCATGACTTACGCCCGCGCCCTGATCGCCATTTTCGTGCTGGCGCTCGTCTTACGCTTGATCGCCGGACTCACCGCTGACCCGTCCTCCCCGTATATTCAGGCGGGCGGCGACTCGTGGTGGTTTCTCGGCAATGGCAGGGCGCTCGTGACGGGTGAGGTGCCGCTGGGTATGAGCGTGGATTTGGCATCGTTGCAAACACCCCCCGCCTACCTCGTTTTTGTCGGTGCCGCCCAAGCGATCTTGCCAGCGGGCGCGGCGGTCGTGCTGATCCGCATTGTGCAAGCCATTTTGGGGACGGTGGTGTGCGCCTTCGCCTATGGCATCGCCTTCCGTTTGACGGGGCGCGTACAGGCGGGGATGGCGGCGGCGTTCCTGATCGCGATCTCGCCCGCGTTTGTGCTGGAATCCGCGCAAATTCTGAGCGAATCGTTGTATTTGTTTTTCGTGGCGGCGGGGCTTGCCGCTTATGTCGAGTTCACGGTACGGACTTCGCCCGAAGACCCTAGGCGTAGGACGCTGATCGTGGCGGGCATCTGCTTTGGCATGGCAGCGCTCACCCGTGCGCCGATTTTGTTGTTTCCGGTTGGGCTGGCGATCCATCTGCTGCTGTTGATGGTGGGGCGTCACCGGAGCGATTGGCGGCGGGCGCTGGGATATGTCGCGCTGCTGCTGCTGGTCTATGCCGCTGTCGTTTCGACATGGACGATCTATGGCGCGGCACGGTGGGGGCGTTTGGTCATCGGCGGGCAGGGGTTCGCCGCTTTCGTCTATATCGGCGCGACGGGGTGGGAATCGCCAGAATCGGTGGATGCGCGGATCGGCTCGGAAGAAGGGGGCGCGGCGGATACTGTCTTTATGGAGGCAGCGGCAGCCTCGATCAGCGCCGATCCGCTAGGGTATGTGGGGCGGCGCTTGGGCGAACTAGCCGCGGCGGGCTTGCAACCGCACGGCACGACCTATTTCCCCGGCGCGAGCTTGCGCGATGCGGCGGTGCTGTGGGCGCGTGAGGATCGCACCGTTGAGGGGTTGCTACAGGTGGTGCGCGGCGATGCCTTTGTGCCCAAACTACTGCTCTATATTTTTCATTATGGCGTGCTGATCGGCGGCGTGATCGGCGTGTGGCGGGCGCGCCGACAGTGGCGACTCGCGCTCATTTTGATCGGCTTTATCGTCTATACGCTGTTGGTGCATCTGATCTTGTTGGCGTTGCCGCGCTATCTGTTTCCGACGCTGTTGGCGTGGAGCATCTTGGCGGCAGCGGCGCTCTTTCCGCCCGTGTGGGGTGCATCCCTGCCCATGCCGCCCTCACGCGCGGATGATGCTTAAGCCCAACGCTTCAAATGGCTGTAACCGTTCGATCTCGACGGCGGCTTCGACAATCAGCCCGCTGACCTCGCTCAAGGGCGCGATCACATACTGGGAAGCTGCGCCGATCTTCTCTTGCGATGCCAGCACCAGCGTATCCGCCGCGCATCGGCACAGCGCATATTTGACGTGCGCTTCTTCAAAGTCACCGGTACTCAGCCCTGCCTCGGCGTGGATGCCCGTCACGCCCATGAAGTAGATATCGGCGCGAATGTGGCTGATCGCTTCCATCGCCGCTGCCCCGACGGACACAATCGAGTGTTTGAACAAGCGCCCGCCGATCAGGATCACTTCGACGCGCGGATGCGTCACCAATTCGACGGCGATGCGCGCGCTGTGGGTCACGATGGTGGCATCCAATGTCGGCGGCAGATGGCGCGCAATTTGGAGCGCCGTCGTACCCCCATCCAAAATCACAACTTGCCCCGGTTTGATGAGCGCCGCCGCCGCCCGCCCAATCGCGACTTTGGCGTCTGCCAAAATATCTTCCCGTTTGGCGAAATCCGCGACGGCAGGGGAAGCAGGCAGCGCGCCGCCATGCACCCGCTGGAGCAAGCCCTCGTGCGCCAGTTCGCGCAGATCGCGCCGGATCGTATCCTCCGAAACGCCGAGTGCTTGGCTGATCTGTTTGGCGACGATCTGCCCGTCACGCTGCAACACGTCCAAAAGATGCTGTTTGCGCTGGGTCGTCAGCATGTCCCCCTCCGGTTTGCGCGAAAATGCGCGAAATATCTTGACAATGCACGATTATAGGTGATATTATCGTTTTAAGCGCGCAATATTGCGCATATTCGTGCAAGATAATGCACGCATCTATGAGAATACCTCAAGAATGGAGCCATTCATGTCTGAAATCAACCACCGCCTGATGATCTTGATTGCTGGACCGTATCGCAGCGGCACGGGCGACGATCCGGCGAAAATGGCGGCGAATCTGCGCCACCTCGAAACAGCATCCTACCCCATTTTTCAAGCCGGGCATATTCCGATGATTGGCGAATGGGTCGCGCTCCCGATTTGGCACACGGCGGGCGGTCAGACCATCGGCGATGCGCTCTATGACGAAATTCTGCATCCGACCGCCGGACGCCTGATCGACCGTTGTGACGCCATTTTGCGTTTGCCGGGCGAATCAAAAGGCGCGGATAACGATGTGCGTTTGGCGAAGGCGCGCGGCATTCCGGTTTACGAACGAATCGAAGATATTCCGGTATATCACGGCTAAGGGCAACACGGCGGCGCAAGATTGCGAGTCGTTTGGGGGCATCAGAGGGGATGAAAGGCGTCGAACGTCTTCCCCAACCTCTAA
>Ga0105044_10011221_pt1 | contig 12229 bp, 8 predicted proteins | sample MAT01_FD_78092 | JGI IMG/M metagenome (GOLD analysis project Ga0105044, IMG submission 78092) | Freshwater microbial communities from Lake Fryxell liftoff mats and glacier meltwater in Antarctica - MAT-01 | ecosystem: Environmental > Aquatic > Freshwater > Ice > Liftoff microbial mat | place...
ACGCAACGCAATGGAATAATTTCCCGCTGGTAAATTTGAAAAAACACCGCTCGGCTGCCAAGCACCGCCATTGATCTGAAACTCAAAGGGCGCGGTGCCAGAAATGGCCGTTACAGAAATTGCTCCCCCTGCCACACAGCTTGCATTGGCAAGGGAAACCAGAGAATCCAGCGCTTGCGCTGTCCCGTTGATAGCATAAACACTGGTATGGGTACAACCCGCTCCATCTCGCAGTGTAATGGCATAATTACCAGCCAATAAATCTGAAAACACACCACTCGGCTGCCAAGCCCCTCCATTTATTTGAAATTCAAAGGGCGACGTACCTGAAACAGCCGTTACTGAAATAGCGCCACCACCTGTGCATCCAGCATTCGAAATTGCCAGCAGCGAATCGAGTACAGGAGGGGTCGTATTGAGCACCGCCAGTGTGTCAAGGGTACACCCACCTGAAAAACGAAGCCTTATTTGATAAGTTCCAGCGGCCAAATTGGCAAAAACACTGTCCGATTGCCAAGGGCCACCATTTAAACTAAAGGACAGTGCCGTGGATTCTAAGATGGAAATTTGACCCGTTGGTGTGCCGGAACAGTTTGGCGATTGTACCGCAAGCACCAAACTGTTGGAGACCGGGTGAGCGGGTTGAGTGCCTTCAGGAAGTGGGAAGCCCACCAGCATTTTCCCCCATTCGCCAGGGGTAGCTCCGTTGGTGAAATTTAGGCTGGAAAAACCATTCGAGCCCCCTTGCAACGCTGAAACGACGTTCGGCGTATTCTGTGTGAGCAACAATTTGCCGCCACCACCACCGCCGCCGGGTCCGTGGACCTGATTCTGGGGAGTGTATGGATTAGACCCGCCGCTCCCGCCTTTGAGTTCGCAGTTCAGTGTTCCTGTTATCTGCCCGACCTGCAATACTACGGTTCCACCGGCCCCACCGCCACCCTGACCGTCATTTTGTTCGGGTCCGCCGAACACATCCGTGCCATTGGCAAGGATTCGGGAATTGTTGACTTGAATCGCCCCGGCCGATACAAAAATAATCCCCCCTCCTGCGCCGCCGGAAGTGCCCAGTTGATCGTTGGCGTGCCCGGCGCCGGCGCCGCCACCGAGAATGATTTTGTTGCTTTGAGCATCGAAATATTTCTGTCCGCCAATTCCGGAGGTATTAGGCGTGGCTGAAGACGGCGGAATAGTGATCTCCAGTCCTCCGTAGCCTCCCGAGCCTCCGTTCGCTCCGCCACCACCACCGCCGTTGTGCGCATTGCCGCCACCACCGCCATTGCCCGCACGTCCACGGCCAAAAGAAAAATCTAGGGGGATCTGTACAAGTCCTTCTCCTTTTTGAGCTGCGAGCGTTGATTGTGGTGGATAAAAATATTGTTGTTCTCCAAACACCCAAGGAATATCGTTTGGCTCAACTGTCCCGCCCCTGAATCCTTTGCCGCTGACGTCCATATTGCCAGAAAGCACCAACTGATTTTTCACATCCAAGGCTAATACCCCGCCAACGCTGCCATTCCATGGCATACAAGTGATCCCGCAGACCATGGCCGAATCGTATTCGGGCACCCGCACCAATTGCACTTTACCACTCAGGTCGTAGGGGCGAGTAAGGCCAAATTGCAATTGAATCAGGCCGCCAGCAATACTTTGAATACGGTTGAATTCATAGTTGCCAATGCAGGTAGCATTAAGAAGCGTACCGAAACTCGGCGTATTGGATAGATCCACTTGAGGAACCTGCATTTGCATCAACAGTACCTTATCGCCTGCGTTGAATCCCGTCAGCGTGCCAACTTGCAAAGTGCTGCTGTCACATCCAAAGCCCAGCACGGGCGTGTAATGGTTAATGATACCGCTCAGACAGGGAAGGGAAGAATCTTGCCCTTCCCAGGCGGTGCAGGAGGGGCCCAATGCCGTGCAAAGGCCGATAATAAGGGAAAATAACATTGATTAAAAACTTGGTGAATCGGATATGGAGAATCTCGTCGGCAAGTTAAGGCGTTTTAGAAAAACAAAGTTGCATTGCCACTCAAGGTCATTTCGCTGTTAACATTTTTTAAAAACAAAACTCGCTTCCCGCTTTAGAACGAGCTTTCCTACTTTTGCAAACTTTTTTACCCGCCATAGCCTTGGCGTAGGCGGGTTTTCTTCCCATAACAAAGGGACTTTTCACAAAAAAAACACCAATCTACACCTTTCCGTATGTTCAAAAACTTGATTGCCGCAGCCGCTATGATACTTCTGGCCAGCTCGGGTTCTGCTCAAACCGATGCCACACTTTTCACGGTGAAGGGCACCCCGGTCACCACCGCTGAATTCAAATACATCTATTCCAAGACAAATCAGGACAAAGCTGACTTCTCCGAAAAAAGTCTGCGCGAATACCTTGAACTCTACACCAACTTTAAACTTAAAGTCCAAAAAGCCCGCGATATGCAGCTGGACACCATTGCTTCCTTGAATAGCGAACTGGATGGCTACAAAAAGCAGTTGGCTAAATCCTATTTGGAGGACAAGGAGGTAACTGAAAAACTAATCCGTGAAGTCTACGATCGAATGCTGATAGACGTGGACGTTAGTCACATACTCGTTAATTGCGACCGCAACAAGCCCGCAGCTGATACGCTTCGGGCCTTCAACCGAGCCAAGGATTGGTCGAAAATGATCGTAAAAGGTGCCGGTTTCGATAAAATGGCTTTCGACAGTTCTGAAGACAAATCGGCAAAGGAAAACCGTGGCAATTTGGGTTTTATCACCGCCATGCTTCCCGACGGCTATTATGATGTGGAAAAAACCATCTACTCGGCCAAGATCGGTGATGTGCTCGGCCCGGTGCGTTCCAATACCGGCTACCACCTTCTTCGCGTGAATGCCAAACGTCCAGCACGGGGTGAAGTAGAGGTAAATCAAATCCTCTTCCGCAAAGGCGACACTCCCGAAAAAAATGCGATGAAAAAAATGCGCGCAGACAGTGCCTACAACGAACTGGCGGCTGGCGGAAAATGGGAAGCCGTATGTCAAAAATATTCCGATGACAAAACCACCGCAGCCAAAAGTGGCTACATTGGCTTTTTTGGTATCAACCGCTACCAGAGGATCTTTGAAGATGCGGCCTTTGAACTAGCGACGGATGGCGATTACTCCAAGCCAGTAGAAACAACCCTGGGCTGGCACATTATTCAGCGCAAAAGTCGCCGTCCAATTGCTACATTTGACCAACTCAAGCGCGGTCTTTCCGAGCGTGTCAAACGCGACAGCCGCAGCGAATCAGCCAAACAGGCTATTATCAGCCGGATCAAAAAAGACGGGGGTTATATGGAAAACCAAAAGGTGTTTGCTGCTTGGTCTGCCAAACAAGTGGACACTATTTTCCACACTTTCAAATGGAAACCCGACCCTGCAAAGCCACAAGACGTGCTGTTCAGTTACGGCCAAGAGAAAGTGTATACGGTAGCTGACTTTGAAGACTACTCCCAGCGAGGTGGTCGAGACCGTATGCGCGGCGCAGGCTATCCCGTGCAAGAGACCATCAACAAACTATACAAAACATGGGGCGATGAAACAGCCCTGTCCTTCGAGGAGAGCCAATTAGACAAAAAATATCCTGAGTTCAAATCACTCATGCGTGAGTACGAAGAAGGCATCCTGCTTTTTGAAGCCTTAAAACAAAACGTGTGGGATCGTGCCAACAACGACTCTACTGGCCTTCAAAAGTATTTCGATGAGGAACTCAAGATGAAATACAAATGGGACGAGCGCGCCAGCGTGAGCATCTATACCCTCAAAACGGACGACCCAAAAGTGCTGGCTAAAGTCCGCGCCCTCGCCGCAAAAAAGCCCGCTGCTGCTGTGATCAAAAAGTTCAACAAAAAAGGAAAACCTGAAGTGTTGACCGTAATGGAGAAACTTTATGAAAAAGGCAAAAACAAAGACCTGGGCGATCTCTGGAAGGCCGGCGATATGACGGCTGCAAAAACAGATGCGACCACAAAAACGGCTTCGTTCCTCAAAATCGAACAAATAGTGCCGCCAACATCAAAGGCACTCTCCGAAGCTCGTGGCTATGCAGTAGCCGACTACCAAGACTTTTTGGAGAAAAAATGGATCCAAGACCTTCGCAAAGAGTACCCAGTAGTAGTGAACGAAGCGGCGCTTAAGACATTGATTCAGAAATAGAGGATGTTGAGGGGTTGAGGATGTTGAGGGGTTGAGATTGTTGAGGGTGTGCTCAACAATCTCAACCCCTCAACTTTCTCAACCAAAAACATTCTGCTTTCTTTACATTTGCCCCCATGTCTGACATCATTTTTTCCTTAATCGAAAAAGAGCTTGACCGCCAGCGCCGCGGGGTGGAACTCATCGCATCCGAAAATTTCACCAGCCAAGCAGTCCTGGATGCCATGGGCAGCTGCCTCACCAACAAATATGCCGAGGGATATCCTGGCCGGCGTTACTATGGTGGCTGCGAAGTGGTGGACGAGGTAGAAACACTCGCAATTGAGCGCATCAAGCAACTTTTTGGTGCTGCATGGGCCAATGTTCAGCCTCACTCCGGAGCACAGGCCAATGCAGCCGTGTTCTTAGCCTGCCTTGAACCGGGCGATAAAATCCTTGGCTTCAACCTCGCGCATGGCGGCCACCTTTCACATGGTTTTGCGCTGAATTATTCTGGAAAGGTGTACAATCCATCTTTTTATGGCGTAGAGCCAGAAACAGGGCGAATTGACATGGACAAAGTAGAGGCCATCGCAAAAGCCGAACAGCCAAAACTCATCATTTGCGGCGCTTCAGCGTATGCTCGGGACTGGGATTATGCCAGATTTCGCGCCATCGCTGACTCGGTTGGAGCTTTACTCTTGGCCGATATAGCGCACCCAGCCGGCCTCATTGCCGCCAAACTTTTGAACGACCCACTCCCCCACTGCCATATCGTAACCAGCACAACGCACAAAACACTGCGGGGACCACGCGGGGGCATCATTATGATGGGCAAAAACTTTGACAACCCCTGGGGTCGCAACACGAAAAAAGGGGAGCCCATCCAAATGTCAAGCATCCTTGACAGTGGTGTTTTCCCCGGAATGCAAGGAGGCCCCCTAGAACATGTAATCGCTGCAAAAGCAGTGGCCTTTGGCGAAGCATTACAACCAACCTATAATGATTACTGCCGTCAAGTGGTGAAAAACGCCCAGGCAATGGCTGCTGAATTTGTTGCCCGAGGATACGACATCATCTCTGGAGGAACGGACAACCACCTGATGCTCATAGACTTGCGCAGGAAAAATGTTACCGGGAAATTGGCCGACCATATCCTCGGAGAAGCGGATATAACAGTAAACAAAAACTTGATACCTTTCGACCCGCAACCAGCAATGACCACTTCTGGCATCCGTGTAGGCACCGCAGCCATCACCTCACGCGGCTTCGGTGAAGACGACTGCCGACAAGTGGTGCAATGGATGGACGAAGTTATTTCGCGTCCAGATGAGGCTGCAACCCAAGCCAAAGTACGCAGTGCAGTGAATTCTTTTATGAAAAAATTTCCACTGTACGAATAGTCAACCACCAATCTACCAATCACCAATCCACCAGTCACCAATCCACCAACCACCAATCCACCAGTCACCAATCACTATCTCATGGCCGATTCAAAAGCAAACCTGCTCTATGTGGAAGATGACGAAAGCCTCAGCTTCGTCACCCGCGACAACCTTGAACTAAATGGTTACCATGTCACCTATTGCGCCGATGGGAAACAGGCGATGGACATCATCCAGGCGGGGCAAAAGTTCGACCTCTGTATCCTCGACGTAATGCTCCCCGAGGTAGATGGCTTTACCATCGCACAAGAAATCCGCTCGATTGATGACCATGTTCCGATCATTTTCCTGACGGCCAAGAGTATGAAGCAGGATAAAATCCACGGCCTTACCATTGGTGCTGACGACTACATGACCAAACCGTTCAGCATCGAAGAACTGCTTCTTAAAATTGATATTTTCCTGCGTCGCACCAAATACGCTGTAATTCTAAAGCCCGGCAAGCCTGTGGGCATTGGCAACTATGCTTTTGATTACAAGAACCTGAGTCTCACGACCGAAGGTTATTCTGAAACACTGACCCAGAAGGAGGCCGACCTGCTCAAACTACTCAACGAACACCGCAATCAGGTGGTGAAGCGCTCTTTTATCCTCGTCACCATCTGGGGCAAAGACGACTACTTTCTGGGGCGCAGCCTCGACGTTTTCATCTCTCGTCTGCGTAAATATCTGAGCCTTGACGACCGAATAAAGGTCGAGAATATACACGGGGTGGGCTTCAAGTTCCGGGTGGACGATTGATTTTGGATTTACGATTTTGGATTTACGATTATTGCAATTCCATGTAAATTTTGGTACCGTAGTAATCGTAAATCCAAAATCGCAAATCGCAAATCAAAAATCAAAAATTGCAAACCGTGCAAGCACACACCGATCAAAACGGCGGCTGTCTTCAAGCCTTTGGACGGGGGAGCCTCATTGCCCTTTTGGTCGTAGCCATTCCTTGCTTCCTTGTGCTGCGCTACCGCACCGAGATCGAAGCAAAAATTTCGGGCTTAAGTGAAATGCCCGTTTTTCAAGAACTTAGCGAGAATTTTAAAACCGGGGCAGAGCTTGCCGGCTCGACTTTTGCTGCTGAGCTGCGCGCTTTTTATGCGGATTCTATGCTGCGCGCCTCTTCAGAAATACTTCCAAACCGAAAAGCAACTTATTGGCGACGGGATCGGGTAGAAGCCCAACTTAAAGAAAAACTCGGGCGCAAGTATCAATCTGGAATGGGCCGTTACCTCGACTATGTGGAGCGTTACCGCGATTTTGCGGAACTTGAAATGCGACGCAGCAAAATCCCGGCTTCCATCACAATTGCCCAAGGCATATTAGAGACCAACGCCGGGCAAAGCATCCTGGCGACCAAAGGCAACAACCACTTCGGTATCAAGTGCCGCGCCCGACCCGGATTCCGGCGTGACGGTGTGATTGATGACCGAGACTTTGATCCGCATTCGCTCGCCATAGATTGTATGCAGATGCACGACGATTACGCTTGGGATCGCTTTGAGGTCTACCCTTCGGCGCGCGAGAGTTTTCGGAGACATTCGCTTTTGCTCCAAGACCGCCGTTATGGCTGGATGCTGCGCGAATACGAGGTAGGCGGCATATACCCAATCAAAAAAACTATCTTCGGGCACGACCGCGTGCCATATTATGCGGCCTGGTGCGTGGGACTTAAGCAATCAGGTTATGCCACTGCACGCCTTTATGCCGAAAAACTCACACTTATTATTGAAACCTACCAACTCTGGAAGATTGATTATGAGGTGGTTATCATATAGTCATTGGTCATTGAGTCATTGGTCATTAGGTCATTGGTCATTAGGTCAATGACCAATGACCAATGACCTAATGACTAATGACCAATGACCAATGACCAATGACTAATGACCAATGACCAATGACCTAATGACCAATGACCAATGACCTAATGACCAATGACTCAATGACCTAACATACTCTCCCTTCACTTTTTTAATTTTTTAAGCATGAAAAATTTTTTCGAATTCTTCGGTTTCCTCTCCACTGCTTGCATCTCTGCGGCGCTGATTTTCATTGTAATTGGCAAAAAAGATGGCTCCAAAAGCGACTCTAAGGGCGGTTTTCTCACGGAAATGGGCGCAGATGCCGAGGTGGCGGATGCTCCTCGTTCTATCTCCGACCGACCCATGCGATCCAATTCGGTTAGTAGCAGCAAACGCGAAAAGGCGACTCGCTCCAACGAATCCAATGCCCCTGAAATCGGTTCTGAAGAGCGGCTAAAATCCCTTTATAAGGACAATGAATTTGTCTTGGCTACGGCCAAACAATGGAAAGGGCTGGTGCGCGACGCCGCCGACGAGTACAACGTGAAACCTCAAGTGTTGCTCGCTCATGTGTTGGTACAATCTTACCTCGGCGACTATTCAAGGACACAACTTTACAATGATGCAGCCCGTCACGCGGGTGAGCGCGTGAAGCCTACGGCCACTGCCATCAAAGGCTACCGTTATGGTTGGACTATGCAAAAGTTGATGAACGAGCACGACCTGCTTCGCTACTTCCCGGAGGAAAGGCCCACTGTTAAGGCTATGGCGGGTGAAGCTGCTGGCACAAACACTTCCCGCAAGGTCGCGGAAAAAAGTTTCGTGTCTAAAGGCCAGGCAAAATCATCGGCGCAGGTGGCTAAAAATAATCCTGTAGAAGAGGGCTTCAAAAACATGGTAGCCAAGGAATACGGTTTTGCTTCTTGGGCCGGTCTGCAAAAACTAGCGGATCCAGACACGAAATCGGATGCCGCCCGTCGTGTGAAATCGCTGATGATGGCCTCTCGGGTACGCTGACTTAAATCAAACGCATAAGGCGCATAAAACACATAGTGTCTTGATTTTCATGCTACTAAGTGTCCTATGTGCCTTATGTGTTTAATCTCTCGCACCAATTTTCAACCAGAAAGAACCGCCATGCCGCTCCACGCCCTGCGTGTTCGGGTGATCCCAAATGTTTGAAATAGAGGCACTCAGCGCCGCATCTTCAGAGATAAAATAGGCTGGAAAAATCGGTTGATAGCGCTGTGGATTGGCTAGAATTGCGATGGCTAGTCCGTATTGTTCAGAATAAAAACGATCACACATGAACTGCGGGTAATCGTAGGGCAGGTAGATGTCGTGGATGTGAACGATAACGCCCGGCTTGAGCGCAGGCAATGTTTCCAGGAAAAAAACCGTGGCATCCGAGTTTGGCAGCATCCTGTGGGAGTTGTCGATAAACAGGATGTCGCCCGCTTCCAGTTCAGCGAGCCAACTTGTATCCACCGCCTCAAAAGGTTTGCGCACAATTTTGTGGGCCAAACTGTCTATTTCAGCCCGTGGATAGGGGTCAATGGACGTGATTTTAGTCGAAAGTCCGTGATCCATAACGGCTTTGTGCGCTACTTTGGTGGAGTTGCCCGAACCGACCTCTACATAGCGGCGTGGTTTAGTTTCGGCAATGATGGAATACAAGGCCATGATGTCAAGCCCAGGCAAAAAGCTATTGTTCCAACCTGGCTGGGAAGGGTCTTTTTCTTCAGACAATTTTTTGATAGCCTGAAGTTGCGGCGCGAAACCACTTATTTTCCCCAACCAGAATTGGTATGTATCACGTTGTTGCTCAATGATTTTGAGCAAAAGTTCGTGTGGGGGAAGACCGTGGCCGTATCTAGGCTTAAGGGCAACTTTGTATTCAAGAAAGAGGGTTTGAAATCTCGGGGATAGAAACCTGTAAAGGGATTTTAACATTGCGGAAAGGACATTTTTTCGCGCCAAAGGTAACTTTACTCTCCAGCCTTCAAAAAAACAAAATGTCCTTCTTGTTTACCCACCTGCAAATTTACCCCCACACAACCCAACCTTTTTCGATGAACCTGCTGTCTTGCAGGAAATTCTCGGACGACCTTGATACTTTCGCTTTCTTTGCTCTTGAATTGTTGCACAGTGATGCGCTCGTAAAATTTTAGAACGTGGCTTTTTTCGGCAAAAAAAACTACTCTGATCAGGAACTCGTGGAGGCTTGTACCACCAACGACCGCCGTGCCCAAGAGGCGCTGTACCGCCGTTTTTTTCCTGAAATGCTGCGTATGGTTCGCCGTTACACCCGCGACGAAGACACTGCCATCGAGGTGGTAAACAACGGTATGCTGCGGGTTTTTAAAAAAATACACACTTTTTCTTTCAAAGGTAGCCTTGAAGGCTGGATGCGCCGACTCGTCTATCACTGCATGGCTGATTATTACCGAGAAAATGCACGTTACTTGCATTTTTTAGTGCTGGAAGACCACGACCAAAGCGTGCCGGAGCGCGCACATGAATCATTTTACGAAGAAGATATCCTGAAAGCGGTGCGGACTTTGCCCCCTACTTCGCAGGAAGTTTTTCGGCTCTACGCCATCGAAGGTTATAGCCACGCCGAGATAGCGGAAAGCCTGCAGATGAGTGAAGGCACTTCTAAATGGCACCTCAGCACCGCAAGGCAAAAATTGAGAGAATTGCTCAGCACCGAGTTTAAAATAGCCTTGGCAACTGGCAGATAAGAAAGCAAACAGGGTTTGTTTTGACCACTTTTTTTTAATAAAACATGGATAAGAAAACTACAGACAAGGGTTGGGCCGCGATGCGCGAAATGCTCGACCTCGAAATGCCCGTAAAGCGCCGCCGCCTATTGGGGTGGTGGTGGTTTGGCTTGCTACTGTTGCCCCTCGTGGGTTATGGAAGCTGGCAATGGCTGGGATCGCCTGATGGCCCGAAGCAAAAAATTGAAGATGCAGCTACTCAGCCTATGGCGAGTCTTACACCAGCAAAGGGAATCACAAATGCGGTGCCATCGGAACAAAACCCACAAAATTCAATTACCAAAAGCCCTCATAATTACAGCAACAACCCTGAACCATCCGTACGGAAGAACGATAACGCCGCATTTAACAGCGCAAATACAGAGGCAAAACCAAGCGTGGTTACAGCCTTGCCCAATCCAGATGTGGCAACATTGCCAACGTGGTCAATTCCCCCATCTTCGCAAAACGCCCCTGATAATTCTGCCGCACAGGAGCCCTCGCAACTTACGCTCGACCGGCTCCCAATATTTTCACAATCAGTTGATTTGCAAATCAAAAGAAAAATTTCACAGGGTTCATTGGCCCTTGCCCAAAACCCAAAACCTATTAAAAAAACTGCCTCCAAACGCTGGGGATTCGGTGCGACCTCGGCCATTTCTACGGAGCAGTTCAATTCGATCAATGGCTTAACTACCGGTTTGACCATTGACTGGAAATTTGCACGGAAATGGGGCCTTCGTACAGGAGTTTTTTACAACATACATACCCCGCAAAGTAAATACCGCCCGGTTGCCTCGGTGCTTTCTTCGGATTACAGGTCCACGGTTTATGGCGATGTGATTGTAGTGGATGTTGTCACTGGACAGGAAGTAACCAATTCAATTAATAACGACCTATATGGCGACAATGTATATATACCCGTGAACCGTTTGCAACGAATAGAAGTCCCTGTCACTACGTTCTGGCAAGCATCCAAACCTTTAAAAATAATGGGTGGGCTGTCCTTGACACGCACACTTACAGCCAAAGCCGACAATCAAAATTATTCAGGCGATTATATCCTGAAACTCGCCGACCGAACCGCTGAAGACGGCGCCAGCAAACTGAGTTCAAGTGAGTTGGATAATTGGAGTGCCGATGCAATGCTTGGCGCGGGAGTACAACTGGGTCGTTCTTTTGAACTTGGATTTTCGGCTAGAATGCCACTCAGCAGGTTTCCTGGTATTGCAAACCCAAATCAATCTGACCCCAATACAAGTTTCGCCGGAGACCGATCCCTTGGATCAACCCGAAAACAGAACGGCCCCGTTTTTTCGCTATACGGGACTTTGTTTTTTTAAAGCCGCTCCGAAGCTCCACCCCGGGGGCTGTTGTTGGCTTTCTTAACCAAAATATCTCTGGAACGGAGTTTCGGAGTACTTACGCTTAACATATCCATTCGGTTCACATCGTATGAAGCAATTGAACCGCACAAGCAGGTCGCCTCGATTTTTCGGTGGCGGCCTGTGTTGTTTTGTGTCTACTTTTAGCCCCGAAACAATATAGTATGAAAGCTAAGCCAGCAATATCTTCAGAACCCGTCGCATTACCACCCTCCCCACCCGCTCCGAGCGAGATTGACTTCGTCGAAGCCAGCGTAAGCCTGCGCTACGATGATGTTTTTCAATGGACACAGCCCAATGAAGTGGCCGATGTGCGATGGCGCGAAGGGGCTTATGAATTTGTGTGCCACAATGGCGTGATGCTGCGCGTTTCAGTGCTGGCCTCCGGTATTTTTCGCTTGCGGTATGTTCCTGACGGGGTTTTCCAGCCTGATTTTTCTTACGCCTTGGATCCAGCCTTTGAACCAGAAAAAGTAGTCGTAAGGCTCGAAGAACGCGATAGCGAGTATCTGCTCGACTCCGGAACCTTGCAGGTCGTGGTGTCGAAGTCCGATTTGAAAGTTAAATTTTATGATCAAGATGACCGGGTGATCTGCGAGGACGCGGGTGGATACGCTGCCAAACGAACCATTTTGAAAGGCTGGTGCGAACTACGAATGGAGAAAAAATGTCACAAAAAAGAG
>Ga0105044_10011222_pt1 | contig 12229 bp, 6 predicted proteins | sample MAT01_FD_78092 | JGI IMG/M metagenome (GOLD analysis project Ga0105044, IMG submission 78092) | Freshwater microbial communities from Lake Fryxell liftoff mats and glacier meltwater in Antarctica - MAT-01 | ecosystem: Environmental > Aquatic > Freshwater > Ice > Liftoff microbial mat | place...
CATATCGCCGCTGAAGGACATGGTGAACTGAAACACGCCGCTGGAGGGGAGGCTGGCCATCGCCAGCGAGCGGTGGAGATACGCGTCAAACACCAGGCGTGCGGCGGGGGTCATCATCACGGTCGAGGTGTGGTAGAGCGTGTCGGGCTTGGCGACGCCGCTCATCCGCGTGGCGATGGTCACGTCCGTCGGGCGGGCTGAATCCAGCGTCGCGGGGTCGATGACCAGGATCTGGGAGGTCGCCGCCAGACGGGTGGTGAGCGTGGGCTCCGGCGAGGACGACAGCGCCGCGATGATGCCAGACCTGCGGCTGCCCGGGCTGGTGCGCTGGGCCAGGGGATCAAACGTCGCGTTGCTCGCCGCGTCGTCCTCGGCCGCGGCCAAGCCCAGTGGCACGGGGGCGGCATGCGGATCCACGCGTAGGCCGACCAGCCCACGCACCCACGCCTGCTCGAGACACTCTGAATCGTCGCTCTGAGGCAGGATCGCGGTGATAAGGCTGTGCACGCTCATCTGCCGCTGGAGCAGCCGCGCGTGCTCCTCAAAGAGCATCCGTCGGATGTCCACCTGCGTGCGATCCGGGCGATGGGTGCCCGCGATGAGTGTCGCATCGACGCGCGATTTGAGCCGTTGATGGCTTTGGTCCAGGGTCTTGATGACCTCGGCCAAGCGGTCGACGGCGGCGGCGACGCTCTCAACAACATCGCCCTCCACGCCCTGGGCCTTGGCCCGGGCGATGAGCTGTCGCAGCGGCTTGATGCCCGGGAACCGGAGGAAGGCCTCGCAGCCCGAGCCGGCGGGCTGGGCCGCGGCGATGACGCGCTGGCACGTATTGCGGTCCACCCCGAGCATGGCGGCCATGCTGCGCACGGAGCGTGAGCCGGGGGGCAGCGCGCGGACCAAGCGGGCAAGCTCGGAGCGGAGGCGCTGGCTGACGGCCTCGACGGCACCGAGCTCTTCAGCGCCAAGCGTCGCCGCGGCACGGGCTGGTGCGACCACTAGGGCAGATTCGCTGCCCGACACGGCTTCGGTGAAGTGCTGGAAATTCGACAAACCCACAACGCATTATCCTTGACGGATCAAACAGAGTCAAGTAGATTGTACGATAATCGTCTCAGAGTCACGCTGGGGCACATTCTCGGCCATGCCAAGCCATCGTCGGAACAAAGGAGCAAGTCTGTGGACAATCCCCAAGCACTCGTGCGAGCGTTGAAGCGGGTGGGCAGTGTCGTCGGGACGCTGGCGGTGGTCGTTCTCTCGGCCCCGGCCCACGGACAGCCGACATGCACGTCAACCTGGTCGGACCAGTTCGCGCTGCCGGGCGTGGGTGCGAACATCACCGACGCAGTCATCTGGAACGACGGTACCGGCCCGGCGCTCTACGCCGTCGGGTTTTTCGCGTCCAGAGCTATCGGGCGGCTCGATACCACGCTCTTGAACACAACGCCGCCCATCGAGATCACATCGCCGGGGAACATCGCCAAGTGGGACGGCCGGCAATGGAACTTTGTCGGCGGGCCGAACTTCTTCACCACCGATCCGCAAAACTCGCTGACTTCCATCAACAGCGTTCAGATCTTCGACCCCGACGGCCCGGGCCCCATGCCCGAGATGCTCGTCGCCGGCGGACGTGCCAACGGGTTCTCCAACGCGATCCCCGCGACCACGATCATGTTCGACGGAATCAACTGGCTGCCCATGGGCAGCTCGCTTGGTTCCGATTCTTCCGCCGAGATCCGCGATCTGCAGGTCTACAACGGCAACCTCTACGCCTGCGGAAAGTTCTCCGAGATCGGCATCGAGAACATCGCGATGTGGGACATCGGCCTGCAGGACTGGGTGAGCGTAGGGAGCGGGATCCCCAACACCGGCAACCTGATCCAAGCCGAGAAGATGGCGGTCTACAACAACGAGCTCTATGTCGCCGGCACGTTCGACTTCGTGGGCGATTTTCTGCTGTCCCGGCGGCTGGCCAAGTGGGACGGTACGCAGTGGTTGGCGGTCCCGGGCTTTGTGAACACTACAACCTTAGTGACGAACGAAGGCGGGGCGCCGAGCCTGCTCAAAACGATCGACATCGGCGACGGGCCGGGCCTGCTGGTGGGCGATGCGCGGTACACCGGCGGCCCCGCCGCCGGGTCGGCGCTGGCCCGCCTCAAGGACGGGGTGTGGAGCACGCTCATCACCCAGGCCACGGGCGTGAACAAGTCATACCCCTACGACGCGGTGATGTTCCCGGGCCCCGAGGGGCAGCAGCTTCACGTCGTCGGCTCTCGCCTGCTCAACGGTCAGGCCGGCGCGCTTCCCGGCGCGTCTTTCGCTCGGCGGACATCGACTGGCACCTTTGAAGTGCTGGGCGAGATTCCTGTTGCCAATGGTGCCGGCTCGGCCCGCTTTTTGTTCCCGGTCGACTGGGACGCTTCTGGCCCGGGCGGGACCAAGCTTCTGCTCGCAGCTCAGCCGCAGTACCGCGGGCTGTTCCTCCCAACCTACAGCGGGCTGACGCTGCTGAACATCGGACTGTGGAACGGCACGAGCATGGAGTCGGCGTTCTCCGGGTCCGACGACCTCGGCCTGACGAATGGCTTCTTCATCACTGCCAAGGAGCTCGACCCGGACGGAGCCGGACCGCAGCCCAAGGCAATGTACTTTGCGCACTCCTCACTGAACATCTCCGGGACGGCACGAACAACCGGCCTGACGGTGTACGACGGCACCACGCTCTCCGACACACCCACGGGTGTCATCGGCGTCACGGCCTTCAACACCGGCCCCTCGGGCACCGGCGAGACGGCCCTGTACGCGGCGGGACTCCTCCCCGGCACAAGCATCGGCACGCCAACGTCTTCGCTGTTCAGGCTCACCTCTTCAACATGGCAGACCGTGGGTACAGGTGAGCCTTCTCCGGCCTCAACGTTCGAGCTCGGAAACGCCATCGATGCGGTCGAGCCAGCAGTGATCGCCGGCGAACAGAGTATCGTCGTAGCGGGCCGTTACTTCCGGATCGCTGGCGTCGATGCGCGGTGGGTTTCCCGCTTCAACGGGACCGCTTGGTCGGCGATGGACTCGGGACTTCCAGCAATCAATCCCCAGCCCAACCGCTTCCTCAACCCGAACGGAGCTTTTGTCCAGCTGGCGACTGTGCAGGGACAGCTCTATTTGCTCCTCACTTACCGCTACTTTGACGGATCGCTGGCATTGCCCGCCGTTGCTGAGCTCTATCGGTGGAACGGCTTGTCTTGGGTGCTCGCCTCCGGCGCTCTGCCGTCTGATTCTGCGGCAAAGCTCGCCGTCATCGATCTGGGTTCGGGCCAGCAGCTCTATGTCGGCGGCAAGTTCCAGAACCTGGGCGGCGTGAGCGGAGTTGACTATGTTGCCCGATTCAACGGGAGCACGTTCCAGGGTGTGAACACCACCCCACTGAGCTTCGCAAACCCTGCCGCAACAGCCTCGGGAGTCAGCGCGGTGGGTGTGTTCGACTTTGGAGCCGGGCCGACCCTCGTAGCGGTTCTGGATTCCCCCGCCAGCAGCGGCACTTCGCCAGTCCGCGGCCTGATCCGCTTGGTGAGCGGGGCTTGGGAAGGAGTCTCCGGGGGCGAGACGCTCCGCCGTTCGAACACCATTCTCGGGTCAACGAGCGCTACGTGGGGGGGGCTGTATGTCACCGGCGACTTCCGCGCTGCGGGAGGTTTCGAGTCCCAGGGCGTGGCCCGCCTCGTGCAGGCGTGCACCTGCCCCGCCGACTTCGACGGCAGCGGTGTCCGCGACGTGGCCGACATCTTCGCGTTCCTCAGCGCCTGGTTCGCCAACGCCCCGGGCTCGGACTTCAACAGCTCCGGCACGCGCGACGTGGCCGACATCTTCGCGTTCCTCTCCGCGTGGTTCGCCGGCTGCCCGTAAACCCGCCCTCTCAACATCGATAGTTTCTTGGTAGTCAAAGAGATGCGCGAAAGTTTCCCTGGCATTTCTTCCGGTATCAGACATCGTCAGATCGCAACATTTTATGGAGCGAATCATGCACACAGACAAGGGTACATCTCGGGCCGCGGCGCGTTGGCATTGGCTTACGAGTGTTGGTGCTACAGCGGCGCTGAGCCTCTGTGCCCAGCTTCCGGCGCAGACGTCCTGCACTTCTAGTTGGTCGGACCAGTTCGCGCTGCCGGGCGTCGAGGCCCAGATTTCCGACACGGTGGTCTGGGATGACGGAACCGGACCGGCGATCTACGCCGTGGGGGACTTCCCCTTTCGGCGGATCGGCGGCATCGAGAATGTGATTGTGCAGACAACGCCGGTGATTGCTGTCCGCGCGGCATACGACATCGCGAAATGGACGGGCCGCGCGTGGGAGCCGGTCGGTCCCCCGATCATTCTGCAAAGCGACTTCATCAACTCCCTTCAAAGAATCAACACGATCCAGGTGTTCGATCCCGACGGTGCCGGACCGGCGTCCAGCGTGCTGGTCGTGGGTGGAACTCCCAACTCGGCGAGCTCGCCCTCGCCGCAGTCGATGCTGCAGTTCGATGGAACCAGTTGGGCGCCGTTCGCCGGTCAGCTGTTCAGGGACTCCTCTGACGGGAACGAGCTCTTCGATCTAGAGCTCTACAACGGCGATCTTTACGCGTGCGGACGGTTCGATGAGAGCGGGGGTCTTTCGGGCATCGCTCGCTGGGACATCCCGACGCAGACTTGGAACCCGCTCGCGTTGGGCATCCCGACGACGCTAACCAACCGCCGGGTCGAGCGGATGGCCGTATACGACAGCAACAACGACGGAACCCCCGAGCTGTTCATCGCTGGCAACTTCGAGGTCGCCGCCACGGGCGGTCCGGCGAACAAGCTCGTGCGCTGGGACGGTACGTCGCTCCGGACGGTGCCCGGGTGGACCAATACGAGCACCGTCGCTGCTGCGAACCTCGGCGCGCCCTCCATTCTGAAAGTCGTGGACTACGGCGACGGGCCGAGCCTGCTGGTGGGCGACGCGATCTACACAGGGTTGACTGCTCCCGCGTCCACTCGCGGGGTGATGCTGGCCCGGCTCAAGAGCGGGGCCGCCGGAGTCAACGGCACGTGGAGCAGCGTCGTTGCACAGTCCGCCTCGGGCAACAAGGGCTATGTCTTTGCCGCCGAAATGTTCCCGGGTCCGGACGGTTCACAGTTGCACATCGGCGGATCGCGTATTCTGAACGGCGTGGCCGGGCAGCCGCTCGGTGCCAAGCTGGCCCGGCGTTCGGCGGCGGGCACGTTCGCGGCTCTGGGCACCTATTCGACGGACCTCCCCAGCCAGACCGTACGCTGGTTTCTGCCGGTGGATTGGGACTTCGCCGGGCCGGGTTCGACCAAGCTGCTCTTCGGCGCGATCGCGTATCGTACGGGCCCTCTGGGCCTGATAAGCGGGCTGCTGCCCAACAACATCGCGCTATGGAACGGAACATCGGTTGAATTCGCCCACTCGGGCTCGGACTCGCTTTCGCTCATCCCGACGGTAATCAAGGAGCTTGACCCGGACGGTGCCGGCCCACTGCCGACGTCGATGTATATCGGACATTTCTCGCCCAATGTCGACGGCGTGACTCGCAACTCGAGCGTGGTCACGTTCGACGGCGCGAACTATCAGTACACGACGGCGGGGCCTCAGCTTGTTTTCGCGATCAATGTATTCACTCCCGCCGCCGGTTCTACGGCGCTGTATGTGGCGGGATTGACAGCCGGCGAGCCGTTTCTGTCCCGCCTCAACGGCTCGGCGTGGGAACAGGTGGCGACCGCAGACCAGGACCCGACCGAGAATCAGCCGGCGTCATTCGACGCGATCGAAACCGCGACAGTCGCGGGCGAGCCGAGCCTGATCCTGAGCGGACGGTTCAGCAACATCGCGGGCGTCCCTAGCCGCTTCGTCGCGCGTTACAACGGAACAACGTGGTTCAGCATGGACGCCGGACTGCCGACGCCCGGCACCAATCCGAACCTTGTGCTGCAGGTGAACGAGGCTCCACAGTTGGTGACCAAGTTCAATGGCGAACTGTTCTTAACGATTGGCTGGAGCCTCTTCAACACCACCACGACGATCCCAGTCTTCTCCAGCGCGATGTACCGCTGGGATGGAGCCGCTTGGACACTGGTGGGTCCCAACCCCGGCCTGTTGACGGTGCTCGACCTGGGCACCGGCCCCTCGATGTACGCGTTCGGTGGCCGGCAGATCGCCGGGGTCGCGGGCGTTGATTATGTCGGGCGCTGGAACGGGACGACCTTCGAGTCCATCGGCGGGGCCGGCATCTCGTTCGCCAACCCGGTGGCGACCGCCTCGGCCGTCAGTGGCCTGGGCGTTCATGACTTCGGGTCCGGTCCACGCCTGGTGATGGTCGCCAACAGCGCGGCCACAAGCGGCTCCAACGCCGTCCAGGGCCTCATCCGCCTGGAGGGCTCGCAGTGGGAGCAGGTGCCCGGCGGCGACACTGTCAAGCCGGCGACGGCGATCTATTCATCAACCACTCCCGGCCGAGCGGGTCTATACGTGGGCAGCGCCGGCACGAAAGTTACCGGCGGGTTTGAGTCGCAGGGCATCGCCTGGCTCAAGGGCCCGGTCTGCCTCTGCCCCGCCGACTTCGACGGCAGCGGTGTCCGCGACGTGGCCGACATCTTCGCGTTCCTCTCCGCGTGGTTCAGCGGCGGCCCCGGCTCGGACTTCAACAACTCCGGCACGCGCGACGTGGCCGACATCTTCGCGTTCCTCTCCGCGTGGTTCGCCGGCTGCCCCTGAGCCTTTGACCCCGCGAGCCAAACGTTCCTCCGCGGCCCGGCGACCTCTCGGTCGCCGGGCCGCTTCACTGAAGCCAGCAAGTGCGTCCCCGGCGGCGGGTGGTGGGGTGGGGCACGATGTATGGCGGCGCCCGGACCGCTAGCGTCCGGACGTCGGGCCGAGCTGTTCCAGCACGGAGTGATAGAAGCCCGACGAGTGGGACAGGCCGCCCGATCGCGAGCGAAGCGGCCAGAGACGCTCGTGCTCGCCGGTGATCAACACAAGCTCTTCGCGCAGCCGCGACCGATCGGCGCTCGCCAGCCCGCCGCTGCGACGATGGGCGATCGCGTGGTCGGCAGCGAAAACCGCCACGCGGCACGCGTGCCCGAGCTCCTCGTCGAGCAGGTGTCCGCACATCGGCGGCAGCGACGACCCTAGCGACTCGAGCCGGTCCCGCACCGGCAGCCAGTCTTCCAGCGGCGCCGCGATCGCCCGCTTGTCCGGGCCCACGAGCGCAGGCACGGGCGGGTGCAGGTCGTTGAACAGGGCCGTCGCGTTGGTCAGCCGGCAGCCACGGCGGATCGGCTCGTCGGCGTCGCCCAGCCTCTCCAGCCACGGGCCCAGCGCGAGCGTCGCGTCGTCGAGTGCATGGGCCGATGCGGCCCGAGCATCAAACGTCCGCGCCGCGCCGGCGTTCCATGCCGCGTGGGCCCCGTGGGCGAGCCCGATGAGCGTGATGGGCCACTGCTGGCGGTGCCCGAGGTCGCCCCAGTCGCAGACAAGCATGCCGGATGCGCCCGCCCGCTCGCCCTGCTCGGCGGCGTCGGCGATGTTGCCGCGGCGCTCGGCGGTGCGGCCCGTGAAGCTCCGCCAGCTCGACGTGCCCGGGCAGACCCAGGCCTCGTGCCCGTGCTCCTTGAGTGCTTCGACCCACGGCCCGAAGCGGTCCGTCGGCTCGTACCACCACGCCAGGCCGATCATCCCCTCGGGCATCAGTTCGAGCCGATCGGGATGGCTGACGGCGATATCGCCCCACATCATCGGCCGCCGCCCCAGCCCTCGGCACGTCCCGGCGATCTCGGAGACGAAGCGGAAGTACAGCTCCACGCGGGCCCGCTCGCGGTCGGCGTCCGATCCGCCGAGCTCCGCCGCACGGCCTTCGACCCAGGGCCGGCTGCGTCCGAAGCCCACATCGAAGGTCTCGTCGCAGCCGATGTTGACCAGCCGCGACGAGAAGTTGGGCACAAGCTGCTCGAGCAGGCCCTCGACGAAGCGTCCGCTCTCGGGGCTGGTCGGGCAGAGGCTGAACGCCCCGCGCCGCTCGAAGTGGAGGAACTTCCACGCCCCGTCGCCCTGGATCTCCGCAAGGTGCTCGTACCCGGGCAGCTTGAGCCAGTGGGCCAGGTGCCCGAAACAGTTCTGGTTGGGCGTCAGCTCGATCCCCCGCGCCGCGGCGTAGGCGTCAAGCTCTCTCGCCTCGTCGGGCGTGATGGGCGACGCCCCCGCCCACGCAGCCTCGCGACCGGTATACGCGAACGTGTGCTCGGTGTAGAGCTGCAAGTGGTTGATCTTCAGCGACGCGAGCAGGTCGATGGTCGCCTTGAGGTGCGCCATCGTCGGCACGCGGTCGCGCGAGATGTCGAGCATCGCGCCGCGATGTGCAAAGCTCGGCGCGTCGTCGATCTCGAGCCGGGGCAGGGCCTCGGGATGCAGGCGGGCGATCTGTACGAGCGTGTGGGCCCCGTGCCGCAGGCCCGCGGGCGTGGCCGCCCGGACGCGGATGTCGCCGGCGATCTCCAGCCGGTACGCGTCGGGACGTGTCAGCGAGCCGTCGTGCTCGAAGCGAACCAGGCCCATCGTCAGGCCCGGCGTGCAAGGCTCCGACGGGTCTGCAAGCGTCGCCAGCGCGGCCCGCGTCGGGCCGTCCAGCCCGAGCGTGCCCGGGCGGCGGCCGAGCGAGCGCGGGGAGGGAAGCAGCAGCGCGGCCAGGCCGTCGGTCGTGTCGGTCATGGCCCAACGGTACCGCTGGTCGCTAAACGCCGCCGATGCTCAACCGGGGCCGGGCCGCCCGTCGACCCACGCCGTCATGGCCTCGCCAAGGTGCACGAAGAACGGGAAAGCCGCCGTCGCGTAGTCGTACGTGTCGGCACCGACCGTGCCCGACGAGTTGGTGTAGATCGACGCCGTCAGGGCGTACCACTTGCCGCTCTGGCGGTCCATCACCACCGCGTTCTCGAGACTGAACCCCAGCGCCTGGCCCACCTTATTGATCACCCGCACCCGGTCCCGCGGCCAGACCCGCGCCGCGCCCGGCAGAAGATACTTCGCGAAGTGATCGGGGTACGCCGCCGGATCAAACCACGGATTCTCCGACTCCCGCGGCGTCTGCGCCATGGCGTGGATCAGGAACCCCCGGTCATCGGCGTGCAGCCCGAGGTCGACGCCGTGGGCGGGGTGGTCGGGCAGCGCGAGCGCGAGCATCAGGCGGTGCAGGTCCAGCAGGCCGACACGGTTCTTGAGGGCGAAGTCCATCGGGCCCTCGACCGGCCGCCCGTCGATGACGTGCCGATCGCCGATAAGCAGGCCGGGCTGGTCATTGGCCGGCAGGCCGAGGTCGCTGACGCGTTCGGGCACGCTCAGCACGCCGCGGCGGGCCAGGAAATCGACCCGCGCGGTGCGGAGATTCTCGGCGATGGTCCGGTGGGTGCTCAGGCGGTGCCGGTGCCGGAAGCTCCCGAGCCCGGCGGCCCAGATCATCTCGTGCAGCTCGCGGTGCCCGACCAGCTCGTACAGCCGGTTGTGGGCCGGGTTGTCCGAGACCAGCGCCAGCTTTCGGATCTCCCGGCCGACGCACAGCACGCCACCGTCGGCGCTGGACGGGTCGCGCGTCTCCAGCGTCTGCCCGTCGAACAGCGGCCACACCTGCATCGGCGTCCCGAGGTCCGGCTCGCACGAGCCCCGCCGCTCCGCGAGCGCCCGCAGCGTGCGCATGGCCGCGACGGCGGCGAAGGTCTTCACGGTGCTCGCCGGATACACGTACTCGGCGTCGACGCGGAAGCCCCGCGTGACGAGGTTTTCGCCCTCGGGCACGGTGAGCAGGATCTGCACGCAAGACCTGGCCGGATCGTCCAGAAGGCGACCGAACCGCTCGGGCTTCTGACCGAGCAGCCGCGGGATCAAGCCGTCGTCGGCGAGCGTCAGGGCCATGGCCGCGAGCATACCCGCGCGGGCCCTTAGTGGCCCGATATGCTCACGCCCGTGAGCGACACGCCCGTTCCCAGCGCCCGCCTCTCCAGCCTCGACGTGTTCCGCGGCCTGACGATCGCCGCCATGCTGGTGGTCAACAACCCCGGCTCGTGGAAGCACGTCTACCCGCCCCTGCGCCACGCCGAGTGGCACGGCTGCACGTTCACCGATCTGGTCTTCCCCTTCTTCCTGTTCGCCGTCGGGCTATCGATGGCTTTCTCTAGGCGTCTGGGCGGCGGGCTGGCCCAGACGCCCGGCGAGATGGCCCGGACCTCTCTGGGCGTGCTCAAGCGGGCCGCGATTCTGGTGGCGATGGGCCTGCTGCTCAACGCGCTGAGCGTGCTGCTGAGAGACCCGATCGACTTCTCTCGTCTCCGCCTGCCCGGCGTGCTCCAGCGGATCGGCGTGTGCTTCCTGCTGGCCTCGCTCGTCGTGCTCTACCTCCCGCGGGTGTGGCAGTATCTCCTGGGCGGGTTCATCCTGGTGGGCTACTGGTTCCTGCTCTCGCAGGTGCCCGTGCCGGGCTTCGACGACGCCGCCACGCGGCTCTCGCCTGCGGGCAACATGGTGGCGCATGTGGACCAGATCGTCCTGGGCCCGGCGCACATGTACACGGCCCTCGGGGCCGCCCACGATCCCGAGGGACTGCTCTCGACGCTCCCGGCGCTGGTCACCACGCTGATGGGCTTCTGGACCGGCGCGTGGCTGCGGACCGCCCCCCGTGGAGCCTCGACGGCCGGCGTGCTTGCGCTGGCGGGGCTCGTCGCCATGGCCGCCGGCTGGCTCTGGAGCCTCGCCGGATTCCCGCTGAACAAGAACCTGTGGACAAGCTCCTATGTGCTGTTCACCGCCGGCTGGGCCCTGCTCACACTCGCGGGGTGCTGGCTGGCCTGCCAGACGCTCGGCGCCCGCGACGGCTGGCGCTGGGCGGGTCGGGCCCTTTGGCCCATGGAAGTCATGGGCCTGAACGCGATTCTCGCCTTCGTCGGCTCGGGTGTGCTGGTCCGGCTCATGGGCCTGATCAAAATCGATGCCGCCGCCGGACCCGTCGCGCTGCCGAGATACATCTTCACCCGCCTTGAATCGGCCGGCCTGAGTCCGACCGACGCGTCGCTGGCCTACGCCCTGCTCACGCTGGGACTCTGGTGGCTGGTGCTCTGGGTCTGCTATCGACAACGCTGGTTCTGGAAGATCTGAGCCGGTGGCCGCCGCCGGCAGGCCCCCCACCCCCACTCCCCCACCCGCCCCTCGGCTTCATTCGTGCGGCTGGTCCGGCGCTGGCGCTGGCGGCAGCTTCGGCAGGCTGGTATACGCCGCGAAACCGAACGGCCGGCTCTCGTCGACATCGTCGCCCGGGCGGGACCGGGACCGCCGTCCCTCCCCGTCCGAGTCTTCGGCCTTCGCCGACGCGTTCTGCATCCGCTCGACAAGCTCGCTCGAGAGCGTGTGCATCGACCGGATCTCGTGCACCGGCAGCGTGAACACCTCGCCCGAGGGCGTCACGATCCGGAACACCGTGCACTGCACGGCGGCGGATTTGTCGCGGTCCTCCTGCGTCCCCGGGATCGAGCAGGCAAACAGCGGGAACACCTGCGCGATCGGGATCCGCTCGCCCCACCGCGTGAGGACCGCAAACCGACCATCGAACTGGTCGGGCTGCTGCTGGGCCAGCACGCTTAGCGCGTTGAGCATGTCGCGCACCACGTTATCCCAAAACAGGTCGCGCACGCCCATCATCTGCTGTGCGTCCATCGCGCCCTTCTGCGACGTCCTGGGCTCGGGCGCGTTGCCCACCCGCGCGTTGCCCCTGGCCCCAGCGGCTTCCGCCGGATCACGGGCCGGGTTGGGTGCGTCGTTCCGGGGGCGGGGCTCGGCCATGCATCGGGCTCCAAGGTCTATCGCCAGTCTACCCGCACAAGCCGCCGCCGCCCCACCATACCCTCTTTCTCCTATGGCCCCGCACTCGACCGTTGTCACCCGCTTCGCCCCCTCGCCAACGGGCCACCTGCACATCGGCGGGGCCCGGAGTGCCCTGTTCTGCTGGGCTTTCGCACAAGGCCACGAACGCCGCGGCCTCGCGGCGGGCCTCGCCCCGGGTGCCAGCGGCCGGTTCATGATCCGCATCGAAGACACCGATCAGGCCCGCTCCAGCGACGAGTCAGCCCGCGGCATCCTCGAAGACCTCGCCTGGCTCGGCATCGAGTGGGACGACGGTCCCAAGCTCGACATCGCCGGAGCGGGCGCGACGCC
>Ga0105044_10011223_pt1 | contig 12227 bp, 11 predicted proteins | sample MAT01_FD_78092 | JGI IMG/M metagenome (GOLD analysis project Ga0105044, IMG submission 78092) | Freshwater microbial communities from Lake Fryxell liftoff mats and glacier meltwater in Antarctica - MAT-01 | ecosystem: Environmental > Aquatic > Freshwater > Ice > Liftoff microbial mat | place...
GGTTTGGGTTACATCGTGTGTTGTCATTCGGTTGGTTATCTTCCACGCCAGCGTTGGCCGCATACCTGCCATTTTCTTGCCGCCGGTCGTCTCGCTGCTACCCCGCCCTCGCTACCTTAATCTCGCCTTCGTCTCTGTCCAACCTAGTCTGACACAGAGGGGTCCATGATATAGACTTCCTCCCTGACCATCCTCCAGATACAGTCCGCCCATGACAAAAAGCTTGTCACCCCATTGCGATACCTTCACGGACGAAAAGTAGCTGCACGGTGAAGCACACAATTTGTCGGTGATGCCCTGGGTTCCAAACGCAAGGTCAGGTGCGCCATTGGGCAAAAATCGAGCCAATCGATCTGAGTTCACCGTTACGATTTTGGCATCGGCTTGCACCAAAATTTCATTCGCCGTACTCAAACTGGATGAAGTGACAACGCCATTAAGGCCGAAGCTGGTGTCTGGCGTGCCATCCGCATTCAACTGATTGAGTTGAAAGCCGGCATTCGAAATTGACCCAACCAAAATCCGGTCATCCAACTGCACGGCCAGGCTTGTCGGCTCGTCGGTTACCTGGGTCAAGGTCAAAATGCCACCCATGCCAAAAGTCACATCTGGATTGCCGTCTGTTCCAAATCTTGCGAGTGCCAAATGGGGATCCGAGACGGTTCGCCATCCCACGATGGTTTTGCCCAAGCGTTGCAACCCAAAATGAATCAAAACGACTGATCCGGCTTGCTGATTCGCATAAAACTGGGGATGGGTCACAGCAAGATCATCAAATTAGGAGATGCCGTTTTTGCCGAATGTGAGATCTGGTTGCCCGTCAGCTTCATAGCGCGTGAGGACAATATTGGGGCAGCGCGCATTCTCTGGATAACTTGTTTCCTCTTCCTTTGTGCATGATGTGCCCACTACAACTCGTTTGCCATCGGCCTGATGAACCATACCGAACGGCCGTGCGTGTTTCAGCTGCGTGCCGATGTTGACCGGCTTCGAGTCAAACCGCGCATCGCGAAGGAGCGGAGCCGACGGTGGCAAAGTTTGGGCTACTACGGGCATCGAGCACGAGGCTGGCTTGAATCATCAGGGATGTGAAATGGGCCAACATGCGCTCATCTTACTGAATCATGGGGGAGGGGAGCAATGAAGTAGTGAGTAGCCAGTAGTCAGTAGTCAGATCAATATGCGAAACTCAACGCTTGCCTTACTGGCGACTGTCTACTGACGACTCATTACTCCCCTCCCTACACCCCCGCGCTCTTCAGCCGCTCGGCCTGCTCGCGCGAGGACAGCTCGTCGATGAATTCATCGAGGTCGCCATCCAGCACGATGGGCAGGCGATACAGGTCGATGCCGACGCGGTGATCCGTCACGCGGTTTTGCGGATAGTTATACGTGCGAATCTTTTCACTGCGATCACCCGTGCCGATCTGGCCGCGCTTCTCCGCGCTCATCTCGGCAATCATCTTTTCCTCGCGCTGCTCGTACAAGCGCGCGCGCAAGATGCTCATGGCCCGCAGGCGGTTCTGGGTCTGGCTGCGCTCGTCCTGCACGGCCACCACCAGGCCGCTTGGCTTGTGGGTGATGCGCACCGCGCTCTCGTTCTTCTGCACGTTCTGGCCGCCGGCCCCGCGCGACCGAAACGTATCAATCTCCAGATCGGTGCTGGGAATCTCAATCTCGACCTCGTCCACTTCTGGCAACACGGCCACGGTGGCAGTGCTGGTGTGAATGCGGCCGCTGGATTCGGTGCTGGGGACCCGCTGCACGCGATGCACCCCGCTCTCAAACTTCAGCCGCGAATACGCGCCCTTGCCCTTCACGTTGAAGATCACTTCCTTGTAGCCGCCGATGCCGGTCGGGCTCTCGTCGATGATCTCGGTTTTCCAGCGGCGCGTTTCGGCATAGCGCATATACATGCGGGCTAGATCGGCCGCAAACAGGCCGGCCTCGTCGCCCCCTGCGCCGGCGCGAATCTCCACGATCACATCGCGCTCGTCCCGCGGGTCTTTGGGCACCAGCAGGTTGCGAATGTCCAGGGTAAGCCGTTCGAGTTTAGCTTGCAACGGCCCAATCTCGGCGTGCGCCATCTCAGCCATCTCGGCATCGTCGCCGGCCGCCAGCTCTTCGTTGCCGGCCAGCTCGGCCTGGGCCTGTTTTAGTTCGTGATACCTATTCATCACGGGCTCAATCTCGTTGCGTTGCTTGTTCAGCTCCGAGAAGCGCACGTAATCATTCATGTTGGCGGGATCATCCATCTGCTGGGTGATCTCGCTGGCGCGTTGCTGAATCTCAATCAGCTTGCTTTCGAGTTTTTCGTCCATGGGAGGAATTTGATCATTTCGTCATTTGTTCATTGACCCATTTCATACTGAACCGAACGTCATGCGAACCCTGCAAAATGAGCAAGTGAACAAGTGAGCAAATCTAAAATAAAAAAAAGCCGCCGGCCCAACACCACATGCGCGAATGAAATAAATCTTCATTCACGGCATGTGTGTTGGTCCCGGCGGCTAGTAATTCATGTTGCTGAGCCCATAATTATAATCCGGCCCATGCCAGATTTAAGCCCTTCGCCTACGATGTCAGGGCAATTCGAAAGTCGGTTATGCGCAATGTAGGGACAAAGCAGCGGGCTAGCCTATTGGTTTGATTCGCAATGAGCCCGCTGCTTTGCCCCTACACCATCGGTTCGGATGGGGACGCGGCCGGCACGGCCAATGCCGTGTTCAAGCTGGCTCCGGCGGATTTGCAGAAACTGGCGCAGGGTTGCGTCGCCGCTGTGAAAGCGTGAGGTAGACCGCCAGCAGACCGAACACGCCCACGGCGGCCTCGGTGGCAATGACGCCAAATCGTTGCAACACCAACACCGAGATCGTGTTGACGGCAATGTGCATCAGCATCGCACCCAGCAACCACTGGATGCCGTCGCCGCGCACGGCCCGCATCACCCACACCGACCACAGGATGTGCAGGGCAATCGCCGGCACACGCTCGAACACGCCGGCGGCATACAACCACCACGGCGAGCCGGCACGCAGGGCCTGGATTTGAGCGATGACGGCCTGGGCCTGTTGCGGCGCGGCGGCTTGGGTTTGTTGGATGATCGCATCGCCCGATGTCAGCAGCACAACGGTGCTAATGGCCGATAGCGTAAACACCAGAATCGCCTCGATGCCACCGTGACCGGCGCCGAACATGACACCGCTGCGCCAGGTGCGCACGTGCCGGGCCAGCCAGCGCATGACGATGTAGCGCGCGCCCTCCTCAAACAAACCGGATGTAGCCAGTTGAATGCCCGCCACGGTGAGCACAAAGGCTGGATGCGCCGGTGTCAGCACCACACTGATGAGTGCGGTTGCGGCCGACAGTAACGGGAGCCGCGCCACTTGCGAGAGGATGAACGTGAGCGCGCCAAAGCCCCATGTACGCCATTGTTCGGGCAGGTGCCGGTGTAGCAGGATCGCCAGCGTAATCACGCCGGCCAGCACCACCAGCAATTGCAGGATTACAGGAAGGGCAGCGACCATGCCCGCACTTTAGCAGCCTCGTGCTATATTGCCCACGCAATTTCTGCGAGCTTAATCCATCATGTCAGCCCCAGTTCCCATCATCAGCCTCACCAACCCACGGGTCAAGCACACCGTGGCTTTGCGCGACAAAAAAAGCCAGCGCGAGGCCGATGGCTTGATGCTGGTCGAAGGCTTTGAGGAAATCTCACTCGCTATCGAGAGCGGTGTGCGGCCCCGAACGTTGTATTTCTGCCCGGCCCTGTTTCGCAAGGGCGCAGACGCGCAGTTGCAAGCGGCCGTGCAAGCCACCAATGCTGAAATGGTGGAGGTGACGCAACCAGTGTTTGAGAAAATGGCCTATCGCGATGGCCCGGACGGCTGGCTCGCCGTTGTGGTGCGGCCAGACTTCTCACTGGCATCATTGCTCATCGGTCGTCCGCCTGCCCTGAGCGGAGTCGAAGGGTCGTCGGTCGTCCGTCGTCCCCTCATCGTCATCGCCGAGGCCGTGGAAAAGCCCGGCAACTTCGGTGCCATGTTGCGCACGTGCGATGCGGCCGGTGTTGATGCCTTCATCTCGTGCGACCCCATCGCCGATCTCACCAACCCCAACATTGTGCGGTCCAGCGTTGGCACCTACTTCAGCGTGCCCATCGCTGAAGCCAGCAACGAGGCGACGTTGCAGTGGCTGCGGCAGCACCAGATTCAAGTGGTAGCCACCACGCCCAACCCCGGCCCCGATGGCGTGTTGCCGCTCGATTTCACCCAGGCCGATCTGACCCAACCCATCGCCATTCTGGTCGGCACCGAGAAATACGGCCTCAGTGATTTTTGGCTGACCCAGGCCGATGTGCGTGTGCGTATCCCCATGTTGGGCCGGGTGAATTCGCTCAATGTCGCGACCAGCGCGGCTTTGCTGATGTATGAGGCCGTGAAGCAGCGGCAACGTCAATAAGCCTGAAATCACCACTTCGTAAAAGCGCAGGGCAACAAAAAAGGGGCGTGCAAATGAATTCGTATATGCGCAGTTGCCTAAAATTCTGGGTGATGAAACGCAAAATGAAACAGACCAATCTCATTCTGTATGCCTTGATTCTGGTGATCGCGCTCATCCTGTTGCCACAATTGGGTACACGCATAAACCCATTGTTAATCCTCAACCAGCTCGGACTCACCAGTCGCGATTTGATCGCGGCCACCATCGGCGCCGGGCTCATGTATCTGTATCTCAAGCAGCGCTAGCAGTGATATATCGTGATGAGTGACGTGCTAACTGCAACCGCCTTTCACGAGGCCGGCCACGCCGTGATCGGCTTTTTGTTTGAAACTCGTTTCGAGCCGATTCTGCTGGATGACATCGAAGGCAAACGCGTGCCCGGCCCGACGCCCTTCTATGTGACACAGGCGATGCAAAATCTGCGCCGCAGTGAGTATCGTCAGGCGATTCGCGAGGACTTGATTGTGGCCATGTCGGGGGCGATTGCCGAGGAGCGTTTCACCGGCCAGCTCAACGAGGAGGCCGCCAGAGATGATTTTCACTTCATCACCGAGGCGTTGTGGGTGATGTATGCCGAGCAATCCGATATGCACTCGGCTGATTTGTGGCGGGAAGCGCGCCGGCTGGTGAATGCCAACTGGCTGGTCATCGAGCGGGTCGCGGCTCATTTGAGCGAGCACCGAAGCCTGTCCCGCCGCGAACTGGATACGTTGTTGATGCCGCGTTCGATGTTGTCGGGTTGATGCTGTCAGGGTGATGAAAGGAAACAGGAAGACCTCGCGGGTTGCGCCAGTCGGTTGGCGTCGAAACCCGCGAGGTCTACACAAATGGCATTATCGGCCCATACCCAGGCCGCGCGGGTGATCTGTGTCGAGAATTTGACCTCGTTCTATGAGCTGGTGAATGGGCGGCTGCTGGGCGCTGCCCCACCAGATTTCGCCGCGATTTGCCTGATGGGGAACCCCGCGCCGGCGTGCCGACACTTGCTGCGGTGCCTGCCGGCGGAAGTGCCGCTATATGTGTGGGCAGATATGGACTACGGCGGGTTCAACATCCTGGCCCAGATTCGGGCCCAAGTGAGCGCGCGCGCACAACCCGTGTGGATGGACGCAAGCACCTTCGACCGCCATGCGCGCCTGGCCCGGCCGCTGACGCCGGGCGATGTAATGCGCCTGACCCGGCTGCTGCAACACCCGCGATTGGCCGATGTGCGGCCGGCGATTGCTCATTTGCTGGCGCGCGGGTTGAAGCTGGAGCAGGAGGCGATTCGGGAGGTTGGGTGAGGGGTGAGAGCAGTTGGACTTGGTGGCCGGCATTAAAAGCGGATTAATTAGCTACAGATATATCTGGTACATAGAATCTGCTTCGAGATTGTATTCGCGGTTGTCGTATTAGGACTATGGTCTTTGTCTTGGCCTAGTCTCAGAATATTAACTTTCGAACACTCTCATAGTATTTTGTAACACCGCATAAGCGCCTTCAATATCAATCCATTCTTCTACAGCCCTTTTACGAACAAGCATCTCGGGCAAAAATTGGTCAAACTTATGAGTAAGAAGTTCATCAATCGCAATATTTTTGATAAGCTCTTCTCCCGTGCATCGTGATGCTAGCACATTGTCCAATATGCCCCTAAGTGCTAAAAAATCTCCAGCAAATTTCAATAACAGCACCCAAGGAAACAACAATGGAGCAAACTCCACTTCGATTGCTAATCGCTTTAGTAATAGGCGAAGTGTGCGTGTAACCCGTGTGCCTGCCCAAGGTAGCCACGCCCATTCTTGCTCTATCCTAAAAATTTCTCGGCGACCCAAATCAAGCCCTTGGCTCATCTGCCGCGCTCCACCTAAAGCTGCAACACCTTCACCTGATAGGTAAGCAGGGATATCTGTCTGGGACAAGATAAACCTCATCTGCCGAGAGACGATTGGATGGGTGTCAGGAATAGAATTACCTTTAAACAAGGTTTGCTGTGATTGATGAGCAGGCTTTACCAACACCTGTTTTGCGGCAGGAATCAGCTCAGTGACTTCCCACACTTTGCCACCCAGCAAGAGACAAACCGCAGGCTGCAAATCAGAGGTCGGGCTGATTCGACCTAGGTTGCGTGTTCCGTGCATTACCTCCCAATCAATCGAGGCCTGGAACAACGCATAGAACTCGCGGCTGCGTACAACTTTCTCACCTGCCAACCCCAAGATCAGCTGACCATCTGGCATTTGTTGGATGTGGTCGATGCTTGCCAAATGCTGGAGCAACTCAGCAAAATCATTTAGCGATATGGATTCAAATGGCCCTGGAACACTCAAGCTCGCCACTAACTCGCGAGGTGTCGCACCATGTCTCTCAACCAAATACGACAATAGCTGGTGATACAGCACATTATAAGGTTTGTCCTGCTGGTCAGGTGGTTCTACCCATCCTTGTCGAAACAAATCAGTCACAGCCAATGCCTTCAATAGATTAAATGGTAAGCGCTCATAAAACGGCTGATCGGCTTCCTGTGCGGTCTGAGTTGAGTAGATCTGCATGGTGCGCACACCCTGCTCTCGCCTACCACTGCGACCAAGGCGCTGCGCAAACGAACTGGCAGTGTGTGTAGCATTAACCTGCACTACAAGATCCAGCTGACCAATATCAATCCCCAATTCTAAAGTGCTAGTACAGACAACTGAGGCCGGACGCTCATCATCCTTCATCCTCGACTCTGCCAATTCGCGCATTTCTTTGCTAATGGATCCATGATGGGGATAATACCGCTCACTTAATCGGTCCCTCGCGCAGTATTTATTCAGTTGTTCCGTCAATGATTCGACATCATGACGGCTATTGCAGAAAATCAAGGTCTTACGGTTACGGGTCAGTTGATAAGTATCATCCACTACCTCAAACGGTATTTCCCGGGACCTGGCGGTGAAATGTAAATGGCTCAAGCGTACGTCAGGATTAGCATTTGGCGGATTAATCCATATGACCTGTTCATAGGTCGAAGGATTTAGCCACCGTTTTGCAACATCGGCATCGCCCACTGTGGCAGATAAACCTAGTCGCCTCGGTCTGACGTGAGTATATCGAGCCAATCTATTCAATTGGCTGGCCAGCTGCAAACCGCGATCAGTTCCTAGAAAAGTATGTAGTTCATCAATCACCACATATTTCAAACTTCGAAACAAACGCGGCAACTTGTCCTGTCGGTTAATCAACAAACTTTCGATAGATTCAGGAGTAATCTGCAAGATACCGCTAGGTTGATCAATAACCATAGCCTTATGAGATTGACCAACATCGCCATGCCAGCGATGCACCGAAATTTGAGCAGCCTCGCATAAAGTATCCAAACGGCGAAACTGATCGTTGATCAGTGCGCGAAGTGGGCCTACGTAAAGAACTTGTACAGAATCGGCAATTGTCTCGTGGATTAGGCTCAGAATGGGCAGAAATGCCGCTTCAGTCTTGCCGCTGGCAGTCCCGGCCGTGATTAAAACGTCAGCCTGAGTATCAAAGACCGCTTGAGCAGCCGCAATCTGTACCGGCCGCAATGTTTTCCACTCCGCTCTATAGATGAAATCCTGCAAGAAAGGCGCAAAGCGCGCAAACACCGAATCAGTTGCCATCTCTTGGCCGCCTTGTTGCTCAGTTTACTTTGAAGTTGGTGAAGCGGTCCAAAGGGTCGCTTGCGCTCTCAATGGGCGGCGTTTGCTGAATAAGATCACCAGAATTATCCAGTTTATCGTCAGTGATATTTTCTTGTGATGGTGTAGCAGATGCCATTCCCCTTAATATTTCGCGCCAATCCTTGTTAGGGTTTTCAGCTAGCACATTCATCAGCTGAACAAAATCGCGCAGAATCTCGCGCGGCGTGGTGAACTGCGATGATCCTACCCGATTCAAGGCTTCCTCCATAAATGCTACTAGACCCTGATCATCTATTGGACGGCTGTCAGGCACATGTTCGCGATGAATCTCACGCGCCTTCTGTAGCATAACAAAAAATTCATCTTGACTAAGTGGAGCTAGGCGTAGCACCGGTTCGGAGAAGCTTTGCAACTCACTGTTGGCAAAGCGGCTTTCGGCAAGCCGTGAGCGTAGTGCTTCATAGCTAAATAATCCACGTCGCTGGTCTTCAAGAAACTCTGATGTCCCGCCAAAAAGAAATCCAAAGTATCCAGAACGACCCTGCAAACAATCATTAACAATAGTCAGGATGCGCTCATAGTTGTTGTTTCGTGATACAGAGTTTGTAATCTTGTAGAGATTCACCGCTTCATCAATAATGATCATCATGCCGGCATAACCTACATCGTGCGCAAATCGCGCAATTACCTTCAGATAGTCATACCAGTTATCATCATCAATAATATTTCGCACGCCTAACGCGTCACGTGCTTCGGTCTTGGTTGAGAACTCGCCGCGTAGCCAGCGCAGAGCATTGCTCCTCAAAGTTTCGTCACCGGATAAATAGCCGCGGTAATAACTATTGATGACTTGGCTAAAATCAAAGCCATGCACTAGCTCATGCATGTTTTGTAATATTTGACCAATCTCATTTTGAACAGCTTCGGCAAATCCAAGTGAGGTGGGTGTCAGACCGCGTTGCGCAGATACAGCTGTCTGAACATTAGATATCCATCGCTCGATAATGACAGGCAACGCGTTCCCATCAGGCCGTAATTGAGTTGAAAGATTGCGCATCAATTCACGATAAGTAGCAATGGCTTGGCCACCAGTACCTTGCAACCGTCTATCAGGAGAAAGATCTGCATCGGCAACCACGAACTTGCTCTCCAATGCATATAGCCGCACTAACTGCAGCAGAAAGCTTTTGCCACTGCCATATCGTCCAATAACAAAACGTACTGTTGCTCCCCCATCTCGGATTCGATCCAAATCCTGCTTCAGCGCCTGAATTTCGCGGAAACGTCCAACCGCGATATGTCGGAGACCTGTTCGTGGCACCACGCCAGCGGCAAGTGAACCCAATATGGCAGTTGCTTCTCGTTTTGGAATGGGCATTATGACTCCTATTGTGTGAGGGCTTGGCGTAATAGTGGCAAATCATCATCATCAACATACCAGTTGTCACCATCTGGATACACGATGAGGTGTGTGAGTAAGGCTATAGACTTTTCAGAAAATTGATCCAGCAGCACACTCCCCATCATGTGATAGGAGCGGGCCAACTCATCAATATATTGGTTAGTTATTACTGCATCCAGCGCCAATGCGCCGGCCAAATCTCTTTCAGCTAGAGTTAGGGACTCAACAAACTTTCTCCAGGAATTGCTTTGTAATCCAGCTTCCTGTTGTACCATTGTGACCTTGGTTAAAGGTGGTGATTCATGCAATACGACTTGTAGCTCATCTACGAAGTCCTCTTCTAGAAGAATCTGTGCATCCTGAGTACGTATGATGATCTCTTTAAGATGATTTACCGCTTGTTCATTGATCGCATCAATCGTAACGTGGACTAGTTGATCTATGGGCAAAGTTAATTTCAATGTCTCTGTATTACAAGGCTGATGTACTATTAGATAAGTAATCAACTGCTTATGCGGCTCCCCAAGATCCTGCCACAATTTGCGTACAGAAGCTAAGTCTGTCAGTAGCGCCTTCATGGCAATTTGTTGTGTCTCTGTAGTTTTGATTATTGCCGATTCATTTTCACTTAGCAGTGACTCGATCTCTCGACTTTCAATGTGAAGTGTGGCAACTCGCTCAAGGTTGATACTGATTTTCGATTTTTGCTTGGCTAACACATTTGGAGGCGCTACGAGTTTAGTATCGAACGATGTAATTGATCTGTTTGGTTGCACTAAGAAAGAATCAGGTTTGGGCCAAAGCGCCTTTCGAAGTTGGTCTTCAAGTGCAACCGGTAATATTATATCTTCTAAGCGCCTTTTATAAGCGACACTCTCTCGGATAGCATTTTCGGCATATTTAATCAGTGAGGCCACATGCTCACGCAAGCCATTGTGTTCATGGTAGTCACGCCCTTCGCCTAAAGTAATTTGGCGGGGATAGTCTTTGGGTACGATTACTGCCACAAAGGCTATTTTCTTAACCTCTCTCACTTTATTTGTGCAACAAGCATCCAGCAACGTTTTCGAGCGTTGCTCATACCAGTAATCATTTGAAATACGAATCGCTTGCATGACAGCAGCATCAATTCGTGCTCCATAATCTTCCTTCTTATAAAAAGTATGGTTGCGCGCGTCATAGCGGACGAGTGAATACCAAATATGGACAGGGATGCTTTCTATAAGGCTATTTTGCGTGAAGTAATGCACTCCCGCATTCATCACCTCAATTGGAATAACCTCAAGCTCGCGAAAATTGAACCACCAGTCAAAGCACGCTTCACGACTCACTTTGTGCGCGAGCAGATCACCACCCATATGAGTAAGGGAATAATCTAATCCTCTATGAGAACTGCGGTATGCCGACCACAATTCTCGCAATAGTTTTGCTGCCTGTGTCGGATCAGGTGTTTCAATGAGACTAGTGATTTCAAAAGAGTGTAGATTGATATAAGTCTGGTCGGTTGGTGGAAATTTGCCGTCGCGCACTTGACTGCGCCAGTAGAAATACCAACTGCGTTGATCATCATTAAAATCGGTATAGTTTGGCGTAGAAATATTACACGGTGCTGGGTCACAGACATTGCTGTCACAGCTAGCATATGCCCAAGCTGATTTGAGAAAAGTTTCGACGCGATCTGGACGTGTTGGAATATTTTCGACTGAAAAAGTGTATTTCTCTGAATACTTGAGCGGAACGTCCACAAAGCGACTCATATTCATATTGGAGGTTGGTGCTACAGTTTGGTCAAGATTACGAATTTGTACTTTGCTTGGCACTGATGCTAGAACGAACTCCGCCTCTTTAGCTTGGATGAGCGCCGTCGGTGACGAAGTGTCTTTGGGGAGTAAAAGAGATCGTTGATTAAGCAAGCTGCGCACTGCTTTAAATAAACCAATCACTACAACAACCAATACACAGAAGGATATAGCGGCGATGACAACAACAAGCTGTTTAGAACCCAATTGATGCCACCAATCAACCCCCATGCTTAGAACTCGAAGCGCGATGAGACTACCAATAATTAGAAGGCAACCCGGCCCCCGAGCTTTGCTGTTGCGTTTTGGCGATGGAGAGCGACGTATATGCCTAGTGGAAGAGCGACTTCGTTTGGTCATGATCAATATGTTATGTCAGCTCAATGATATAAGCCCTTATGCCTTAATATTTAGATACCTTCCCTCTACCATTCTCCCGTTAGAAGCGATGAGATCGGCTGTATCGTTTTCTAGTGATTGTGAGCAGACAAATTTCGCGCACAAAAACAATAACGATTGTCGATTTATAATCACAAATTCAATTCTTTGCAACTTTACATCCTGATGAGATTGAGGAGAACGGAAGGATGTGAACTGACGGTTGCGAAGCGACTAGTAGACGCACACGCAAAGAATAACGAGTAATCTTGGCAACTGGAAAGCAGGAGCAAGATGGCAAAGAAATATATCGTCAACCGCCTGACCACCGCCTGGACCGCCCAGCGCAATCTGGCCGCCGACACCGTTCACTGGCACTTCGGCTGTGCCGACTCGCCGCTCGCCCATCTTTACTCGTTCAATCTCGCTTGACGATCTACTAGAGCGAAAACGAAACATGCCACCAATTCGGGTGGCATGATCTTGAACGTTGAGTGAGTGCGACTGTCA
>Ga0105044_10011225_pt1 | contig 12225 bp, 4 predicted proteins | sample MAT01_FD_78092 | JGI IMG/M metagenome (GOLD analysis project Ga0105044, IMG submission 78092) | Freshwater microbial communities from Lake Fryxell liftoff mats and glacier meltwater in Antarctica - MAT-01 | ecosystem: Environmental > Aquatic > Freshwater > Ice > Liftoff microbial mat | place...
CGCGCGGCGAACTGGCGATCAGCAAAACCGGCATGCATCGCCGCTTTCGCAGCATTTTTTGACACCAATGTGCTGTATTCGCCGCTGGTTACGAACCTGATTATGGAACTGGCGGTTGCCAATAACTATCGGCCGAAATTCTCGCAACAAGTCCACAACGAATGGATTGCGGCGGTTTTGCGTACGCGCCCAAATGTCGACCCGAGGCGTTACAACGACGCTGCGCAATGATGGACAGGCTGTTCCCAGGCGCCATGGTCGCAATGTTGCAAAAATAGTGTGGCCTGATTTGCCGCCAATTCGACACACACTAAGCACACCGGCGGTCGGGTATTTTTATTCCTTTATATGGACGACTTTCGGTGGGACTATCACCCTATGCAGGCCCGGGGCATCAACTTGGGTGCGAGTCAAACTGATGTGGCACCGTTCCGCACACCAGTTTTCACCAAAATGATGATCCCGGCGCACGCCGGGATCCAGGGGGCTGGAAATGGATACCGGCTTTCGCCGGCATGACGAGTTTCGTTGCTTGATCCACATCAGTTTGCCTCGCACCCCATCAACTTTGTTGAAGCGCCGCGTGTAGAAATATATGGTACGGTTTTCGTGTTTGAATATATTTATGGCAACCGCTGGGACCTATTACAAATGACGGGCGCGTAGAAACCATGGCTGCCATTGAACTTAAAATTCAGCTGCTGCAAAAGTCGGTAACGGACGATTTGCATTACGTACAAGCCTTGGGGCTAGACGTATTTGGTTTGGACGGCGTGAAAAGTTTGGGGCGTGTTGCTGGCACTGCCAAATCGGCTGAGCGCAAATTGAAAGATTTAGTCGGGCGTTGGCTGATGGACGCCAAATTGCCGTTACTGCATGTGCATCGCTTGGCGTTGCCAGATCAGGCGCAGGTGACGCCGTTTGCAATACGCTTTGAATTTGTCGCACCGGCTGGGCAAATTGCCTGGTTGGCGCCGGTGGCGCTGAGTTTTACCGGCTATCACTGGCAAGAGGCGCCGACTAGCGAGCAAATTCAAGTGGTTTTGCCGGATTTGGGCATACGCACGTTGGCGCAAACGGCGGCAGAAATTCCTGAGCTATTGCAGCTACACATCAAGCTGCTATTCAATCGCAAAATCGCGTTGGGTGCTGATCTGCGCCGGACGCGCACCGAGCTGCGGCAACTGGCGAACTTGCAAAAGCTCAGTCAAAGTGCCGTTCAAACGGTTCCAACTGAGGTGTTGGTGGACTTTTTAAGCGTCAAAGCGCGCCAAGTGCCGGATCGCAAACCCGGACCGATGAGCGCTTTGGCCCAGGTCGCTGACCGTGTTGGGGTGCAAGCCAGCGCCACGCCAGCCAACCGCAAAGCCCCAAAAGTGCTGCCGCCGCCCGCTTGGATGTTGACCGACGCCATCGCGCAATTGGCGCAACAATTGCGCGGTGCGCGCGCCCGCAGTGTCTTGATCGTGGGGCCGCCGGGCTGTGGTAAGTCGACAATTTACGCGGCGCTGGCTTGGCAGTGCGCTGAGCATGACATGGCGGAAGTGGCGTTTTGGCAAACCAGTGCAGCGCGTTTGATTGCCGGTCAATGCGGCTTTGGCATGTGGCAACAGCGTTGTCGGCTACTGTGCCAAGAGTTGGCGAAAACCCAGTCGATTTTGCATTTAGGCCAGCTAACGGAGCTGATGGAAGTCGGGCGCACGCGTGCGGGTGAGCAAAGTATTGCCGGGTTCTTGCGCGCAGAAATTGCGCGCGGTGGAATTTTGGTGGTGGCCGAATGCACGCCGGAGCAACAAAGCGCGATTGAACGTGCCGAGCCTGGCTTGGTGCAGGCATTTCAAATGATGACCGTGAGCGCGCCTGAGCCTGCCCAAACAACGGCGATTTTGCGCGCAGAATTGGCGCATCACGCCAGCAGTGGCCAATCTGAGGTAGCCGCCGCCACTATCGCGGCATCGGATCCGGCGCTTTTGTGGCTGCAACAATTGCATCAGCGTTATGCCGGCTATTCGGCGCATCCGGCGCGCGCGCTACGATTTTTGCGCGAACGCTTGGCGGCCGAGGCTTCGGGAACTGATCTGGCCCCAGCGAACTTGCCGTTGCGCATCGAGGCGGTAACGGCAGCCTTTGTGCAGCAAACCGGTTTGCCGCAGGTCTTGTTGGACGACGCCATGCCCTTAGCCATTGGCGCCACCCGTGATTGGTTTAGCGCCCGGGTTTTAGGCCAACCAGTCGCAGTTGAAGCGGTTTTGGATCGCATTGTGCAAATTAAGGCGCAGTTGCATCGCCCCGGCAAACCGCTCGCCAGTTTGTTGCTGATTGGCCCGACCGGCACCGGTAAAACCGAGCTTGCCAAGACCTTAGCAACGTTTTTGTTCGCCAGTACCGAGCGTTTGTTACGTTTTGACTTGTCCCAAGTTACCGATGCGCAGTCGGTGCAACGCTTGATTGGCAGCGCCGCTTTCGGTCAAAGCGAAGGTTTGTTGACCGCCAAAATACGCGAGCAGCCATTTTGTGTGCTGTTATTGGACGAATTTGAAAAAGCGCACCGAAGTTTTTTCGATCTGTTGCTGCAGATTTTGGGCGATGGCCGTTTGACGGATGCCAGCGGGCGAGTAGCGGATTTTTCCAACGCGGTGATTTTGCTGACCTCCAATTTGGGGGCGCAAGCGGCGGCTAAGCCTGGCGTTGGCTTTATCCAAGCCGCGCCCAATGCGATGCAGCATTTTCAAACGGCGGTGCAAAAATTCCTGCGGCCCGAGCTTTACAATCGTTTCGACGCGATCGTGCCGTTTTCCGCGCTTGATCGGGTGCAAGTGCGCGCAATTGCTGAGCGCGAAGTGATGTTATTGGCACAACGCAGTGGTTTGCTAGAGGCCGCAATTACGCTGCAGGTGGGCATTGATGTGTTGGATCATTTGGCCGAATTTGGCTTTGACGCCCAATACGGCGCACGCGCTTTGAAACGCGCCGTCGAAAGCCGGTTGACGATGCCATTGGCGCAGGCGCTAACCGAGCAACGACTTAAGCCGAGCGCGCAAAACCGAACCGGCGCGGGCGCAGGCGTTATTACTGAACAAACGTGGCGATTGCACCTGCAAGGCGCATCCAAACAGGTACAAATTGAGCGAACCAGTCAAAACGACCGTGCGATGGCGACCGGTGATCTGGGGTTTTGCAGTCAGGTGCAGGCTTTGCGGCGACAATTGCAACAGCTAAAAGCCTGTGATCGGGTCAGCAATTTGGAAGACGAACGTGGCTTTATCCAGTTGCGGCTTTTGCGCGGCAAGCCTAAAACCAGCAAGTCTAAAAGCAAGGCCAATGGCAAGTCCGCAGTAACAGCAGCTGGCAAAGTTGCCGCGCCTAAACTGAGCGAAGAACGTGCCACCGATACCGCCCGATTGACGGTATTGACCCCCATTTTCAACGCCTTGGAAGAGTGCCTAATGGCGATTTGTACGCTGGAAGATCAAGCTTTGTGTCAAGTTTGGGCGCAAACGTCGGAGGATGCAGTCATTGACCGCGTCGCCGTGCGCATGCAATTGCACAGTCTGCAACAGCGATATCAAGGCTTAAAGCTGGCGTTTTTTCGGGCTGGCATCGACAAGCCTGACGTTATCGAAATCGCGGTATGTTGTGAACACGCCGATTGGTTACAGAACTTGCTGCACGGGGTTCGGCTGTCGGCGGAAAATTTGGGCGCCAAGGTGCAGGTGTTGGCGACCGTGGCGCGGCCGCCAGCTGATAAAAAAGCGCAGCCAGTGCGTAGCCAGGCCGAACTGGATAGTCAAAAGCTGTTGCCAGTGACGCCGTTTAGCGAATTGAGAATCAACCCAGATGCGCTTTTTACGATTCCGCAAAGTCAACTTTTGGCGGTGATTTTGCGTTTGGAAGGCGCATTAGTGCGCCCGGCCTTTGCCGCTGAATTGGGTTTGCACCTGTTCAAGCCAATTCGCGAACAGGGCAAAGAGCGGGCCGCTTTGATCGAATTGGCGCCCTTTAGCGCCGATCAGCGCGCGTTGATCGCCAAAACCAGCAACAGCGCGCAGACTGCGGCAAATGCGTATGCGCCACGGCCTGATATTGCCAAGCCCGGCGGTATTGCCGAACGCGCCTTACGGCGCCGACGCAGTTTTGTGCAAGAGCGTATGGAAGTGCTGGACCCGCATATCAGCGGCGGCAAAAGAGATTGGACAATGACATTGGGCGAGGAAATGGCGGATCTGGTCAAAGCGCATTTGCAAAGCCTGGTCGATGCGTTTGCCCAAGACGATGCTACGGCGCTGGCGGTTTAAGCGTGGACAGCATCATTCCAGTCTTGTATCGCATCCATCGTGGGCCGCAGGCAAACGTGATTGCCCAGCCTTTATTTTTTGACGGCCCAACAGCGCGCGCGACGACGCTTGAACGCGCCAGTCATACACTACAAAACGAGCTGTTAAACCATTTTCGGACGCTTTCGCAGCAATTGGATCAACGCGAGTTACTGCCCTGGCTGAACCCGCCCGACTTTCATAATCACCGCTTGGCGCTGCGCTTGGAAGACGGGCTGCGCACCGAATTAATGGATGTTTTGCTGATTAGCTATCGTGCTTTGGATCGGATTGTGGTGTTTAGCCCGAACTATTGCAGCTTGCATTTTGAAATCGCGCACCTGGACGAATTGGCGGATCGGGCGACGGCAGTATTCAATCGGCAGTTAAAACAAGCGCGCAAGAAGCAAACCGGGTTACAAATCGAAGATTTGGCGATACCGGCGCACTGTCAGCTGCGCTTGAGCGCGATTAGTTTGCATTGGAATCCAGTGCAAGACTTGCAGCCAAAATCAGACCGTGACATGGCAGGCTTAGGTGGCGATGACGAGCAGATTGACGGTGCCGCCGAATTGCAAAGCGTGGGACGCTTGTTGAACCGGCTCTACCCAGAGAATTTAGACCGCGCTTTGGGTTGCGACGCTGCCGTTGCCGCACTTGATGACAGTTTGCGGCAGCGAAAAAGACAGGCGGTTTTGTTGCTGGGCGAATCCGGTGTTGGTAAAACCGCTTTGGTACACGAATGGCTTTACGTTCAGCGGCGTTTGGCGGATGCGGCGCCAGGGGCGGCTCCGGGGGCGGCGCTGTTGGGTTCAGTTGCGCCATTTGAGTACGCGCCCACTGCGCGCAAATTCGGTGGCGCAAAGCAGCTGGTGCCAGGGGTTTGGCTGATTGCACCGCAGCGCCTGATCAGTGGCATGAGTTACGTCGGCCAATGGGAGGCGCGGGTTTTGGCGATCCTCAAACACGCGCAAAACCGTGATTTGCTGCTGTATTTTGACGATTTGTTGGGCTTGCTCAGTGCCGGCATTAGTTCCGGTAGCCAGCTTGCCGTGGTTGACTTGTTAATGCCGGCCATTGCCAAACAGCAAGTGCGGGTATTGGCGGAAATTACCCCAGGTGCATGGCGGGTTTTGCGCGAAAAACGTCGCGAATTTGCCGATTTATTTCAAGTGGTGCCAGTGCATGCACCCACAGGACCGGCCCGCTGGCAAATTTTGGCGGGGCTGAGCCGCAGTTTAGAAGCGCAATTTGAGGTGCAGTTTGATGTCGCGGCGATGCCGTTTTTGCGCCAACTTTGCGCCCGTTACGCCGGTGATCGGGCCTTTCCTGGGCAAGTTGCCGATACTTTAAAGCGCTTGGCAGCGCGGGCGCACATGGCGCACAGGGCGCCAGCCGTGGATGCGGCAAGCGAATCAAGCCGCGCCAAGAGCATCGGACGCATCGGGCGCAACGAGATTTTGGCCGATTTCTCCCGCCGTTTGGGCCTGCGCACCGCGTTTTTGGATAACAGCCTAGCGGTCAGCCGCGCCGATATTCGGCGGCGTTTGCAAACCCTGTTGACCGGTCAAGCGCCGGCGCTGGAGGCCATCACCGACCGGCTGATGTGTGCCCAAACCGGCATGAACGACCCCAAACGCCCGTTAGCCGTGATGTTGCTGTTGGGGCCAACGGGCGTAGGTAAAACCCAGGCTGCCAAAGCCTTGGCGCGTTATTTGAGTGATTCTGACGACGCCTTGCTGCGCTTTGATTTGAACGAATATACCGAAAGCGCCGATGCCGCCCGACTTGTGGGCACCTTTGCCCAAGCCGATGGCCTGTTGACCGCCGCCATTACCCGCCAACCTTGCGCGGTGGTGTTGTTTGACGAGGTCGAAAAGGCTGCCCCTGAAGTGTTCGATGTGCTGCTATCGGTGCTGGACGAAGGCCGGCTGACCGACGCCCACGGTCGGGTTGCCGATTTTCGTCAGGCGTTTATTGTACTGACCTCCAATTTGGGGGCCACTCAAGCACAAACCGAGCTTGGTTTTACGCCCGCGCACGGTGCCCAAAATAATCAATCGCGACTACAGCGCGAGGTAGCGGCCCAGTCCGTACAAAGCATCTTTCTGCAAGCGGCCAAAAACCATTTTCGCCCAGAGTTTTTTAACAGACTTGACCATGTGATTGGTTTTAGCCGCTTTGACGATCAACAGCTGCGCGATATCACCGAAAATCTGGTGCGCCTCGCCTTACAGCGTACCGGGATTTCGGCGCGGCTTTGTATCGTCGAGCTACAGCCGCACGCTTTGGACATGCTGGGGCAATTGGGGCGCAATGAAAAACTCGGCGCGCGCGCCCTGAAACGAGCGATTGAGCGGCTATTGATGGCACCGCTGGCACGGCACTTGGCGGTGTTAGAGCTGCACGTGCCAACTCATATCCGCTTTGATTGGGTAAACGGCGAGTTTGCCCTGACGGTAACGCCGTATGTGATGGCGTCAGCGCTGATGCGCCAGCGCTTGCCGGAAGCTGGCGATGCTCATTTTGTCGATTGGCTTGATTTGGTCGAGCAATTCTTAGCTCAAATTGACGATCAATTGAGCGAACGCCGTGCTGGCGATATGGTTTTGGGTGCGGTTGACGATGCCAGCTTGCATTATTACGCCTGCCGACAACAGTCGCTATGGATTGAAGAGGTGGTGCAAGGGCTGCGGCGGCACACCGGGCGCAGGCCAAATAGTACGGCGCTACGGTTGCCACAAATGACGCCAAGCCCTGGTCGAGAAGGGCTAAGTGCTTCGATGGCGCGCGCTAATGTTGGTTTGACGGCGCATTTGGACAGCTGGCGCGATGGCCTGGAGCCAAATTTAGCGCCCGCCGAAAACGCACAGGTTTGGCAGCCGGCGCAAGATTTACTTGCTGCCTGTGCCTGGTTACAGCAACTGACCGCAGCGGCGTCGGTGCAAGAAACCGTAACTTTACAGCTGCGCCTGATCCCAGCGGACGCTAAAGATTTGGCGGCCATGAACTATTTGCAACGCTTGGGCCGGGCGCTTGAGATATTGCCGGGCTGCATGTCGGTGCAAGTCGATCAAGCCGGTACAAGCTTGCAGCTGCAAGGTTTTGGAGTGTGTCGCCTGTTAGCAGCGGAAGTCGGATTTGGCTTGCATCGGCAAAACACCGGACTAGGGGTGCAACAAGTTCTAATGCAGCGCAGCGATAGAGCCAATCAAGTTCTGAACAAGCATGGCGATAGCGGCCAGATCGCCCCAGATCCGGTGCGCATGATCTTGCGCGTGCTTGACCCAAACGGCCAGTGGCTCGATTTACGTACTGGCCTGCAGATTGCTGAAACGCGGACACAAACGCTGGCCAAAAAACCCGCAACTGCCCGGCCCGGTCCAGCCCCAACACGTGCTGACGAAAAGGCGTGGCTGCGGGTGCTTTTGGCGCCGCTGCCGGTGCCTGCGATATTTGACGTGATCGCCGATTGGTCACGCACCGATGCGGCCATGCCATGAGCGAGCAAATATTGACCGCCACGTGGCGCGACGTGCAGGGCAATTATCACGGCTTGATTTTGACGGATCCATTAGCGGCAACCGCCGTTGCACCAGATCGCGCCGGTTTACGCACCGAACTGGCCGCTTTGGCGATTTGGTTGGACGAACACGCCGCCTGGCGGCTAGATACCGATTGGGAGCGCGGCGAACAAGTGTTAGTGCGGGTGCAAGTGCGGGCGCGCTACAGCGACGGGCCGCGAGCTATTCCGCTGCCGCAAACCACGGCATTGCGGATTCCCTGCGTCAAGTTATTTGGCGCCAACTCTGGTTTAGAACACCAGGCCGGCATACCACCAGCGATGCTGTGTGTGGTGCCGCATTTGCGCTTGAGCTTTGTTTTGGACGCCGAAAAAGACGTGCGTGATTTGGTTCCGGTTTACGTGCAAGAAGCAATGCGCCAGCAAACGCCGAATGAAATCGCCCTGCAATTGCCGCCGCTGGGCTATGACATCGAGTCGCAAACGGTGGCCTTAGTGCGTCGCGGTTGGCGCAAATTGGGCCCCGATCAGCGCCCTGAATTGCGCATTTTGTTTGACACCAGCGAGCCGCTTTTACGTGATCGGCGCTTGCTGGGCGCAGCTTTTGGCCGCACGGGCGCCAGCACTGACCTAGTGCAACGGCTACAGGCCAAGCGCGGCAATATCTTGTTGGTCGGGCCGCGCGGCGTTGGTAAATCGACTTTGTTGGTCGATGCCGCCCGCAAGCTCGCCAGTTTTGACCGCAAACAAGTCGGCAACGCCGAATCGGATGGCAAAAATAGTGGGCTGGCCGACTATCGCCTGTGGCGCACCAGCGCCGCCCGGTTGATTGCCGGCATGCGCTATTTGGGCCAATGGGAAGCCAGAGTCGAGCAAGTGATCACCGCTTTAGGCAAGCTCGACGGCATTTTGGTGGCGGAAAATTTGATCGAACTGGTACGCGGCGATAGCGACCTGCAAAGCAGCGTCGGCGCGTTTTTAGTGCCGTATTTACAGCGCGGCGAGCTGCGCATGGTGGCAGAAGCAAGCTTCGAGGAAGTGCAGGCTTGTCGCCGATTAGCGCCGCAACTGCTTGATTGCTTTGAACAATTGCCAGTCACGGCATTTACCGGCGGCGATGCGTTAAAGCTCCTGCAAGAAATCAGCCACGCGCTCGGAAGCGGCGGTAGCGGCAAACTAGACGCTGCCATTCCAGCGCAAGTTTTGGCGCTCCATCAGCGCTTTTTGCCGCAATCGGTGGTGCCAGGGCCTGCGGTGCAGTTTATCCGCGAGCTAGCGCAGTTAGCGCGCACCGAAACCGTCGATCATGCGGTCGTGATCGCCCGTTTTAGCACGCGCACTGGGCTGCCGACGGTGTTGCTGCGCGATGATCTGCCGCTGGCGTTCGAATCGGTGTGTCAAGCCTTGTCGACGCAGGTCATCGGTCAACGCGCGGCCGTAGAAATTGCCGCGCAAACGGTGATCACGGTCAAGGCCGGCCTCAACGATCCGCAGCGTCCAATCGCCGCTTTATTGCTTAGCGGCCCCACTGGCACTGGCAAAACCGCATTAGCAAAAGCGTTGGCACACTTTTGCTTTGGTGCCGGTGCAAACGCGCCAGGCAATGCTGACACACCAAGCCCGCCTGCGCCCGCGTCGGCAAACCCGTCAGCCCATGCACCGTCCAGATTGATCCGGCTCGATATGAGTGAATACGCCGGCTACGACGCCATGCAACGCTTTTTAGGCGACGGCCAGGTACAGGCGGCCAGCTGGCTACAAGCCATCGCCCGGCAACCGTTTTCGGTATTGCTGTTCGACGAAATTGAGAAAGCCAGCCCGGATATTTTTGATGCCCTGCTCGGGCTTTTGGACGAAGGTCGGCTGACCGATCGTTTCGGTCAAAGCTTTGACTTCAAAAGCGCGATTATTCTGATGACCAGCAATTTAGGCGCCAAAAGCACGCGCTCCTTAGGTTTTGTCGAACCAGGTTTTGTCGAACCAGGTTTTGTCAAAACAGGTTTTGTTGAAACAGGTATTGTTGAAACAAGTTTTGTCGAAACAGGTATTGTCAAAACAAGTATTGTTGAAGCCAGAAGCGATCCCGCTAGTGCCGTGCAAAAATATTTCAGGCCCGAGTTTTTCAATCGCCTAGACGCGGTCGTGCCATTCTTTCCGCTGGGCTCAAACAGCGTGCGTTTGATCGTCGAAAAAGAATTGCAGGACCTACAAAGCCGCGCTGGACTTGCGCAATTTGGTTTGACGTTGCGCTGGGACGCAGCCGTTGTCGAGTTATTGGCACAAGCGGGCATTGACCCACGTTTTGGCGCCAGACCGATTCAACGCAGTATCGAACAACTTGTGGTGCGGGCAGTGTCGCAGTGGCGTTTGGAGCATCCTACAGCGCGACAGCAAACATTGGGTTTGACGGTGGATACGGGCCAAATTTTAGTGCGGGCGTCGTCGATCTCATAAACCTCAATTCGCCGAGAACGCACCATGCCCGCGATACCCTTTATCCTAGAAAACTCAGCTGGACGTGCCCGAGTGTGTTTTTTTCGGCTTGTCCGGCAAGACGTGACGACGCGGATTAGTCATTCTCTGCAAGGAGGAAACAACGCAGCAGGGCGAGTCGAAAAAGGTGCAATCGGGCGTGTAGCGCTCGCACCCCAATGGCACCGTCAGAAAAAGTCCTCAAGCTTATACTCACTGAAACTTACAGCCCCAGAAACTTTTTCACTACCGCCACTGTCGCCGCCGGGTCTTCTTCGTGGGGCACATGGCCCAAGCTGTCGAACATCACCAGCTGGCTGCCGACGATATCTGTGGCGAACCGCTGGGCGTTGTCAGGCGGAATCAAACGATCTTGCCTGCCCCATAAGATTAGGGTGGGCACTTTCAGCGTCGCAATGCGCTCTGCACCCATGGCGAGCGGCTGGGCCATGCGCACGCCCAGCGCGCGGCGGTTGCCGGCACGCAGGGTCATATCGTAATACAAATCCACCAGCGCGGGGGTGACTTTGCCGGGGTCACCATAGACACTGCGTACGCTGCTATCCACCATGCTGCGCGGCAATGTGCGCTGCAGCAGCGGCCCCAGCATTGGCACGCGGGCGAGCTGGAAACCGAGCGGAATAGATTTGGGTACGAATGGGTAGCCCGCTGCGTCCACCAGCACCAGCCGCTGCACGCGCTGCGGGTAGGCCGCCGCCGTGGCCCAGGCAATTTGGCCGCCCAGCGAGTTCCCGCCCAGCACGACCTTTTGCACGCCCAAATGATCCAACATGGCCACTACAAAGCGGACATAGGCGTCGATGGAATAGTCGTCTTGTGGCTGCGGGCCGGTCAGGGCAAAACCGGGCAAATCAAAGCGAATAACGCGGCGCTGGCCGCGTAAAGCCTGCGTCCAGCCCTGCCAAGTGTGCAGGCTGGCTGAAGTGCCGTGCAGCAATACGATGGGCGTCGGGTCGTCGCGCGGGCCTTCGTCACGCAGGTGCACTTGCATGCCACCCACGTCCACAAACTGCGATGGCGGCGGCGCCCAACGGGCTGTGAGTGCACTCACCGGCTTGTCTGGTGCCCACGTGATCGCCAACCCCACGAGCAATAAAAGCAGCAACGCGGCCAGCACCATGGCGAACGCTTTTCCAATCAACTTCATTTACAATTCCCCGAAACTTTAACTATCCAGAGCCGCGTTGGCACGCTAATCAACTTCCTTATTTATCTCATTGTGCCAGCAAAAATCGCCCCCTCAGCGCCTAAGCTAACAGTCGGGCCGCCATCAGGCTCGGCGCTGCAAGTGACGTTACAACAACAACCCGTATATCAACAACGCAAAAGCGGAGCGATAATCCTGGGATCACCGCTCCGCTGCTTCAACTCATTTATCAGTTTAAACGTAGTTTACTAACGTCTTTACGGGTAGGCCGCTTTAAAGTAGCTGATCGCGTCTAGCACGTCTGGACTAATCCGGCGGAACACGTTCGGAAATTCGAAGTTGTTGTCCTGAGTGCTTGCGACGCCGAACACCACCCTCTTATTGCTAGCCCAAATGTCAGTAAATAACGGGCCACCGGAATGGCCGCCGCTGAAATCGCAGTTGACGCGAACACGCGCGTTCCAGCCATCTTTGGCCTTGGAACCAAAACCGCCGACTTCGCAGTTATTGACGTCTTGATAAGCCCAACCTTGTTCGCAGGCTTCCGGCGCGCCGGAAAGGCCGCAGGCCGGATAACCGCGGTTAAAGCAACGGCCATTTCCGAATAAATGATCGGCGCAGAAATCTTCTAATGTGTCATCGCCAATCGCGACATAGCCTAGCCAGCCGGTCTGATTGCCGGGCGAGGTGCTGAGCACCATGATGCCGTAGTCATATGGCCATGGATTAGCGTCGTTGCGGTATTCGGC
>Ga0105044_10011228_pt1 | contig 12221 bp, 6 predicted proteins | sample MAT01_FD_78092 | JGI IMG/M metagenome (GOLD analysis project Ga0105044, IMG submission 78092) | Freshwater microbial communities from Lake Fryxell liftoff mats and glacier meltwater in Antarctica - MAT-01 | ecosystem: Environmental > Aquatic > Freshwater > Ice > Liftoff microbial mat | place...
GCTCCCAGCTCCCAGCTCCCAGCTTTCTTACCCATGTCTCACACAACCATTCATCTGGTCCGTCACGGATTAGTCCACAACCCGAACGAAGTGTTTTACGGCCGGCTGCCACGCTACCGGCTCGGGGCTGAAGGCGAGTTACAAGCTCAGGCCGCAGCACTGGCGCTCAAGGACAAGCCACTTGTGGCCGTCTACAGCAGCCCGCTGCTACGCACCCGCCAGACGGCCGAGCGTATTCTGGCCTTCCACCCCAAACTCAAGGTCAGGTTGAGCCGCCTGCTCATCGAGGTCGGCACCCCCCACGATGGCTCGACCATTGCCAATATGGTGGCCAACGGTTGGGATCTGTATTCCGGCAACCAACATCCCCACGAGCAGCCCGAACACATCACTCAGCGTGCGCGCAAGTTCTTCGCGCTCATGCGTCAGCGACATGCCGGGCGGGAGGTGGTGGCCGTGTCGCACGGCGACGTCATTGCCTTCTCGATCCTGTGGGGCAGTGGTCAACCTGCAAACTGGCGGCTGAAGGGCGATTTGAGGCGCTTCGGGATCACCGATGGCTACCCACAAACCGCCTCCATCACGTCGTTCACCTTTACGAATGACAAAGGCCAGATCGATGGCGACCAGTTGCCGGATGTGTCGTATCAAAAGCCGTATTAGCCTTACGGTCCAGTCACCTACTAATTGAGTTTTACAAGGTGTTCAGACAACTTCGACATCGAAAATTCGTAAATGCTGCCGTTTAATACAGCGACATGAAATCACCTCAACTTCATCACACTCCACCCTGTTTGTGGCGCGTTGTGACCACGGTTATCACCGGCCTCAGTGCCTGTGCCCTGTTGATCACGGGCACGCCGATTCAACCCCTGTACGCCGAGCCTGAGGTGGCCATGATTCACATCACCACCACGGCCGATGAGCTGAACACCGACGGAGATTGCTCGCTGCGAGAGGCGGTTGAGGCCGCCAACCTCAACCTGCCTGTGAGCGGTTGCCCAGCCGGCACCGGCATCAATGACCAGTTGATCCTGCCAGCCGGCATCTACACCCTCACCTTGCCCGGTGGCCTGCGCTTCACCGAAAGTGCAGTTCTAAAAGGCGCTGGGGCCAACTCCACCTTCATCGACGGCGGCGGTGGATCTGCACGCACAGTGCTGACCGTGGATTACCGCGAGTTGTTTGTGTGCGACACCACCAATGACCGTGTGTTGCGCTACGGCACCCAGGGTGGTTTTAATGGCGTCTACATCGCCGCCGGCAGCGGTGGGTTGGATAACCCCGGCGCGCTATTGCCCGGCGACTACTCCAGCATTTCGCAATATGTTTACGTCGCCGGCTACACCAGCGGCATCAAGCGCTACAACCGCGACACCGGTGCCTACATCGACACCCTGTCTGTGGCCGGCGCACCCGCTGCCTTTGGCCCGACCGATATCGCCTTTGGTAACGACTTCAATTTGTATGCCACCAACTACGTGCTGGATCAGGGCGGCTTCTGGCGTTTCAGCCCCACTGCGGGCTATTTGAGCGTATTTGCATCGACGCCATATCTACCCAGCAGCATCGTCTTCGGCACCAATGACGACCTGTTTGCCACCGACCCCACAAATAATCGGGTGGTGCGCTACAACGGCGACACAGGCGCATTGATCGGCAACTTCGCCACCTCGAACCTGAACCAGCCGCGCGGGCTGGTGTTTGGCCCGGATAATCATCTTTACGTCGCCAACGAAAATAGCAACACCATCGTCAAGTTCAACGGTGCCACCGGCGCATTTATGAGCACGTTTGTGGCCGCCGGAAGCGGGGGTTTGGACAAGCCCAACGATCTGGTGTTTGGGCCGGATGGCAACCTCTACGTCATCAGCAAGGGCACGGCCTCGGTGCTGCGCTACAACGGCCAGACCGGCGCGTTCATCGATGTGTTTATCGAGGCCGGCGAAGGTGGGATTGGGTTGCCAACCTGCCTGCAATGGATGGGCGGCGTGGGCACGGGTCCGCGACTCACCTTAAGCGATGCCACCGTGCAGCGCGGCTCCACCGGCATCTTTGTCGCGCACAAGGCCGGGCTGACCGTGCGCCGTAGCGTCATCACCAACAACAGCGGCGGCTTTGGGGGCGGCATTGCCACCGCCGGCGACGCCGACATTTTTGATACCACGATCAGCAACAACAACAGCTTCAACTTCGGGGGCGGCATCTACAACACCGGCATTCTGGATGTGAACGGCAGCACCCTCAACGGCAACTTCGCGCCCAATGGCGGGGGTGGCGTGGTGAACAATGGGGCCGATGCCGTGTTGCGCATGAACAATTCCACGGTGAGCGGCAACAACACGAATCGAGCCGGCGGTGGCATCTTCAGCAGCGGCCAGGCCATCCTCAACAACATCACGATTGCGTTTAACAACGCCGACTCGACCGACAGTGCCGGCGACTATGGCGGAGGTGGCGTCTGGAATGAAAGCGGCACATTCACGCTGCGCAACACCATCATCGCCAAAAACACAGACTACCCGGCCGGCATCGCGGGTGAGGCGCCCGATTGCGGCGGCGCAACTCTGACCAGCAGCCGTCACAACCTGATCGGCAACACCCTGAGCTGCACCATCGACGATCCAGATGTGGCCGGTTTACCCTTCGACCAGATCGGCACATCCGGCACGCCCATCGACCCACGATTGAACCCCCTGGCGATGGACGGCGGTTGGACGGCCACCCACGCCTTGCAATCCACCAGCCCCGCCATCAACCAGGGTGATACAGCGGTCAACAATGCCCCTGCATTCTCGTATGCCTGTCGCACCGCCGATCAACGGACATTTCTGCGGCCCGCTCAGGGCCGCTGCGATGTGGGTGCGTATGAATACTCCGCGCTGCCGCCGCCGGTGGCGTTTTTGCCGCTGCTGTCGAAGTAGGCAGACTCAGTCGCTGAATACCTTACAGAAATAGAGAAGCTGCCGCGAAATTGGTGCAAGATTGGATGTATGAAGAAACAATCCAGACCACCCCGCGGCAGCAGCTAAGTATTGTATGACCGGCTGCAAGCGCGCCTGACGAAGGTGATGAGCGAGCACGTGAGCAACGTGAAGCAAATGACGAATCTGATCTGGCTGGTGGTGGGCATCCTGAACGGTCAAACGATCGGATTGAGCCAACTGGCAACGGCGCTGCCTGGAGCGGCCGAGGCGGAATCGCGGGTGACACGGATTCGGCGATGGCTGCAGAACCCGTTGGTGGATGTGTGGGCGCTGTATGAGCCCTTGCTGGATCAGGTGCTGCGGGATTGGCAGAGGCTAGGCATGACCACGATGAGTGTGATCGTGGGTGGGACGATGGTGTTCGGAGATCGGCTCGTAACTACTCAGCCTTACTTAATAGGCTGAGTAGTTACGAGCGCGGGTGATTTGCCAGGTGGCAACGAGCCACACGCGGCAAGCGCCGGTGAGAGCGTCAACATGCCTGCCCCCACCGCACCAAGTTTGACAAATTGCCGGCGCGAGTGTGGGTGTGAGAGCCGCCGTGGACGTGGTGGACTTGATAGAGGCATTGATTTCATGGGCTGGATTCTCTAGATCTGTTAAAAACGATCCGCTCAAAACATCAGCATGACTTTCGGCAACATTAACAAATGCTATGTTCAGGCGGGACACCAGTAGCTTACAAAGACCCCGTGACAGTTCTGTGACAGCGGCATCAGCCCCTCACGGCATGGCCCATATGCGTGCATGTGGCGCAAAAAAAGCGCAGGTTCGGCCTCTCGCCAAACCCGCGCCTATCGAACGAAACAATCTGATATCTGACTACTGACTTCTCTCCGGTCTTCCGCCGCTAGCACATCCCCACGAACTCATCGAGGTTGATCATCCACTCGCTGTCCTCGACCGTGGTCGGCAAGGGGAAGCCATTAAACGGCGAACCCACCGAGTAGACATACGCGCCGCAGTGCTTGAGCACCAGCCGGTCGCCCTCTTTCAACTCTACCGGCGAGCGCATCTCGAACAGCGTATCCATGCTGTCGCAAGTCGGCCCAGCCAGCCGATAGGTGCGCATACCCAACGGCCGCGAGTCGCGAATCACCGGCATCACCTGCGGGCGAACGCCGTCGGGGATCTCGTAGAGGCCGCTAAACACGCCGCCGTCCAGATACAGCCAGGTCTGGCCATCCGGCCGCTCGGCCACACCCGTCACTTCCAGCACCATGTCGGCGGCGGTCGCGCTGACGCCGCGGCCTGGCTCCAGAAACACGCGCCTGGCACCCGGCACACACTTCTCCAGCAATGGCGTCACCACAGCCGCTACATCGCGCGGGTGCATGACAGGGTTGAAGTACGGCGCAGGAAATCCGCCGCCCAGATCAATCAAATCCAACTCAATGCCGGCCTCGCGAGCCATCTGCCACGCCGGCGCCACCGCATGCAATGCGTCCGACCAGGTGTCGGCACGCGTGCACTGCGAACCCACATGAAAGGCGATGCCAACGGGCTTCAAACCGCGCTCCTGCGCCAGTTTGAGCAGGCTCACAGCCTTCAACGGTTCGACGCCGAACTTGTGCGTCAGCGGCCACAGCGCGCCCACATGCGGCACGGTCATGCGCACATACACTTCCAACGGCAGCCCAAATGAAGCCAGCTTCTCCACCTCGTTTTCGCTGTCGAAGGCGAATTGAGTCACGCCCATGCTGACAGCGGCGCGAATGTGCGACATCTGCTTGACAGGGTTGCTGTAGAAAATGCGACTGCCCGGCACTCCAATCTTGATCAGCGCTTCGATCTCCTGCTGCGACGCCACTTCATAGTGCGAGTCTTCGATGTGCGAGAGCGCTTCGAGCAGTTGCGGGTGCGGGTTCGATTTCACGGTGTAACCCACAGTCGCATACGGGAAAGCGCGCTGGATGGCCTGATAGTTGGCCACGGCCCGCTTGGAAGACAAAATGATGCCCGGTGAAGGAACCTGCCAGATGGGGTGCGCGGCAGCAGTGCCGTGATAGACCGCCATATTCGGGGCCAGCCGATTCACCGTCTTGAGGGACGCCACCCGGCTGCTACTCAGCTTGCGGCGAGATGGGCTCGAGGTGGGTTTAACGACAACGGCCGTGGTAATCGGGGCCATGTCATTTGCTGCAACAGAAGCCGGATCGGCCGTGGTTGAAGCTGTAGAGTTGGTTTCAAAATTGTATTGTTCTGCGCGAACTTCATTCATCTAGTAATTAACTAATTTCCTCCGAGGTACCCACTGTCGGTGCAACTGCCTAGCAATCCACCCACAGCAAAAACCGAAACAAAACGGGCGCGAATATAGCATCCTCGATGCCTTCTACCATGATATAAGACTGACAATCTCCGAAACTTTAAGGTTCAGTTTGTCAGCCTATTCTGATCCACTCGCGCACCTACATCAAACTTATTCATCGTACTGGCCCAACATTAAAACGATGTCAGATATCTTGGACAGAAGACGAAGAGAAGTCAGATGTCAGATGTCAGACACCAAGTATCTGACTTCTGATGTCTGACATCTGAATTCTGACATCTCCCAATCTCCCCTCACTCCCACGCACACAATCGTTCTACATATGCGGCGCTGCCATCGCGCAGCCAGCCGTCCAGTTGGGCCTGATCCTTGAGTTGTTGGCCTCGGGCGCGCGGTACCGCCACAAAATGGCATTCCACCTCGGCCAGCGACGTCATATCACCCCACAACTTCTCAAACTGCGCCACCGGGAAGATGTCTTCCTGGCCGTGGCCCCAGCGCTTTTTGACGTCCTTCAACGTGATGTAGGTGGGCATGCGCGCGCCCAGGTCGCGAATGGCTTCGACGACACGGCCCTCATTTGCAAGGTCGCTACGCTGCAGGTGGAACACGGCCAGCAGCCGGTCGATGTCGATCCAGGAGGTGCCGGTGTTGTAGTAGCTGAGCACAAACTCATCCCGCTCGTGTGGCATGGCCAACCCCTCTACCAGCCGCGCCCGGCCATCCACCCGCGCCAGACCACCGCCGCGGTCATCCACCCGCCGCGTGATCACCTCGTAGGTCAGGCAGGCATCACTGCTGATGTGCAGGCCGAGCAGGGCCGGGTCGATGTCGGTGCCCAGTGTGTCGATGTTGTGCAACATCACATATTTCAGATTGGGCTTGTCTGCCAGCAATCGCGCCAGCACGCCGTTGCGCAGCAGGTTCGGCACCTCATACCAGTGGCCGACCGGATGCATGCACTGCATCGGCAGGTTGTCGGTGTAGTCGCGACCCTCACCCGCCCTTTGGGCCCAGTTGATAAGGGCCGCGTGGCCGCGCTCGCGCACCTTTTGCTTTTGCTCGTCCAACACCTGGTGCGGCACTTCCTCGTAGGCAAAGCGCAAATCCCGCGCCATGGGAATCATGCGCAAGCCAACGGACTTGCCCGGAGATAGCACCACCTCAACCCCATCACGCTGCCGGTCCTGCGGTGAGGCTGCGATCAGATGATTTAACGCCGCAGCAATCGGCTCGTGGGTGAGATAACCGGTGGTAATGAGATGAGGAATCACAACCCCAAATGCACGGGCCACCCGGCGCGTCTTGGCCAGATGCACATCCATAAACGTGCGATGCCGACCGCCCAGCTTGGCAAATGGATGCAGCGCCTTGACCACGCCGGCGCCCTGTGTCCAGCGGCTGCCCGCGCCGGCCGCCAGCGATAGCACCGCCACCTGTCCCGCTCGAATAGCCGCTTCGCCCACCGCCACAAGGTCCTGCGGCACCCGCATCGAATGGCTCACGTCACTGTCACGGACGTCTTCAATCTGGGTGTTGGCCGCCAGACGGTTTTGGGAGAGGCCAATTCGGCCAGACTTCAAATCCGCACGAATCCGTTCATGTTGTTCGGGGTCGAAACCATTCTGGGCCAGCAACGCCTGCAACGATTGCGTCTCCGATCCCGTTCCAGTCGCGGCTCGCGGCATCAACCGATCGAACAGCTTTTGCACCAACCCGCGCAAGGCGGGTTGCGTAGCCGTGGCTGTAGACAGCGCATCCATCTCGATCCTGCGCCAGGCCGTCAGGGCCGTGCGGTCCTGTTTGATCCACTCTGGCACATGCAGCGCGTAATAGTTGCCCGGCAACACCACATCTTCGGTGCGCAACACATCGGCAAACGTGCCGTTGGGGTTAATGGCAAAATCGTAGACCACGGGCTCCATGGCAAATGGCAGAGCCGTTTGCATTTGGCGCTTGGTGCGCAGCATGATCTGGAGCAGAACCCCCTGTGCCTCGGCCTTGATCTCGGGAGCCACGATGAAACCCATGCCGCCGCCGCTCATGCCGCCCAACATCCAGAAGCCCCAAAACTGCTCGCCAAACGCCTCTTTCGCGCGTGCAATCAGGGTTTCGGTGTAGGCATTACTCGCCCACGGAATAATGGTTTGGAGCGGGCCGAAGAAGTTGCGGGTGGTGGCTTCGGCGAGACGACGGACAGCCGATGACGGATGACCGTCAACCGTCGTCGGTCGTCCGCCGTCCGTCGTCTCATCACCCCGCAGCAATCCCAAAATCTCATCCAACACGCCCAGCGCTTCCTGCCGGCCCTGCCACTCCGCCTCCGAGCGCAACAAATATTTCTCGGTCACCATCTCCAGAATGGGGCCGACGTTTTGGGCCATGCCGCCATGCACCAGAATCAAACTATCCTGAAGCTTTTGGCGAATCTGGGCGGGAGCATCGTGCTCGTCGAGAATTTTGTGTTGAGGCAGCAACCGGCCGCGGCTGATACCAGCCTCTACATCGCCCTCCTGCGTCAGCTGGCCCTCGATCAGCTTCATGCCCGGCCACACGCCACCGCTGTCCTGCCAGCCGCCACCCGAGCCGGCCAGCCATTCGCCCAAAATCGCGCGGGCCGCGACCAGCCGCCGCTCTTCCTCGGAGAGTGTGCCGGTCAGGGCCTTGGCCTGGCTGGTGGCGCGCATGCACGCGGCGATGAGGCAGGCCAGCAGATTCGTGGATACCGCCAGCCGTGATCCCTTTGGAATGTCGTTGACATTGCTGATGAGTTCGAGGCCGCGCCCCGGCCCAATCAGCCGCGCCAGCAATTCCTGCAACGAGTTCACCTGTGAGCCAGCCTCTGGTACGCCTGCTTCAGGCGCGCGCACATCAGGGCAGCCTTCCAACCCCGGCGGCACAATGCCGCTGGCAATGACGGCGGCTTTGAGCAGACCCAGATAATCTTTGGCAAAGTCGAACACATCGCTGAGGTAGATCAGGTCGGCCGTGGCCCCCAGATCGACGCTGGTCAGGCGCAACACCGGCTCATCGATCACGCGCAGATATGCCTCGACAGGCGGCCTTGGCTCAGCATCGCGCCCATGAATGCCCAGATCGATCGAGACATTGAGCACGCGTGCGCCTTCTGGATAATCCATGCCGAGGAAGAAGATATCGCTCCAGCCGCAATGGGACAGATCCATGCGCACCGGCGTGCGTTCGCGCAAAATGGGCGGCGGTAGTGCGGCATCAATGGGCAACAGCTCTTTGCGAATACGCAACGGCTGATCGGCAGGATGGCCGACACGAAACATCCATTGGTTGCCGCGCACGCTGCGCACACTGCGCCGCACCTGGTCGCCCAGGGTCTGGAAAGCCAGCTTGTGATACGCCTCGGCCAGCGCGCTGCTGATGGCCTCATTGGGGCCTTGGGCCGCTTGGGCCGCCTGAAAGGCGCGAATGGCCTCCTCAAACCGGCGCGACAGCAAATGCTCATAGCCCTCGAACGGCACTAGCCCTTTGGAGCCAATGCCGGCTTGATCAGCCTTTGCCGGCAGATGAAACCGATGAATGGCATACAGAAAAAATAGGGCGCGCACCCGCTCATACAAGTTGTCACTGCGCCGGCGAAAAGCATCCAATGCCTCACACTCGCCCAGCAAGGTGTCGAGCGAAGCCGCCTGGGCATAGGCATCCAGCGGCTGATTGCGCACGGTGGGATCGGCCGAGGTGATGATGTCGATGAGATGAGTCATGAATTCTTTTTGATTTGCTCATTTGTTCATTTTGTTCATTTCAGAAATGAGCAAGTGAATAAATGAGCAAATTCCGTCAAATCCCTCTGGCCGTCAACAACTCCGTCACCTGGGTCAACACCTCGGCGCGATCCTGCCCCGCCAATGCCAGCGCAAATTGGGCGGCAAACAAGCCATATTTCACGCCGATGTCGTGCCGTTGTCCCTGAATTTCGTAAGCGAGATAGCGCTCACGCTGAGCCAGCCCCAGCAGGGCCGGCGCTAGATTGGAAGGCGCCGGTGCTGCCTCGGTGCCGATCTCAAATGTGCTGCTCAGCAGTTGCATCAGGGCCGGCGTAAACACGTGCATGCCGAAGAAGCACAGGTAGAACCCAGCGCGCAGCCCCGGCACATTCAGCACTTGTTCAGCCTCGGTCGGCGTCGGCTTTTCCAGCACATGATCGATGACGTGGAGCCGTGGCGAGCCCTGCACACGCCGGCCACCAATAGCCCCAAAGTTGGGCAGCAACGCCTCTCGCGTCGCTTGCACAGCCGAGACGGCGCAATCTTCGCTCTCGGCCACCTCTACGAGTTGTTGGGCGCAGGTCTTGCCCGGCAACGTGCTCAGCCATAGATGATCACCAACCAGATGCAAAAATGGCTCGGCACCCACAAAATCCCTGGCGCCATACACGGCGTGGCCGTAACCCCGGGGCTCAGTTTGCTCCACAAATTGCACCCGCCGAGCGTGCTCGCCAGCCGCCTGGGCATAGGCCGCCTGATCGCCCGGCTGTACCACCACGGCAATATCCTGAATACCCGCGCTTAGCGCCTCTTCCAGCACAATTCGCAGTGCCGATTTTTGGACGCCATCGCGATCGATCAAAGTTTGCAAGGGCAGGTTGCGTTGTAGTTTGCCGGCGGCCGTGATAACGGCGCGTTTGAGTTTCATGTTTCTTCGGTGACTCCTTGAAGGTTCAATTTAAAGGGATAGAGGTGCAGCCCATAGTGCACATACACCCATACAAATTAGGGCTGCAATGATTCGTAAATGGACCCCCGACCCCTAAAGGGGAGTCGCTGATGATGTCAGCGACTCCCCTTTAGGGGTCGGGGGTCTCCGAGGTATAGCTTTATCTAAGCATGATGCTGGATTCTCGCATTCGGCTTGCGAAATTGCCGTGCCTGTGCAGCGCATCGCCAAACCTAACCAACACAAATTAATGCTGCCATTCGCTCAGGGTGATTTGTTGATCGCGCAACGCGGCAGTTTCAGGCCGGCGCTGCTTCTTGCGTTCTTTGTCGGTGCGCGACATGCGGGCTGCATCGGCAATTTTGAGTAGCGAGGGGGAAAGATCAAGCGCGCGGATGGTGGCCTGGGTATCGCCCAGTGCGCCGGCATGAACGCTGCCGTGCAGTTTGCCCCACACAATGACGTCGCCACCGGCAATCAGTTGTGCTCCTGGGTTCACATCGCCCAACACCACAATATGGCCGGGATGCCGCAACACCTGTCCACTGCGCACACGGCGCCGCACCAGCAATCCATCCGTGCCCTCGACAATGGCAGCGTCCGAAGTGGGTTCGGCCTCAGGATGAACTTCTACGATCGCGGGCTTTAGCCCACTTGACTCTGGTTTCACATCATCGCGGACCGGTGGAAGTGGGGCAGCCACAGGTTTGAGGCGCACAAGTGCCGGCGGCTCGGCCAGGGTGTCAGCCAGTCCAGCCGCTCGCGTCAGGCTACGCGTGCCATCGTGCTGGCCGATGATGGCCCATAGATCCACATCGTAGCCAGACAGCAGCGTGCGCGCGCGTGCCACATCGTCTGCGCTGAGGCCAAAGCCTTTGACATCCAGCGCCATGCGGCCGCCCTTGAAAAAGTTGGGGTTGGCCTGCAACTTGCGTTCCAGCTCAAATAATTGGGACAGCCACGGCCCGCCGTTGCTTTCATCAAAGACGATGAGGATGCCCTGACGCAGACCCTTGATCGAGATCATGTGTTGAGAATAGTGCCGCAGAATGTGTTCTGGGGCAAGTTGAATTGTGTGTCTCAAAACGGTCAGACATCTGAACCGGGAAATTTGACGCACCCTAAGCGCAGATGTCTGACATTGGCAGTTTACTCTGAGGTCAGATCGCGGTCGGATGTGACCTTCTTCAACTTGTCTTCGGGAATGCCCAGATTGAAGTAGCCATTGATGATGCGCTGGGCCACCGGCGCAGCCACGCCTGATCCCTGTCCACCGTTCCAGATGTAGACGGCAATCGCAATCTTGGGATTCTCCGACGGCGCATACGCCACGAACCATGCGTGCGAGGGCAGGTTTTTGATGCCGACGTAGCAGATGCCCGCCGTCACGGCTTCCTGATCGCAAAACTCGGCCGTGCCCGTCTTGCCCGAGAACTCAAAGCCAAACGGCTCCAGCGACGACTCAATGGCCGTTCCACGCTTCTCGATACTGACCACATCGCGCAGGCTTTGGCGCAACAATGCCATATTCTCCGGGCTGAGCGGCAACTGGCGAATCACCGAGGGTTGCGTCGTCGACACCACCACGCCATTCGAATCGCGAACCTCTTTGATGATCTGGGGGTCGTAGAGCGTGCCGCCGTTGGCAACGGCGGCAATGACATTGGCCATCTCCAGCGGCGTCGCGGCTACATAGCCCTGACCGATGGCCGCGTTGTAGCTATCGCCAGTAAACCACGGCACGCCGAAGGTGCGCTGCAAATAGTTGGGCGTGGGGGCAATGCCGGTGATGTAGGCAAGCTGCAACTTGTTCTCCTCACCAATCCCAAATTGATTCGTCCACTTCGCGAGCAGATCCGGCCCCATGCTGGTGATGCCCTCTGGCGCGTAGCCACCGACGGCTTTGCGAAAGAAGGTGTTGCACGAATTGCGCAAGGCATCGCTGACGGTTTGAGGGCCGTGGCTGCCGCCGTTAAAGTAGACCCAGCACACAAACTGACGGCGCGAGACATCACCTGGCAACTCGAACACGCCGGGGTCGTTGATAACGGTTTCGGGGGTGACGTAACCCTCTTGCAGCAGTGCGGCCGCCGTCACAATCTTGAACGTCGAGCCGGGTGGCGGCGCTTCCTGGGTGGCATGGTTCAGCAACGGCTTATGCAAATCGTTGCGCAACACATCCAGCTCTTTTTGGGTGATGCCGTTTGCAAATTGGTTGTTATCGTAGGCTGGCACACTCACCATGCCCAGAATGTCACCATTGTTCGGGTCCA
>Ga0105044_10011229_pt1 | contig 12220 bp, 10 predicted proteins | sample MAT01_FD_78092 | JGI IMG/M metagenome (GOLD analysis project Ga0105044, IMG submission 78092) | Freshwater microbial communities from Lake Fryxell liftoff mats and glacier meltwater in Antarctica - MAT-01 | ecosystem: Environmental > Aquatic > Freshwater > Ice > Liftoff microbial mat | place...
GGCACGTCGGGCAGCTCGCCACGGTCCTCGAGGTAGCGACGCATCGCCCCGGCGACGACCGCAAGCACGACGTCGTTGACTGTGACCCCGAACGCGTCGCGGACGGTCTCGACGTCGGCGAGGGGCGCCGACGCGAACGCGACCTGGCGGTGCGGGGTGATCGACGTGTTGAACGGGAGCCGCGGCGCGGTGAAGGGGACGCCCGCCTGCACCGGGTTCTGGCGGATGCGGGTGACGAGCCGCACGGCCGAGCCGGTGAGGTGGCGCACGGCCCGCACCATCTTCACGGGCTGACGTGCGATCGAGACCATCGAGGCGACGACCATCTCGACGTCGGACGGGACCCGTTCCGCGTGCCACTCGAGCGGTTCGTGCCGCTCGGCCGGGTGCGGTTCGAGGTCGACGAGCTTGGCGAGGACGTCGACTCCCGACGCGCCGTCGATCGCGGCGTGGTGCATCTTGGCGATGATCGCGGAGTGCCCGTGCTCGAGGCCCTCGGCCACCCACAGCTCCCAGAGCGGACGGGTGCGGTCGAGCTGGCGCGACGCGATGTCGCCCATGACCTCGGCGAGCTCGTGGGGTCCGCCCGGAGCGGGTACGGCCACGCGACGCACGTGATAGTCGAGATCGAAGCCGGGATCCTCGACCCAGAGCGGGTGGTGGAGCGAGAACGGCACCGTCACGAGTCGGCGCCGGAAGGCGACGATCTGGTCGATCCGTTCCGCCACCAGAGCCCGGAGCGTATGGGCGGTGAACCCACCTTCGATCCCCGACGGGTCGAGGATCGCCGCGGCCATCACGTGCATGTGGTTCGAGGGGGTCTCGAGCTGCAGGAACGCCGCGTCGAGCCCGGTGAGGCGCTGCACGTGATCATTATGGACCCGTCCCGGCGCCGACGCTCGCGGCAGCCTCGCGGTTTGACAGAATGTTCAGGTGATGCCGTCGATCTTCTTCGCCGTGAGCCTGCTCGGGCTGTGCTTCACCCTGAACGCGATCCGCCCCTCCTCCCGCTGGCAGTTCATCGCGCCGAGCTTCTTCGCGGGCTGGCTCACCAGCGAGCTCGCCGGGATCCACCTCGCGTGGCAGATCCTCGCCACGATCGCATTCGTCGCGTTCGGTGCCCTCGACTCGTGGATCGGATACGTCGCGCTCGCGATCACCTTCGTGTCCTGGGCCGGCCTGGTGTGGCTCATCTCCGTGTCGATGCGAAGCGGCCACGTGATCGAAGACGCCCTCCGCGCCGCGCTCGGCAACGGCTACCGCGACGAGATCGCCCCGGGGCGGGCCCAGCGGCTCTCGGCCCGGACGTCGCGGCGCGGGCTCCTCTTCCCCTTCTACCTGCGCGACCGCCGGGTCCGGCGGATCAGGAACATCCGGTACGCCGAGGGCGCCGGGAAGCGTCACCTCCTCGACGTCTACCAGCCGAAACCCGCCGACGCCCACGGGCCGTCGAAGAAGATGCCGGTACTGCTCCAGATCCACGGCGGCGCGTGGATGATCGGCGACAAGTCGCAACAGGGCCTGCCCCTCATGCTCCATCTCGCCGCCGAGGGATGGGTGTGTGTCGCGAACAACTATCGGCTGAGCCCCAAGGCGACGTTCCCCGATCACCTCGTCGACTGCAAGCAGGCCCTGGCCTGGGTGCGCGAGCACATCGAGGAGTACGGGGGTGATCCCGACTTCATCGTCGTCACCGGCGGTTCGGCCGGCGGACACCTCGCGGCGCTGGTCGCGCTCACCGCGAACGACCCGCAGTACCAGCCGGGGTTCGAGGACGCCGACACGAGCGTCGCCGCGTGCGTGCCGTTCTACGGCGTGTACGACCTCGTGGCCGAGATCGGCACCTCCCCCGCCGACGAGTGGCTCGCCAACAGGGTCATGAAGACCTCGCTGGCCGACGGCCGCGAGCTGTACGAGTCGGGATCGCCGACGCTCCGCGCGCACGCCGACGCGCCAACGTTCTTCGTGATCCACGGCGACCGCGACAACATCGCCGCGGTCTCGCAGGCGCGCGAGTTCGTGACTGCGCTCCGGGCGGTGTCGCAACGACCCGTGGCCTACGCCGAGATCGAAGGCGGCTCGCACGCGTTCGACGTGTTTCACTCGATCCGCACCGGCAACGCGGTGAACGGCGTCGACCGGTTCCTCGCGTGGGTCTACTCCGCGTACGAGGCCTCGCTGCTCGAGCAAGGCATCGATCCTCCTGACCCGGAAGTCAACCCGGTCGAGCCCGAGGTGGACCCGACTTCCGTCGGCGACACTCCCGTCAACGGCGTCGCCGCGTCGGTCGAAGCGGCGGCCGGCGGAAGTTGAGCGACCGGTCCGACGACCACATCGCGTAGGGCGCCGCCACCAGCCTTGCGAGCGCGAGGAGTGGAGCGTCGTAGTTGACCCGCCAACCGGCGAAGTCGCGCCAGGCCTGGTCACGGTCGGCCACCAGCGGGACCCCGGCCGCGGCCATGCGGTCGTAGAGCGCGTCGAACTCGTCACGGGCGATGCTGATCGGATCGGTCGGCTGCGGGTCGCTGTCGACCTCGCTCCCGAAGAATTCGGCGATGGGTCGCAACGCGAGGTAGCCGGCCCGGATCAGGAGCGCTGCCTGCGGCTCGCGCGGGACGTCGATCGTCGAGAGGTGGATCGCAGCGGCGTCGAGCACCGCTCCCGCGGCGGTGACCCACGAACGGTTGGGCTCCGGCGACCTCAGGAACACGAGGAGGCCGAGGCCGATGAACGCCTCGCTGAACGCCAGTGTGACACCGGGGAGATCGCGGGGCTGGAGGAACCCGAGGGTGAAGAGCGAGGACCCGCTCGTGCGAAACGCTTCGGTGAACGTCGGTACATCGACGGCGCGGAACATCATCGTGTACCCGGCGAGCACCAGCACGAGCCAGACGCCTGGGAGGATCAGGAGCGACAGGGGCGCGTAGAGCGCCATGAGTCGGTCCCGCTGCTCGTACGTCTTCATGAAGTGGAGGGGAACCGGAACACCGCCCGGACGCCGAGGAACACCATGCGGGTGAGCCGCACCACGACGCCCCGCGGGAGCACGAAGGTGCGCACCGCGGCGTCGAGGACGCACAACACGAGGAGCGCACCGGCCGTGAAGAGCAAGACGTCGTGCACGGCGTGCATCGGCAGAGCATCGCACTCCGCCGGCCCAGCCCCGCCTTCGGTAGTCTGCGCGTCGCCGGGACGGGTCCTGTGCCGGCAGTGGACACGGCCAGGAGGCTGCGCTGAGCACATCCGCCGGTCTCTGGCGACGGTACGTCCGTCCGACGATGGTCGTCGTCGTCTGCGTCTACGTCCCGCTGGGGCTCCTGCTCGTCGCAGCCAAGCTCGCGGCACCCGACCAGCACGCCTCGGCCCTGATCGAGCCCCACTTCGATCCCGCCGACTCGCTGACCCGCGGCAGCCTCTGGGTCGCGGGCCTCGCCGGATGGGTCTGGGCCGCCGCTGCGTGCCTCGTGGGTGTGCTGCGGGCCCGGGGCCGGCCGTCACGCGCCGCGAGCGCGCGACTGCTCGCCGGCGCCGGGCTCCTCACGCTGTTGATGCTCGCCGACGACCTGTTCCAACTCCACAAGCCGGTGTTCCCCGACGCGACCGGTCTCCCGTCGATCGTGCTGCTCGCCGCTTACGGCCTCGCCGTCGCGGCGTGGGTGTGGTCCAACCGGGCCGCGATCGCCGACACCGACGCCGGCGTGCTCCTGGTCGCGTTCGCGTTCTTCGCGCTCTGGATCCTGGTGAAGGTCGGCCCCGGCGTTCCCGGCCGGACCTCGGTCGCCGCGGGCGCCAAGCTCTGCGGCATCGCAGGCTGGGCCGCCTACCTGACCCTCACGTGCTGGATGGTTCGCTCCGCTGCGCCGCCTCGATCGCACACCGGTTGACGCCCCGAGGCCACGCGTCCGGCGGCTCCGCTGCGCTCACGGGAGGCTTCAGTCGTCGCCGTGGGGGCGGCGGCGGTCGCGCTTGACGTCGCCGCGGCGCTTCTTCTGCTCGACGCGCTGCTTGCGCGCCCCGGCCGACGGCTTCGTCGGACGACGGGGTCGGTCGACGTGCAGCGCGGCGTCGAGTCGTTCGCGCAGTCGTTCGAGCGCGAGCTCGCGGTTGCGCGACTGCGACCGGGCGTCGCTTGCGGCAGCGCGCACCACCGGCCCGAGCCGTTCGATGATCAGCTCCTTGGCCCGGTCGCCGAGGCCGCGCGACGCGGCGACGTCGAAGCGGACCTCGACCCGGCTGCGGGTCACGTTCGCGTGCTGCCCGCCGGGCCCGCCCGACGGGTCGACCCGGAACTCGAGCTCGTCGAACGGGATCACCGCCGTCGGGTTGATCCGGAACCGACGTTCCCCGGTCACGGGGCCGACCACGTCCCGTGCACCGCTCGCGCGTCGGGCGCGTCGGTGAGCATCTGCTCGGCGAGGCCCGGTGCGGCAACGGGCGCGTCGGCCACGAGCCGCAAGGGGATCTCGCCCGCCCAGACGGGGAAGGCGAGATCCTCCGTCTCGTCGTCGGGTGGGCCCGAGCTGACCTTCGCGGACCAGACGTCGACCGGGAGCCGCACCACGTGGGTCTGGCGGAGCTCACTCGCGTTCGGCGCCCGGACCGCGCCGGAGCGCCCGGGGACGAGCCGTTCGAGCAGCGCCTCGAACACCCGCGCACGCGCCTCGGGATCGGTGATCGTCTCGGTCTCGCCCATCACCATCACCGACCGGTAGTTCATCGAGGTGTTGAAGGCCGAGCGGGCGAGCACGATCCCGTCGAGGATCGTCACGGTCGCGCACACCCGTGCCCCCGACCCGAGTGCCCGGACCAGGCGACTCGCGACCGACCCGTGCAGGAACAGGTCGGCGCCGATCCTCGCGTAGGCCATCGGCAGCACGTAGGGACGATCACCGGCGGTGAATCCGACGTGGGCGACGAGACCGGCGTCGAGGATGGCCTCCACCTCGGCCCGCTCGACGACGGCGAGCTCGGGAAGCCGCCGGACAGTGGTCCGCCACGCGTCGGCTGGGGCGCCCGCCGGGTCGCCCGCTGGGTCGTCGGCGGGCTCGGCGGCGGGCGGATCGGAGACCGGATTCGGCATGTCGAAATGGTCGCGCGCGGCAACGGCCCCTGGGTTGCCTATGTTTGACAAGGTCACCCGAGGTTCCTACCTTGCGTGTCACACGTCACACTTCACGTCACACTTGAGGACGCCAGTCACATCCAGGCGTCACATCCAGGCGTCACATCCAGGCGATGTCCATCAGTTGCGCAGGCGGGCCCCGACCGGGCCCGCGATCGGGGGAAACAGTGCCGAACAGCACTCGACGGGCGCCGGCGGCGCTCAAGTTCTTGACCATGCTCTTCGCCTTGGTGCTCGTGGCCGCGGCCTGTGGTGGCGGGAGCGACGACAGCAGCAGCGACGGCGGAGGTGGCGGCTCGAGCGAGGGGACGCCGGTCGAAGGTGGCACGATCACCTACGGCCTCGAGGGCAAGACCACCAACTTCTGTATCCCTCGGGCCCAGCTCGCGATCTCGGGCATCGAGGTGGTCGAGGCGGTCTACGACACCCTCACCCGGCCCACCACCACCCCCGACAAGTACTCGCCCTACCTGGCGAAGTCGGTCACACCGAACGACGACTACACCGAGTGGACCATCGTCGTACGCGACGGCCTCACCTTCCACAACGGTGAGCCGCTCAACGCCGACGCGGTGAAGCTCAACATCGACTCGTGGCGGGGCAAGGGCCCGGTCACCAGCGTGCTCCTGCTCAGCTTCGTGTACTCGAACATCGCCGACACGGCGGTCACCGCGCCCGACACGGTCGTCGTGAAGATGACGACGCCCTGGGTCGCCTTCCCGGCGTTCCTGTGGACCACCGGCCGGACCGGCATCGCGGCTCCGGAGCAGCTCAACTCGGGCACCGAGTGCGACACCAACATGATCGGTACCGGACCGTTCAAGCTCGACAGCTTCAACCCGGCCACCGGTGACGTGAGCGTCTCGAAGAACACGTCGTACTGGCGCAAGGACAGCGAGGGTCGCCAGCTCCCCTACCTCCAAGGCATCGACTTCAAGCCGCAAGAGGAGAGCAGCCAGCGCGTGAACGGTCTCCAGGGTGGCCAGTTCGACATCAGCCACTTCAGCGGCGGCAAGGACCTCGACGAGATCGAGAACCTCGGCAACGGGATCCAGGCGATCGTCGAGCCCGACGGCCGCATGGAGATCTCCCATGCGCTGCCGAACGTCGCGAAGCCGCCCTTCAACAACCTCGACTGCCGCAAGGCGTTGGTGCAGGGAGTCGATCGGATTGCGTTGAACCAGATCTCCAACAACGGGACGTACCGCCTCTCCGATCAGGTCTTCGACACGAAGATCACGGGCTACGTCGACAACCCGGGCTTCCCGGCGTTCGACGTCGACGCGGCGAAGGACAGCATCAGCAAGTGCAAAGCCGCCAACGGCGGGGTGTTCGAGTTCGACCTCCAGTCGACGTTCGACCAGGACACCCAGGCCCTCGCGGCCGAGACCAAGCGTCAGCTCGATGCGCTCGGCGTCACGGTGAACCTGCCGTCGCCGGTCGACCAGGCGCAGATCATCAGCCTGGCCGTCGCCGGGAACGTCGACGCGTTCCTGTGGCGGAACTACCCCGGCCAGGACCCCGACACCCTCTACGTCTGGTTCTACGGCGGCTCGATCGTGAACTTCAACAAGATCAACGACGAGACGATCAACGAGGCGCTCGACGAGGGTCGGACCAACCCCGACCCCGACGCCCGCAAGGAGGCCTACGAGACCTTCAACAAGCGGATGTCGAGCCAGGCCTACAACCTCTGGACCTGGTACACGAAGTGGGCCCTCGGTGCCGGTCCCGACATCCGGGGCTTCGTGGGTCCGAACCTGCCGAACGAAGCCGGCGAGCCGGGCGATGAGGAAGCGGTCGACATCCTGGCCGGGTACCACCAGCTCCTGGGCCTCTGGATCGAGAAGTAGCGGTCACCCCGGACCCGGGAGCCCACCCTTCATGACGACGACGCGAGCCGGATCAGCACCGACGGGAGAACCTCGTTGAGGACCATCCTGATCAAGCTGGTCCGGCTCGTGATCGTCGTCTGGATCATCACGCTGTTCTCCTTCACGCTGATCAAGCTGACCGGCGGCAACAACGACCTCGTCTCCAAGATCATCCCGTTCGGCAGCGAGCAGCAGAAAGACATCCTGCGCGAGGACCTCGGCCTGCAGGACCCCTTCTTCACCCAGTACTTCCGTTGGCTCGGCGACTTCCTCACCGGTGACTTCGGCAACATCTACACGCCGAACCCGCAGCCGGTCAGCGAGACCCTGGCCGAGGCCCTCCCGGTCTCGTTGGAACTCATGATCTACGCCCAGGTGCTCGCGCTCTTGATCGCGATCCCACTCGGCGTCGCCACCGCCTACCGCAACGGGACCAAGTTCGACCGGGGCACGAACACGATCGCGTTCGGCCTGCTGGCGCTGCCCAACTTCGTCGTCGCGCTGCTCCTCGCGATCTACGTCGGCGCCAAGTGGGGGTGGTTACCCACGCAGAGCAACCTCATCCCGTTCCCACTCAATCCGATCGACAACTGGCAGTACATGCTCATGCCCACGATCGCGCTCGCGCTCGGCCAGATCGCGATCTACATGCGGCTCCTGCGCTCCGACATGATCGCGACCCTGCAGGAAGACTTCACCACCACCGCCAAGGCCAAGGGCATCCCGACCCGGAGGGTCCTCTTCCGCCACGCGCTCCGGCCGTCGAGCCTCACCCTCCTCACCGTCGCCGGCCTCAATGTGGGTGCACTCATCGGCGGTGCAGTCGTGGTCGAACGGATCTTCAACCTGCCCGGGATCGGCAGCCGCCTCACCGAGGCCATCCTCGCCCAGCAATACGTGGCGGTGCAGAGCTACGTCGCGCTCATCGCGATCTTCTACATCTTGATCAACTTCTTCGTCGACGTCCTCTACACCGTGCTCGACCCGAGAATCAGGCATGCCCGAGCAGTCGCCTAGCCCCGGGGACGACCTCGTGCAGGCGCTCGTCGACGACGAGATCCGCGGAGACGTCGCGCCCGACGAAGCCACGATCCACACCGCCGCGGTCGAGGCCGGGCCGGAGATCGAACGGCTCAAGGAGCGCAAGGGCAAGGGCCTCGGGTTCTCGGCCTGGCTCGCGATCGGCTGGTTGGCAATGATCGTCATCCTGGGCTTCGCCGCGCCGATCCTGCCCATCCCCGACCCGGTCGCCGACGCCACACCCGCGCTGGCCCGCCAGGGCCCGAGCGCCGATCACATCATGGGCCTCGACGGCAGCGGTCGCGACGTGTTCTCCCGGGTGATCTGGGGAATGCGCAACTCGCTGTTCATCGGCGCCGTGTCGGTCCTCATCGGGTTGGTCGTCGGTGGTTCCCTCGGCGTCATCTCCGGCTACTTCAAGGGCAGACTCGGTGGGTTCATCGGCGCGTCGCTCGACGTGCTCCTCGCCTTCCCACCACTCATCCTCGCCCTCTCGATCGTCACGTTCCTCGGACGTACCGTCCCGAACGTCACCCTCAGCCTCGCGATCGTGTCGATCCCCGTGCTGGCGCGGATCGCGCGCGCGTCCACCCTCTCGTGGTCGGAACGCGAGTTCGTGCTCGCGGCGCGGGCGCAGGGCGCGAAGCACTTCCGGATCATGCGGCGCGAGATCCTGCCGAATGTGCTCCCGGCGATGTTCTCGATCGCGCTCCTCGGCATCGCGGTCGTCATCGTCGCCGAAGGCGGCCTCGCCATCATCGGCGCCGGGGTGAAACCCGACGTCACGACCTGGGGCAACATCATCGTGAGCGGCCAGGGCGACCTCCGTGACGCCTCACACATCGTGCTCTTCCCTTCGTTCTGCATCTTCTTCACCGTGTTGGCCCTGAACTTCCTCGGCGACGTGGTCCGGGCCAAGTTCGACGTGCGGGAGAGCAGCCTGTGAGCCGCTTCCGGCGCCGCCCCAAGGGCACGGTCGAGGCCGACGCCCGCTATCCCGCCCAGCCGCTCGACGGACCGCTCCTCGACGTCGTCGACATCCGCACCCACTTCCAGACCGGTCGCGGCCTCGTGCGCGCCGTCGACGGCGTGAGCTTCTCACTCGAGCGGGGCAAGACCCTCGGCATCGTGGGCGAGTCGGGCTCGGGCAAGTCGGTGCTCTCCCGCTCGGTGATGGGCCTGCTCCCGAAGAAGAACCTCGTCCGCGAGGGGACCATCCACTTCGAGGGTCGCGACATCTCGAACCTGCCGAACGACGAGCAGCGCAAGCTGTGGGGCACTCAGATGTCGATGGTGTTCCAGGACCCGATGACGTCGCTGAACCCGGTGATGAAGATCGGCAACCAGATCACCGAGTCGTTGCTGTTCCACCTCGACGTGTCGAAGTCGTTCGCGAAGGAGACCGCGGTCTCGCTGCTCCAGTCGGTCGGGATCCCCGAGCCCGAGCGGAGGGTGAAGCAGTACCCGCACGAGATGTCGGGCGGGATGCGGCAGCGGGTGATGATCGCCATCGCGATCGCCTGCGGCCCCAAGCTCCTGTTCGCCGACGAACCCACCACCGCGCTCGACGTCACGGTGCAGGCCCAGATCCTCGACCTGCTCTCCGCGCAGCAGCGCGAGCGGTTCATGGCCATGATCCTCGTGACCCACGACCTCGGCGTCGTCGCCGGTCGCACCGACGAGATCGCGGTGATGTACGCGGGCAAGATCGTCGAGAAGGCGCCCACCCGCACGCTCTTCTCCGAGATGCGGATGCCCTACACCGAGGCGCTGGTCCACTCGATCCCGAAGCTGGCCGACCCGAGCCACACCCGACTCAACGTGATCCCGGGGCGGCCGCCCGACCTCGTCAATCCGCCGAAGGGCTGCAACTTCAGCCCCCGGTGCCCGTACGCACAGGACAAGTGCCGGGAGGAGGAACCGCCGTTGCTGCCCGCGCCGGCGGTTGGTCACGAGTTCGCGTGCTGGTTCCCGGTGGGGAGCCCCGAAGGTCGGGCGGCCCTCGAACGCAACATCGCCGAGGGTCGCACTGCCGCGTCGACGTCGACAGCCACGCCGACCTCCACCACCACGCCGGCGGTCACCTGATGGCCGGGAGCGGCACCGCCCACCTCCGCAGCCCCGAGGAATCGCTGCTGCGGGTCGAGAACCTCGTGGTCGAGTTCCCCGCGGGTCGGGGCAACACCGTCCACGCCGTCTCCGACGTCAGCCTCGACATCCTCGAGGGCGAGACCCTCGGCCTCGTCGGCGAGTCGGGCTGCGGCAAGTCGACCACCGGGCGCGCGATCATGCAGCTCCCCCGGCCCACCTCGGGCGACGTCATCTTCGAGGGCACCAAGCTCGGCTCGCTCTCGGGCGAGGAGCTGCGCCGGACCCGCACGCGCATGCAGATGATCTTCCAGGACCCGATCTCCTCGCTGAACCCGAGGCGCCGGGTCAAGGACCTCGTGGCCGAAGGTCTCAACATCTGGAAGATCGGCGACGATGCGTCGCGGACGGCGAAGGTGAACGAGGTCCTCGAGGCGGTCGGGATCGACCCCGAGGCAGCCGGGCCCCGTCGGCCGCACGAGTTCTCCGGCGGCCAGTGCCAACGCATCTCCATCGCCCGGGCGGTGGTGACCGATCCCCGACTCATCATCTGCGACGAGCCGGTCTCCGCGCTCGACGTGTCGGTGCAGGCCCAGATCATCAACCTGCTCGAAGACATGAAGGCCCGCTACGGACTCACGATGATCTTCATCGCGCACGATCTCGCGGTGGTGAAGAACATCAGCGACCGCATCGCGGTGATGTACCTCGGCAAGCTGTGCGAGGTCGGCAACCCCGAGGAGATCTACGCCGCGCCGGCACATCCCTACACCGCCGCGCTCCTGTTGGCGATCCCGGTCCCCGACCCCGAGGTCCGGCCGCGCGAGATCCCCGGCGTCGGCGGCGAGATCCCCTCGCCGCTCGCGCCGCCGAGCGGGTGCCGCTTCCGCACCCGTTGCCCCCGTGCCACCGACGTGTGCGCGTCGCAGGAGCCGGTCATGCGCGAGGTGGCGCCGAACCACTTCGTCGCCTGCCACTTCCCCATCGCCCCCGGCGAGGACCCCGCCCTCCGGACCGTCGACGCCGCGTAACACCCGCTCATGGCCCTTCGGGCCAGGCCGCTCGGGCCCCGCTCGCCGGCCCGTGTCGCAGCCGGTCGGTGGAAACGGCTCGCTTCGGACTCCCGACCGGACCACTTTGGCGTCGCCAGACGCCGATAGTTGGCGTTCTGCGACGCCAAAGCGCTCTCGTGGGCCTGCGCGGCGGTCAGAGCTCGATCGTTCTCGTGAGATCGACCGACTCGAGGAGCCGGCGGTCGTGGGTGACGAGGAGCAACGTGCCGGTGTAGCCGTCGAGGGCGGCTTCGAGCTGCTCGATCGCGGGCAGGTCGAGGTGGTTGGTCGGCTCGTCGAGCACGAGGCAGTTCGACTCCCCCGCCGCGAGCGCCGCGAGGATGGCGCGGCTCCGCTCCCCCGGTGACAACACGCCGGGCGGGCGGGCGACCGCATCGGAGTCGAGTCCGAGCTTGGCGAGCTGCGACCGGGCCTCGGTGACGAACAGACCGGTGCGCGCGCAGAACGCGTCGAGCAACGGGCCGTCGGTGGCGAGCACCGAGCGGGCCTGGTCGAGCGTGCCGAACCGCACCCCGGGTCCCACCCACCGCGACCCGGCGTCGAGCGGCTGTTCGCCGAGCACCGCCCGCAGCAACGTCGTCTTGCCGCTCCCGTTGGGTCCGACGATCGCGAGCCGATCCTGCCAGGCGATCGCGAGGTCGAGTGGACCGAGGGTGAACGAGCCCCGGTGCACGACCGCGTCGTCGAGGCGGGCGACGACCGCGCCGCTCCGCTCCCCCGTCTCGAACACGAGATCGAGCTGCCACCCCTCCCAGGGCTTGTCGACCGCTCGCGCCTCGAGCCGCTCGCGCGCCTTGTCGGTCTGCTTGGCTTTCGCGGCCTGCTTCTCGCTCCGTTCCGTCTTCATGTGCCGGACGTTCTTGTCGGGCTCGCCGCTGCGCTTCACCGCCCGCACACCCTGGTCTGACCACGATCGCTGGGTCCGGGCCCGCGTCGCGAGCGTGCGTCGCTCGGCCTGGTACTTCTCGTACGCGTCGGTCTGCTGGCCCCGGGCCAGTTCCCGGGCCGCGACGTAGTCGGACCACCCGCCTGCGTACTCCACC
>Ga0105044_10011232_pt1 | contig 12220 bp, 8 predicted proteins | sample MAT01_FD_78092 | JGI IMG/M metagenome (GOLD analysis project Ga0105044, IMG submission 78092) | Freshwater microbial communities from Lake Fryxell liftoff mats and glacier meltwater in Antarctica - MAT-01 | ecosystem: Environmental > Aquatic > Freshwater > Ice > Liftoff microbial mat | place...
CAGATCAACAAGGCAGTGGATGACACCGTCGCCCATTTTGGCCGGCTGGATATTCTGGTGAACAACGTCGGCATCGCGCCGGGCAACCTGGCCGAGGACGTGCTTGAATCGGACTACGACCTGACGATGGCGGTGAATGTGAAGGGGACGTTCTTTACCAGCCAGGCTGCGGGTCGGGTGATGATCCGACAGAACTACGGCCGCATTATCAACATGAGTTCGCAGGCCGGCTTCATCGCCCTGCCCACCGAGGCGATTTATTGCGCGACCAAAGCTGCCATCTCACATTTGACCAAATGTCTGGCGGTGGAGTGGGGCAAATACAACATCACGGTGAATGCGGTTGCGCCCACGTTTATTCGCACGCCCGGCACGGCCGAGGTGTTGGCCGACCCGGTGTTTCATGCCGATGTGGTTGAGCGCATCGCCGCATTGCATCGCATTGGCGACCCGATGGAGGTGGCCGGCGCTGTCGTGTTTCTCGCCTCGCCCGCCGCCTCGCTCATCACCGGCGACACCCTGATGATTGATGGGGGTTGGACGGCGCGTTAGTTGCTGGTAGTTGGTGGCTGGTTGCTGGTCATAAACCAGCCACCAACTACCAGCAACTAATGCCAAGTTACCAGAACACACCAAGGAGACACCCATGACATTCCCAGTTGGAATCAATATCTGGTCGAGGTTGGTCGAGCACACCTTTACCTATCTCGATCAAGTGACCGGCCCCTATGACTCGATCTGGATGCCGGACCATGTGCAGTACGACAGCAAACGGGTAGCCGAGGGCTGGAGTCTGCTGGCGTTTGCGATGGCGCGCTACCCCGACAAGCTGTGCGGCCACGAGGTGCTTTGCAACAGCTTTCGCAACCCGGCCCATCTGGCCAAGATGGCCGCCACCATGCAGGCGCTATCGGGTGGGCGCGTCGTATTGGGCATCGGCGCGGGTTGGAATCAGGAGGAATATGCCGCGTATGGCTGGCCATTCCCATCGGCCAGCACACGCATCGCCCAACTGGCCGAAGCCATCCAGATCATCCGCGCCATGTGGAGCACAGCACCGGCCAACTTCAAGGGCGAGCACTACGAGATTGCCAACGCCTATTGCGAGCCGCGTCCACAACCCGCGCCGCCCATCATGGTCGGCGGCGCAGGTGAGAAATATTTACTACGCGTGGTGGCCCAGCACGCCGACTGGTGGAACTATGTGTTCACCGATGTCGCGGCCTACGCGCACAAGCAGCAGGTGCTGCAAGACCATTGCCGCGCCGTGGGTCGAGATTACGCCGAGATCAAGCAGGCGTTGGTGGTTCGTGTGCTTGTGGCGGAGAACGAGGCAGAGTTGCAACGGCGCATGGCCGACCCGACGATGCGGCCGTTGGAGGGTGGCATCAACGGCACGCCCGAGCAGGTGCTGGATGCATTGTTACCCGTGATTCGCCAGGGTGCCGACCGCCTCTCGATCAACTTTGCCGATGCACCCAGCGCCTATGGCACGCAGTTGTTTGCGGCGCAGGTGTTGCCGCATTTGTCGCGCTGAATGATGGGGCGGGGCGACTGCAGTGTGAATGGGTCGAATTTCAGCCGTGCCTGCCCGACGACGTTTTCACTCCGGGTCAGGGCACAGGCTGTGATGGGTCGAGCGTGGATTGGGCATGTTTACAGGGACGGTTCATGTGATTTCTGGTCGTGCTGATGTATGCCAGTTGCAACAGATTTGGCACGTGATCGGCGCGATGCCACTGGGCGGGCCGGCGCGTGCACGCCATTCTTTCTATTTCCATTAGTCCCATTGGCAGACGGTCGGGTGAACTGCGGCGTCAGCCCCAGGGCCTGATGAATCTCCTGGGCGTGGCTTAAAGCCGCCTCCAACAACACTTTGCTGATACTCCGCCAATGTTAAGCATAGGTGCCCCTGAAACAGCGACTGCGCGCCTGTGTTGGTGAAGGTTTGTAACGCGCGTGATGATCGCGTGCGATATCGCGCGCGTTTACGTTTGTCACGCTTTCGTCACACCGAAGCCGTTAATGTAGTGCGGTATCACAGGCCCAAGCCGTGGTTGTTGCACCGTGTGCTTCCCAGCTTGAGCCGGCGAAGGTCCGTCCATTGGCGGCTTTCGCGCTACACCAGATAAGGAGTACACAGATGAGTCATACAACAAAATCGCGCCTTTTCAGTGGCGGCATGGTTTTAATCGCGTCAGCTTTGCTGTTTCAGAGCGCAGCCGGCCCGGCCTCGGCCGCAGTTCAGGCCGATGAAAACGTCGTCATCACCACGCAGTCGGTGCAGTGGATTGAGGGTAACCAACGCGTGGTGCCCTTCGGCGGCACAGGTGGCACTGGCAACAAGTTCAATTACATTCAATACAACCTGCCCGGTGAATTGGTTCAGCCCGGAAAGCCATTTACGAATTCAAACAATCTGCCCGATATTTCGCCGGGTGGCATCGAAGGGCAGGAGTTTTATGTGGCCTACGCCAACCAGAATCAGCCCGTGCAAACCACGGATTGGTGGGCCGGGGTCGGTTTGCAATGGCATGGATGGACGCCGCCGGTGGACCTGGCCAACCCGGTCGTTCGCACGCAATCTTTCATCAACGAGCCGTTTCACTATCAGTTTCTCGATTTGCCCATCAGTCAGACCATCACGGGTCTTGATTTGCCGGTGCAGGGTTTGCGGTTCTGGAACCCCGTTGAAATGCGCGTCTTTACCGGCGTCATCACCAAACCTCTGGTTTACGCCGACAACCTGTTTGGCCGCGGCGACATCTCTGATCAACGTTCGGCGGTGGTGACATTGGGCTTGAAGGATGTGCATCCGATCTCGGATAACACACCGTTAACGCCGACGGCCGAACCGTGGACCAACATTCGCATTCAGAGCTACAGCGATTGGGGCGTGAAGATGAGCTATGCCACCGGCCCCAATGAGTTGACGTTTTCAATGGCCAACGGCAGCCCCTTCACCTGGGCCGAGCGCACGAAAGGCACGGCCCCGTTTCGGGTGTGGGCGGGCACGGATGCGGCCGACCAGAATGGCAGGCTGACCGTGTGGTACAACCAGGACGGCAAACTCGGCCTCACCGTGGCAAACTCGTACGTGGCGCCGGGTGAGGGGAATCCCACCATCACGTCGACCGCGGCCTATGCCATCTACGCCGATACGGGCGCGTGGTCGGAGCAGCAGTCTGTCAACCCCAACGCGCACACATCGCTGTTCTCCAATGATGCGGCCGGCAAAGTAGTGGTGGCTGCGTTGCCGCACAATGTGAGCCTGACCGATACGGCTGCGCTGATTGCGACCTTGTCAGATCTGGAGCCATACGCCTGGCAGCGTATCGTGAACACTCAGGTGAGCTACCCGCCGATCAGCGGCTCCAAACTCACTGTAACGGTAGGCGGCGCGGTCAAGCCGTTGGGCTACGACCAGGCCAACAGTGTCATTCGTTCGCTCATGGAAGTCACCACCGAGGACTTCAAGACCGGCAGCACACCCGGCACCGCCATGCAAATCGTCTTTCCGCATCAGCGCAAGAAAATGGTCGCGCAGGACAAGGCCAATATCCCGCTAGTCAACGGCGCGCCCAAATACACGTGGCGCTCGGTGAAGGGCGAGTTGCACGCTTACATCGGCAACAGCACCGTCAGCGAATTGCGAACCTATGGCATCCTGCCCTATCTGCCCAACATCACGGTCAACTCGACCGCTTCAGTAAACGGCAACGTGCCGGCGGACGATATCTACGACACCCTGAAGCAGTGGTTCTACAAAGCAGAGCCGACGCTGGGCGGTAATCCGGGGCCGTTTGCGCGCAATATTGGCACCTACTTTCCGTTCCAAAATAATACGTACGCGCCGAACCTGGCTGGCGTATACGAAAATATGGTGATCGCGGATCAGCTCGCCAAATCGCCTAATCTAGCCGAGACTGACCCCGAGATCACGCGCACGACGAAGACCCAGGTGGCCGGCGAAATGCGCGACTTCATGTTGAGCTCGCTCAAGGAGATGATCGGCCGCTGGGGCGATGTCTACACCGCCGGTTTCTTCCAATACAACCCCGACTTCGATACGATTTATGGCTTTCCAGAAGGCTACGGCTCGGTGCAAAATCTGAACGACAAGCACTTTCACTGGAGCTACTTCCTGCGTAGCGCCGCCGCCATTGGCCGGTTCGATCTGCCCTGGCTGCAATCGCATCTGCCGCTGATCAATGAGTTGCGCGCCGATGTGGCCAACTATGACCGCACCAGCCTGCGCTATCCCTTCCTGCGCAACTTCAGCCCGTTCTACGGCCACAGTTGGGCCAACGGCACGGGTAATGGCGGTGCCGGCCAAGATCAGGAATCCACCAGTGAGGCGATCAACTTCGCGGTGGGGCTGATCGAGTTGGGGCAGGTACTGGGCAACAACGAGTGGCGCGACATTGGCCTGTATTTGTACGAGGAGGAGATCAATGCCGTGGAGCAATATTGGTTCAACCAGGACGGCGATCCGACTCAAAACTCTGGCACGTTCTACAACGGCAACTGGCCGGACGAGTTTGTGCGCTATGAGGTGGGTGGACGGGCGCATACCAACCCCTATATTGGCCAGGTTTTCCAGCACTTTGGCACGCGCGGCACGTTCTTTGGCTCGCCCGACTTTCCAGGCTTTGCCAACGCATTGCTCATTCAGGCGATTCCATTGGGCGCGCCGGCCCTGTATCTGGGGCGCAATCAGACCTGGCTCCAGAACGCGTGGAATGAGTTTGCGGCCGAGTCGTTGGAATACCGCAATGACACCGCCTACGAGGTGATCGTGGCCGGCATCCAGGCGCGTTTGCCTGGCACGGGCAACACTGTTTTGGATGCGGGTTTCAATGGGGCCATGGCCCGGATCAATCGCCAGCACGCCCTGTTCCCTGGCGCGCTGAATTCGCAGGGCAAGCATTGGGCGTATACGCTGAATCAGATGGGGCAGGTGGATACCAGTGTGGTGGCCGATGTGCCTAATTACGGCGTGTTCTGCAAGGGCGCAACAGGCGCAGATTGCGCCGGCGGCGTGCGCACATTTGTGGCGTTTTATCCCACCACCAATACGCTGGCCTCGCCCATCACGGTCACATTCAAGCTGGCCGCGACGGGGGCGGTGGTTCATACCATGACGGTTGAAGCCGGCAGCACCGTGGCGCAAACTGGCAATGGCCCCATCAGCGCGTATCAACCCTTCCAGATTTTCGCGGGCAATAGCCGGTTGTATCTGCGCAAGCCGACGACGGTCTCACCCACCTGCGATGCGCTGGCGATCAGTTCGGCGATGTCGCTGACCGAGCAACCTGGCACTTGGACGCCGGCGGTGGGTCAGAGCACGTACCCCACCGACACGCGCGCATTGGCCGATTCGTTGGTGTGTGTGCCGGCGCGCCCGGATACCAATGGAACCAATGTGCCGCCGGATGCGCCGTTTGTGCGCACCTGGATGGGCACGTTCTTTGGCACCTACAACGGCGTCATCGGCAGCACGCAATACAACATCTTCAGCAACCAGAGCCTGGCGCCGGGCTGGCAATTGGACCCGTGTTTGCAGGGTGGCACTGCGCCATCGTTGCCCGAATCGTGCTCCAGCTTTGGTTTGAATCCGCCCAATGGGCCGGGTGCGAATGCTTTCGTCATGCAGGTGAGTTACGACTTTGATGGCGACGGGGTGTATGAGCGCATTGAGCAGTATCGCAATCAATCGCTGAGCATTGGCAATTCCTGGACTTACGAAAATAAGCAAACGCATTACAAGTTTGATCAGCAGTGGCCGTTCGATCCGCCGCCGATGGTGTTGGGTGGTCCAGACGGCAGTAAGACTGCGCCGTTCCCCAGAGTGGTGAAGTTTGATGCGGCCAAACCCGCCACCATTAAGGTGGAGCTGTATGGCGGCACCATTACCGGCGGTGTGAAAGCGCAGTATCCCGTGCCCGTGTCGGTGAATGCCGCGCTCAGCACCGACCGCGCCTCGTGGATTCAGACGCCGTATAGTTCGGCCCTGGGTGGCCCTGGCCCCGAGACCCTCTACTACTTCCCGTGGGTTGCTCGAAATTGATTTAAGGCGATCTGAGTCGTAACGTCACACGCATTGCCATCGGAAGTAGCGAGGCTAGTGTCATGAAAACAGGTCCGTACGCTTCAAAGCGTTCGGACCTGTTTTTGTGACACCGGCTTCACTCCGACCGATCAATCACTCATGCCTCGTGCGCAAAAATGTGGCTTCTTCCGAACCTGATAGGACATGGCCGAGCACGGCAAAGTTGCCGCCTTCTCGCAAGCCATCGGCCATGTCCACAAATTGCCGCAGCCAGGCCCTGAATACGAACGGCCCAAAACTCACCCGGTTGATGCCGATCTGGCGCAGCTCAGATAGAGGCGCAGATGAGGGCGAAACCAGAATGTTGATCGGTGCGTGAATCTGACTGCGCAGCGCACGGACTGTCTCGGCATCGCCTGGGCCGATGGGGTAGATGCTATCGGCCCCTGCTTCGACATAAGCAGCAGCACGCGCCACCGTTTCGCGCATCGCCTCGGCTGGGTCTGCGTAGGTGCCCGACAAAAAGCAGTCCACCCGCGCATTGATGACCAGGTGAATGCCGCGGCGCTCCGCGGTCTGTCGCACGGTCGCAATTCGCTGGCATTGCTCGTCAATGGGGCGCAACGGCTCGCCCTCTAGCCCGCTAGTCTCTAGCACACTATCCTCAAGGTTGATGCCGACGATGCCCGCGTCCAGCACCAACTCAATCGTCTCAGCCAGCTTGGCCAAAGATGCGCCATATCCCGCCTCAATGTCGGCCGTCACCGGCACGTCCACACTGCTGGCAATGCGCTCCAGACAGTCGATCAGGGTCGTGCGTTTGAGCCGCTCGCCATCCTCGTAGCCCAGCGAGGCCGACACGGCGGCGCTGGCCGTGGCCACCGCCGGATAGCCTTTGGCTTGCAGCACTCGCGCGCCGATGGGGTTCCACACATTCGGCAACACCAGCAGGTCGCCGTGGGTGTGCAGCTTTAACAACGTTTGGGCTTTGTCTTGTTGTGATTGCTTGCTCATCATATTTCAGCTCATGTAGGAGTCGTCTGGTTTGATGTTGTACTCGTAGACGTAATACTGGGTATCGCGCACCCAGCCACCCGCCTCGTAAACGGATTGCGCGGTGTGGTTGGTGGTGGCGGTTGAAAGGACCAGCTGAACGGCACCGAATGTGTGGCCGTATTTGATGGCGGCCGTGAGCAGCTTTGAGCCGGCGCCGTGCTTGCGATAATGCGCGACCACAAACAAATCGTTGAGCACGAAGATGCGCGCCATAGAGATGGATGAAAAGCTTGGATATAGCTGTGTAAAGCCGATGGCGGCCGTATCGGCAAAAGCAATAAACACCACAGATTCGCCGTGATTGAAGCGAGCCAGCAAAAATGCATGGGCGGCAGCCAGATCGCTTGCGCCGCCATAAAACTGACGGTAGCCGTCGAACAAGGGCGCGAGCGCATCAAGATCGGACAATATAGCCTGGCGAACGGTGAGTGTCATGGTGCGCCAGACTTTACGGCCAAAGTGGCACTCCAACAAGAACCAGTTGCCGATCATGTCAGGGTGCCAGTTTCAACTCGATCAGCCGATGCAAGAGGTGCTTTATAGTCAACCCTTCGGCAGGCACCTCGCTATGACACTTCAAATCGTTCACCTCTACTGCACCATCGTCGACAACTACGGCGACATCGGCGTGTGCTGGCGTCTGGCGCGGCAATTGGCGCGCGAATATGGCTTGACTGTGCATGTGTGGGTGGACCACTGGGCCGCGGCTCAACAGCTCATTCGTGAATTGCCAGATGCGCCGAATCCTGAAAATCCTAGTCGTGTGAATGGCGTGGTGATCCGGCCGTGGTCGCAGGTTGGCGCCGTTCAGGACTGCACCGGCGATGTGTTGATCGAGGGCTTCGGCCTGACCCTGCCCGACACCACACTGACGCAGTTGGCCGCTCGGGAGCAGAAGCCTGTTTGGATCAACCTCGAATATTTCAGTGCCGAGGATTGGGTGGAGCGATTTCATCTGCAATCGGGCTATGACCCGGCCACACGCGCGCGGCGCTGGTTCTTCTTCCCCGGCGTTCACCCCCACACCGGCGGTCTGCTGCGCGAGCACGATCTCATCGCGCAACGGGACGCATGGACATCCTCTGGGCAGGCGGCACCCTTCCTCTCGCAGTTGGGTTTGGGTGTGCCGGCCGGCGCCCTCAAGTTGTTGTGCTTCGCGTACGCACACGCGCCTTACGCGGCCTGGCTGGATGCATTGGCCACTCAGCAAGACCGGCCGCTATCCATCTGGCTGGCCGGCAGCTACAGTCAAAACGCTTTTGCACAGGCCGATCTTGCTGCCTATTCCGGTGTATCGCTGCACAATCTGCCGTTCGTCTCCCAACCCGATTTTGACCGGCTGCTGTGGTCGGCCGATGTGCTGTGGGTGCGCGGCGAGGACTCACTGGCGCGGGCGCTTTGGTCTGGCAAGCCGTTTGTGTGGCACATTTACCCTCAGGCTGAGGAGGCCCATCACGCCAAGCTGGCGGCGTGGCTGGCCGACTACACGCGCCCATTTCCCAAGCCGTTGCAAGATGCGTATATTGCGTTGCACCAGGCTTGGAACGGCATCACGCCGGCGTCCACTTTGGCCGGCGCATGGTCAGCGATGCTGGCGCAGTGGGCGGCCTGGCAGACTTACAGTCAACTGCGCAGCAACCAGTATGCGCAGATGCCGGATCTCGCCAGCCGGCTAACTTCATTTATCCGAACATTAAATTCCAGTACTCAAACGTATACTTAGACCCTATGAAAACAGCACAAGAACTTCGCGGAGGCAACGTGTTCACCCAGGATGGTGAGCTTTTCGTCGTTGTCAAAGGCGAATTTAGCAAGTCCGGACGAAACTCGTCGGTGGTGAAGTTGAAGTACAAGAGCCTGCTCGGCGGCCGGGTAAAGGAAGAAGTGCACAAGGCCGACGTCAAGTTCGATGTGGTTTTGCTCGATCGCAAACCCTGCATTTACAGCTATTTTGCCGATCCCATGTATGTCTTCATGGATGAGGAATACAACCAGTTCGAGGTCGGCGCAGACACCATGGGCGATGCGTTGTTGTATCTCGAAGAGGGCATGGAGTGCGAGGTCGTGCTCTATGAAGGCCAGGCCATCTCGGTCGAGATGCCCAACAGCATCATTCGCGAGATCGAATATACCGAGCCGTCGGTGCGCGGCGACACCGTGGGCAAGGTCACCAAGCTGGCTCGCCTGAAGGGCAGCGGCCACGAGATTCAAGTCTCGGCCCTGTGCCAGATCGGTGACAAGATCGAAATCGACACGCGCGACGGCGAGTTCAAGCGCCGCGTGATCGCCTAATTCACCGCGACCAGACGTGGTACTGGCTACTTTGACTGAGTGTGCCTCTGCAAGTTCTTGCGTGGGATTGAATCAGTAGCCAGTACACTTCTTCGCCTTTTAATGCCTTTCAATATCTGGTAACGCCAGTTTCGCTGCGCGCCCGTCCTCTGGCACGCCAGTCCTGTGGCGCGATTACTGGATGCCCCACTCAAAATCCGACAGCACTTCCGGCCCCGTTTCGGTGATGAGAATGTTCTTCTCCGAGCGTGCGCCAAAGCTGCCACCCTCACCCTCATACGCACCCGGCTCCACGGCAAACACCATGCCGGCCTGAATCGGCGTGTGGTCGTACGGCACCAGCCGCGGCAGTTCATTCACCACTGCCCCAATCTGGTGGCCCATGTAGTGAGGCATCTGAACGCCATGCTTTTCATAGGCCGCGTTGGCTGCCCGCCACACCTCGGAGGCCAGTTTGCCCGGTCGCAACTGTTCGACGGCGGCATAGAACGCCGCCTGTGACGCGCGCGCAAATTTCTTCTGCAGCGTCGTCGGTTCCACACCGCCAATGACATAGGTGTTGGTGCAGTCCGACCAGTAGCCGTCCACACGCTGGCTGATATCCATGAGGGCTGCATCACCGCGTGCAGTCGTGCGCACGCGCGGCCCAGCCGGATAGTTCACCACGCAGGTGCGCGGCCCGGTCACCAGTTCGCCCGACACCGGAATCTCGTGGCCGACGGCGGCATACATGCGCGACGTGAGTTCAGCCCACATCTCGAACTCGGTGCGCCCAGCTTGTTGCACCAGCCCAGCCAACGCGCGTTGACCAATATCGCCGATATGGGCGGCGCGGCGCAGCAGGGCGATCTCGCGCGGCGTTTTGATGAGGCGCGCCTGGGTCAACACATCATCTATGTTGACGACTCTGGTGTGGGGGAATTCACGCGCCAGCAATTCGAGCACCGCATGTGGAGTCGTGCGAAATTCAATGCCCACGGTCGCGGTGGCATTGCGCAGGCCGGCCGCTTTCAGCATCGCCAATAGCTGCTCTAGAAATGAAGCGCGTGAATCCAGTGGGTTGAAGCTGTCGAACGTGCCGAAGACCAGCGTCTCGGCCAGCCGCGATTGTGCTTTGGCAGCGGTGGCGTTGGCCGCCGAGACCACCAGCCAGCTCCCGGTGTGGGTGTCCTGGGTCGTGCACAGGGCCAGCGAGGGTCCATAGGCGGTCTCGGCACCCGCACCCACCGGGATGGGCACTTCAAAGCCGCTGACGTAGGTGACGTTGTGAAGCGAGGATAGCAGCATGAAGTCGCAGCCGGCTGCATGCGCGGTGGATTGGGCGCGGGTGAGTTCCAGATTTTCCATCATGATCTCAGCTCGATCTCCTGACCGATTGCCAGCGGTTGGACCTCACCTGTGCCGCCGAGTTTTTGATAGGTCTCGACCATGAGTTGTGGATCAAGCGTGGCTTGCTCGCCGCCGGTGAAGTCCTTCCACAAAATATGATGCATCGGCACCACAATCTTCGCATTCAATTGCCAGGCCAGCAATGCGGCTTCGTGTGCATTCATGTTACCGCCAGCCCCGTTAATCACCAACAGGGCCGCGTCGATGGGCGCATGGGTGTAGGCCAGGGCGCGCAGACGCAAGTCATATTCTGTGTCGCCGCTGTGATACACGCGCAGAGTGCCGGCGTCGGCAGCCGCGGCCGCACTTTCGAAATCCAGCAACAGCCCCACTGCGTCAGGGGTCTCCCAGCCCGGCACATTGGCGATATGGCGCGCGGCCACGGCTGTGATCTTCACATCCTTAAACACGAGCGTTTGCCCCACGCTGATGTCGGTGACACGATCCCGCGCCACACCCCAGCCCAGCATGCGCGAGACGCATGACGGCGGCCCCATAAATTTGCAATCGCTGTGTTTGGCCACGATGGGAATGCCTTCAGGGTCGAGGTGATCCTCGTGCCAGTGGGTGGCAATCAATAAATCGGGGCGCGCCTCTTCCGCTGAAATCGGTGCTGGAAATGCACGGTCAATGCCGAAGATGGACGAGACGCAATTGGTGAAATACGGATCGACGTAGATCTGCGTGCCGGCCGGCGTCTTGAACACGAACCCCGTGCCACCCAGCCACCACGCTTTCACGGTGCCGGGCCGGACCTGGGTCTGGGCAATGGTTTGAGTTAAAGATGACATCATTTGCATAGCTGTGAGCGGAGAGCAGTGAGTTCAGAGCTCTTAGCTCAGAGCTCTTAGCTCACAGCTCTCAAGCCTTCGACACATCTGTCCGATGTTGTGCGTCTGAAATTTCGATGTGAACGTCGGGGCGCTTGAGGACTTCTTCGCGCAGGGCCGTGCCCAGCCCAGGCTTCTCGGGCAACCCCAACAGGCCGTCGGCAATAGGAATGCGATCGGTCAGCACATCGTTGTACCAGCCCTCGTAGTAGGCGCGCACGGTCTCCATGATCATGGCGTTGGGAATGTGCAGCATGAGGTGGGCGGCCGACCACAGCGCCACGGGGCCGATGGTGTCGTGGCTGGTGATCGGCAGGTAATAGGTGTCGGCCAGTGCCGCGATCTTGCGCGTCTCGCTGATGCCGCCGGTCCAGGCCATGTCGGGCATGATGATGTCAGCGGCGTTCAACTCGACACAGCGTCGAAAGCCGAAGCGGGTAAATAGCCGCTCGCTCACGCACAGCGGCACCTTCGTCTCGGACTTCAGCCGCGCATAGGCATCGAGATTATCCGGCTGCATGATCTCCTCCAGCCACAGCACGTTATACGGCTCCAGCGCCCGCGCAATCTTGACCGCCTCAGGCAGGTTCCAGCGCGCATG
>Ga0105044_10011235_pt1 | contig 12217 bp, 12 predicted proteins | sample MAT01_FD_78092 | JGI IMG/M metagenome (GOLD analysis project Ga0105044, IMG submission 78092) | Freshwater microbial communities from Lake Fryxell liftoff mats and glacier meltwater in Antarctica - MAT-01 | ecosystem: Environmental > Aquatic > Freshwater > Ice > Liftoff microbial mat | place...
AAATGTGTTCAAAAATCTTATTTCGTTGTCTTTTAGATAAATTGTTTTCGTTCTTTTGAAATACATTTCATTATTGACATTGAGTGATAACTCGAATGGTGATTTTACACCAAAATAGTTTAACTCAGCCAATACTGTATCTATTTGATCATGATTCTCGAGTCCATTGATAATTTCAACCTGTTTGTTGTAAAACGTGGTGTTTATGATTTTACTCATTTTCGAGCCGAATGCTTCAGAATGAAATTCCAGACACTTTCTATAAAAGTTTGTTTGTTTGATATACTCTTCCTCAATGTAATTCATTGTTTTCTTGTCGTTTTCTATGATCATTTCATAGAAAGGAGATTTCACCTGACATGAAAATTCGTAAGGATCAAGACATGCATCATAATCAGCATTTTTAATTACACTTGTAAGATGTGGATCGACTTGTAGATTATACTCATAAAATTTATCAAATTTTGATGTTTCCACTTCATTTTGATCCAATTTTGTCAGTTCATATTTTGGTATGTTCACAAAAAATATTGGAATGACGAAAACAAAGGAAAAGATGATACAACAACAACAACATCTAATCATTCTTTACTTTTTTTTTGTTTTTAATTTCATCAATATTATCTTCTTTTTCCCTTTTTTTATTACTTTCACCATTTTTATCTTTTGATTTATTACCATCTTTTATGTTTTCATTTTCTTTTTTCGATTTCTTCTTCACTAAAAAATCAATATCTTTTAAATAATCCAACCCTGTTGAGTCTAAAATACCTCTGTACAACTCCTTTTCAATTTCCTCTGGAAATTCAACTTTCTCCATCAAGTTGACAACATTTTCAACATCAAAGTCGTATTGTGTTTTCAGATTGACTTGAACTACAAAATCTTTCTTGAAAAAGGATGCACGTTCTTCTCCGAATGATTCTCGGATTTCCATTTCCTTATCGGTTTTATATTCACTCATAATCACAGTCAAAACATCTTGGAGTAATTTTTCGCAATCCATTTTGATTGATTTCATTCTTCTGTTCACCTCCAATTTGTCTTGTTGTTCAACTCCAATTTTTGATGTTTTGTTTTTGATTATAACCTGTTTTGGGAGTGCATACATGTCATTGATTTCATTAATAAATAACTGTTTGAACATTGACGATTCGGTTTTGGATTGTGGTACGGGTGCAAATTTGAATCTTTGGGTTGCTGATCCGACAACTGCTTTCTGTCCACTTACATAGATTGGAGGTCCAAAGAGTGTTGAATTTAAAAGTGAATTTTTGAAGGCCCTATCAAAATCATTATCATTTCCGACCCCTCTGATGAGCGTTTCACTGAACTGTTGCTTATTGTGTGTCTGGTTTGATGGTGTTACATCGTGTGATTGCCATATTTTTGTAATATCTGTTTGTGGTAGGTTACCTATTCTTGGATCAACAGAAACTTTCTTTTGTGGATATCCCAACAAAAATCTTTTGACGTGCAAATCATTCAGTAAATTTGATTTTGTTTCAGTGCCGTTGTAGGCACCCAAATAATTTGTGAACTGGGGATCACTAAAATTGATTTCATTTTCAATGTATAATTTTTGGTTCAATTTTTGTTCTTCGATTCTAAGTTGGGATTCAGAAAGCCGCATTTGTTCAAAGTATGAAACAAGAATGGTTATCCAAGGTGACGTAAATGCAGTACTCCAATCTATCATTGTATTTAAACCACATTTGTTATTCTCTTCACAACCCAACATAAAATTGTTGATCACATCAACATATTCCATTGTATTTTCACATCTTATTCTTGGCTTGTGTGGTGTGAACATAATCACATCTTCATCATATTCCACAATGTTGATCTGTGTTGCCCTCATGGATTCAACTGGATCTTTCCATTGGAATATTAATTTCTCTTGTCCGACATCCGGTGAATCTACAATCATATATATCCCATCCTTTGGGTACAATATTTTCACTATTGGGTATTTTTTATTTTTCTCATAGTACAATTTGATTCCACAAAATCCAGCAGAGTACCAAATATCAAATAGCTCTTTTATGACATCACAACACTGATGTTGTATGTATTCACTCAATTCTTTATTTTGAAATTGACCTTTTTTTCCAAATATCACTTCCGGTGGTTTGGATAGAACAATAGAACGAAATAACTCCTTTGCTTTCGAAGAAGCTGAAGTTTTTTGTGGTAAACCAATGAGGAATCGATAAACATTCATATCAATTTCATAAATCCTTGTTCTTTTGTGTGGGTCAATATTAATTTCAGCATTATTTAATTTCTTTAGTCCATTTGGCAAATAATTTTCATTTTTTTCCATCAATGAAAAGGAGTATTGATTCAATTAGTTCAGAAGATGAAGAAAATTTAATTGAAATTATCATTAGAAAACCGGGGGTTGTAACACCAAAAACCAAAAGGATTATCAGAAAAATACCTGTTGAACCAAGTTTATCATTGAAGTTAGAAGACGGTAAAATAATTATCCTGATGTAGATGATCTCATTACCGCAGATGTCGATTCTTTAATTGAGAAAGAGAAAGAGGAAGAGTATGTTCAGTACATTCAAAATTCCACAAATATGACAGTTTACAAAACATACAAGAAAAAAGTTAAACCAAAAAGTCAATATCACAAAAAGGTGGATGTCCACTTTATGGAGATAACACAAGAATGTTTATTAAAGTTATATCCCAACTGTAAACTCATAAAAGAACCCATTATAGAGTGGGACAATGAAGAGCCAATTCCAGTGCATTTGTACCCAATTGTGAGACAAAGGTCACCTGCTTGGTTCAAAATAAAATCAGATTACAGAGGAAGTGATTTACCGAAATTGACTGGAATGTTTCTCCACAGAGCATGCAAACTTTTCAAGTACCCATCTTATCCGGGATGTATTGATGAATTCGTCAGCTGTACTAAAAAGGAAAAGATTGACTTGAGTTCAAAACAATATATTTTGGATTGGGGCACATATCATGAAAATAATGGAATGAAAGCATTGCTTGACCTATTTAAAGTGAAAGGTTTCGAAATCCAAATTGATGAAGTTGGTACATACCACAAAGACATTGGTTGCTTGGATTTCACATCATCTCCCGATGGTCTCTTTACAGCTAAAGGGATAGGCGGTGTTGACCAAGAGATCAAAGGTGTCATTGAAATCAAATGTAAGAATCCATACATAAAGGATAAAAATGGGTCCGGTTACTTTTATAATTATATTGAAGCTCCTGATAACATGGCACATTATCAATTAATGCAGCCTCATTTGGAAATGTTTGCAACAAATAGAGAATTCGCATTGTTTGTTATATTTACACTCAATGGGACCAAAGTCTTTTTTATAAAAAGAGATGATGAATATATTGAACTCATCATAAAAATAATTCACTTTGTCCACAAAAAGTACAGATTGGGAAAATGTTTTGATTCAATATTGAAGGGTGGTGTCAAGGATCCATTCAATGATATTTTCGAAACATACAGTAAGTTCTTGAGTAAATCAAAACAACTACTTGAATTGTATGGCTCAAGTAAAACAGTCAGTTGGAAAATAAAATAATTTAATTTCTCATTGATTCATCTATCCATTGTCCAAATATTTCTAAATTCTCTAGAATTCCTTTTGTGATTCCGTGGTGCACAAAACAAAATTTTCTTGTTGAATTTCTCTTGGATTTGATGATTTTCAACACATTTTCCATTTTTGTCTTTTTGAGAGTTGAAAATGTAAAGAATGCACCATAGAACTTTGAAAAAATTATATCTTTGATGTTCAATAGTGTCATTAATTTCTTACCAGTTTGTAAAAAATCTGTAAGCGGTATTGTCAGTTTAGAAATCTTATTTTTCAGTGTATTTGGTATATCATTTTCTATATTACCAAGGATATTGAGAATAAGATTTCCGATATTTTTTGTGTTGATGTATCTCACACAAGATGATAACAACGTTGACGAATTGTTGTAATGCAATTCACCGATGGTCAACTCTTCAAAATTTAATTTATCATTGATGTACTCCAATCTTGATTGAGTCAAAATATCATGAAACGTTTGTACATTACAGTTTATCTTAAAATTGTCATCCATTAAAACAGAGAAGACTTTGGATATACTTTTGGTGAATCTAAAATTTTTCAAGTAACTGATATTAGATACTTTTGAATATATATGTTTTTCTGAATTGAATTTGAAATTGGTTAGGTCCAATAGAATCTCCACTTGATGCTTTGACTTGAATAGGAATGATAAAATGTAAATTAAAATATCCCTGTTAAAAACACCAAAGTCGAAGAAAGTAGTAGGTTCCGTCTTCTTTCTTGCTTTCGACTTTACTCTTGGTTCACATACTGACAGCTTTCTCTTGACTTGCTTGTTTTTTTTTGACATTAGTTTATTAATTTTATTGGTTTATTTTATTTTATTTAAAGGATCCTATTGGGTGAAATCGTCCAATAGGAATGTTGATTAAGAATTGGCCAATATGAATGTTTCATATATTACATCTTCATGAAATTTTCTAGTTGATTAACAAGAAATAAATATGTTAAGGCACATAAATTCCAATCTGATACTAATCTCATGATTTTTAATGTTGTTAAATCACAAAACCTCAAATATCCACACATCTGTTGATATTTGGGTTGTACATTTTCTCTTTTTCGATGTTCTGTTTTGTATGGTTTTTCTTTTGGTTATGTATTTGGAATAAATAAAAAATAAATATTTTATTTGTATATTCAGAAATAAATTTTATATGTGTAATAAATGTCCGTTTCATCTTTTTTCATTGTGCCATAACCCATTAATTCAACCTTTTTTACTTCACTGATAATTTTTTGATACTCTACTGTAATTGTATCACCAGTTGTGTTCTTTTTAATTTCATACATTCTTTTTGTTCTGCCGTCTAAAATTGGGATATTTCCAATATTTTGGAAATATTCGGGTTTTAGTTTTGTTCGGACAGTGATAAATTTATCGTTTTCGTTTAACAATTCAATCATCTTAAATGAACCAACCAAAAAAATTACTTTTTAGACGAATTTTCGATTTTTTTCTAAAAAGTAATTTTTTGGTTGGACAATATTTTCCGATGATAAATAAATAAAATAACCAATTCAAAAAACTTTCAGTCGAAAATTTGCATAAAAGCGTAATTTATGATTGGTTATATTTACAACAAATAAAATTATTTTGTGAAATGAGTGAGAACAAAGAAGTGGAAGATAAAATTAACATAAAGGTTGTTTGTGTAGATGGTAAAGAATCAACATTTAGAATAAGAAAAATAACCAAAATGGCTAAGTTGATCGAAAACTTCGGAAAGGGAAACTATGGGAACTATAGATACAACTTTGATGGTAAAAGAATTATACCAGAAGATACACCTGAGTCATTACAATTGAAAGACGGCGATATCATCGACGCAATCCTCGAACAAACTGGTGGGTAAATTTATAAAATAAAGTAATTAACTGGTCACTTTGAGTTATTTCAAACAATAAATGATCATATTTTAACTAAAGAAACAAATAGATACAATTTTATTGTTTAATATCACATTTTTCAATGGAGTCAGAAATTTCAAATAATTCATCAATTGCTTTGTCTAATTCCAAGTCTTTTTCCAATCCAACATTTGGAGGTGTTTGTTGATAAAAATCATTGCGAGTGGTCATCAATGATGGTATATCCATTGAACGTATTGAGTATCCAACACTATTTACAAAACTTGAGATATCAGAGTTTTTTTTCGATGATCTTCTCTTCGCAGGATCTGTACATAAAATGCCAAGCTCTGTACATCTTTTACATGGACGAAAGAACGAACATTTGCAATGGATGTATCTACAGTTATTGCAACTAATCGTAACTCTTTTGCGTTCAAATGTGCTGTTCGAATGTTGGTTCGATTCTGAATCAGGGGTGTTCTTTGATATTGCTTGAATTTTTACAGACATCATCGAAAATCGTATCTGTCTAACTATTTGTGGATATTAATATTTTGGATAAAAGAGTGTGTTTATGATTGGATAATTTTTGTTGTCGTATTGATCATACCATAATCAATTGAAATTTGGTGGCGATGAATAATCATCATATTTAGAAATTGACCTTTTGAAAAATCAAACCATTTTTTTCATCACAAAATGTTCAATTTACTCAAAGATGCTAGAATACAAAATGCGCCAATGTTTCATTCGAGTTCAAATAAATTTATTTTATTCTTGTATATTCCAACTTTATGATGTTATCATCACCAATAACCTCTTCCAACTTCACGTCTTGTTTTTTCATGGTTTCTTTAAGATATTGATACAATACTTCATCAAGTCTATTAAAAACTTCTTCTTTGCCACTTTCAATTAAATTGATTTCCATAATTTTTTCAATAAAATTTAAAAATGTCGGAACTTAAAATTTTCGATGAACATGTTAGTTTTCATTCTTTTTATTATCCACTAAATGACTTTAATTTGAGTGATAAACTAAAATTGATAACATTTGAACATAACTTTCCCATCATGAAGGTCATGTCACATGAACTGGATCAAGTTTTTAAAATCAACTGGAAATTAAAAAACCCCATGGAACAGCCCATGAAAAATATTGATGAATTCATCAATTTTTCGAGCTATCTCAAGAAGATGACCTATATGTTGACATCACTAAATTTTGATTTATTCTATAATGAATCAATGTTGAGAACAAATCATGTTACCCCAACCAGAGAAACTGCAATTTTTAAAGCTTTTGATAAAAAAGATGAATCTATAGATAAAACTTCACCTTGGTACATCAATGGGGTGGCAGTATTGAACAGAGTTTCAAAACAAATAATTGATTACAAAAATGTTGATTTACAATCCAATCTCGTTGGTGTAACCAATGTTAAATTGGTGGCTGCTGCCGGAAATACTTGGTTGGCCATACTTAACACTTTGTCCATAAAGGATTTTGATGTATTTGGAAAACAAGCAGATGAGTATTATAAAACCATCAAAGATATACCAAAAACAGATAAATTGACCAAAGAACTATATGCCAATGTGCTTATTGAAAACATAAAACCATTATATGAACAATCACAAAACAAAAACATAGGAACATTTGATAATAGGGATGGTTTTATATCTTTGGTTAAATCCATTGAAACTTTGTGGTCAAAAACAACCTTCAAGAATGGAATCAGTGCTGGAATGTACACTCACCTTTCATCTTATAATAATCTCATGCAAATGTTATACATTAACCATTATTTGTTTGATGAATATCTCAAGATTCCAAGTTATGCATTTGACGCTTACTTGAATTATATTCAACTTCCAATATTCAAGTATTTGAGGGCTTGTGTTGTGTTGATGTATGATCAAGAGATTGATGAAATATATAAAAAAATTGAAAAAAAATTGGAAAATGAATTTGATGAAACAACCAAAGATAAAAATGTCAAATTTAAACCAGATTCAAACAGAAATTATTTGTTTAAACTTTTAATTACTCTATTAAAATTTAGACTTGTCAGAACTCCTGACATTAAACCACAAATTCACAATGAAAATTCCCACAAAACTACAATTATTTTGTTGTTCATTGAATATTTACAGTGGAATTTATTTTATGTCGACAAATCCGTTCACATAAATGAGAATAGTGAATTGGTGGAAAAGTTCAAGAAAATTGATGAGAATCACAATTATGGAAAGTCAATCCTTAATTTGTCCACACTACTTGTGCAATTGATGCTTAAATTAAAGAAGGAAAAAAAGATTTACTTGTTCACAGATATCAAATTTAACGACAATCCATCTTTGCCATTCTATGTCCAACACTATTTTACTGAAATCAAAGATCAACTCACAATCGCTGGATTGAAGCAAAAATTTGAACAATTCAATAGTTCTCTGAAGAATTATGTCTTCGTTCCAGTGAGAAAAACCAACAAGACGCCGATTGTTCCATATCACGCAAACGATATGGGTGTTAGAGACACTAAAATATTGAGGTATAATTCTCTACTGAATAATGCACACCATGCCATGATAGAACTCGAAGTTGCAATGAAGGAGTTCAAGAAACCTGTTGACAAATATGTCAGAGCCATTGAACCTGGGAGACTTTATGAGTTGGAGATTACATTTTTCGCAACAAGAGAGTCCAAATTAAAATCACCTTTGATTGTCACAAAAATGCAAAAACATGTTGGATTTTTGACAAATCCAAGGGGTGACAAAAAATGGAATGACGACTTTGAAACCACAAATTTAATTGAAATCAGGAATCAAATTTCTTACATCATTAAAAAAGTTGAAATGTTGACAAAAAGTGGGAGTATTGAAACAAGAATGGATCTAAATCAAAATGATGTCATTACTAACTTTTTCAAAGACATCAGTAGCACACTGAGCAAGATATTGGATGGTTCGAAGAAAAGTTTCTCTCTTGTCACTTACCAGTTTATGCAAAACAAACTGATTGATAATAAAGAAGACATTAGCATATATGATTCAAACAAAAAGGCATTTCCAACTACAAATGTATTTGAAAAGCACGCTTATATCTTATGTATCATGGCAACTACATTAAAAAGTGTCAGAGGTCTCATTTATGAAATGTTGAAAGACTTCAACATGACAACGAAAATATCAAAATTGTTCGTTGGTGATAAAATGGAGAAGATAAGTAATGAGGAAGAATTAGTATATTTTTTGATTCTTGAGTTATATCAATGGTTGGAAAATGCAAGAATCAAAATCGATTATGACGCAAAGAAATACTTTAGATTTGAAGATTACGCTGAAGATTTTTCCAATTATCCATTCCCAAAGTTTCTTGTGACAAATGATGCAACTATTCCATTACAAAAGAGTTCAAATGATAAATATCCAGTCACATTCTATAATCATGAACCAAAACATGAAGATTCATTCGAGAACTTATTCGAAGATGAATTTAAAATGGCAATCAAGGAAAAAATATTTACAGAATCAAGTATTCAAAATTTGATTGGTGTGAAGAATTGGCTCCACAGGTCAAATGATGATGATCCTCTGCACAAATATTTTGTATTATCAGAAAAGAAAGGTGGTACATACAGGTTTACATATAACGGTGACGTGTACCGCATTGATATGAAAGATAAAGTCGAAAAGCACAATCAGAATATCATCAAGCTATATGGGCATATTGAGGACAGATTAAAAAATGATTATAAAATTGATGAAAAATTCCAAACTTCTGATTATATTTTACCTTTCAAAACTGACATTGATGATGCAAAAAATAATACAAACAACAACAACTTTGAATTTTTGCTACCGATTATATCACTAGAATCAAGATCCGACGTTGTTGTTGTTTTCATAAACGAAATCAAACTTGATCAATTCAGAGTTGACAAGTACCTTGTTCGAGCTTATGAATACATCAAAAACTACAAAAATACACTAAAAAAAGATGAAAAAAATGGGTTCAAGAAAAATACTTTATTTTTCTTGTATGATGATGATAAATATTACCTTTTAAAAAACAAATTGTTAAGCTACACTGAAGAAACTGAGAATTTGAACGAAAAAACCTTACTTGAAGACACCAAAAACGAAAACAATGAATTTGTTGATACCTTACTTGAAAAATTCGAAAAACTGAGCATAGATTCATCCAAAAAAGAATTTGATGATATAAAAACCATTCTAAAAAATAAAAAAACAAAATAGAATCAAAATTTCACGAGAAAGTACATAAAAAGATTATTATAATTCAAAACGATATGTACCAATAGAAAAACGAAGCTCTTAATGGTAACTATGAAATCTTTTAAAAATAATGTACCAAAAATTAAATGTATTGGAAAAATGGAAATTACCATTATTAAAACAAACGAATAAATTATAAAATAAAAAATATTTTAATGTTGCGCAAAACACAAACTCTTTATTATTTTTGTGAATATTTGCAATCAATAATTTTGGACAGAGATGAATTCACTCTAGAACAACGTTATACTGATCTCATAGATCATGTTTTCAATGAATATTTATCCGAATTCAAAATATCCGACAATACTATTGAAATTAAAGAATTCGAAAATGAGTTAACAACAATTGAAGAAATTTCAGATATTGGTATCAATAATGATTCTGAAGCAAATTTGAACGAAAAATATCAGAGACTTGTAGTGAGAATGAATAAATTATTATATTTAATGAAGAATATAACAAGAAGTTGGAATCATAATTTTAAATTCTTAATAAACAAATTTATTTAGTATAGTAGTCATAAAACGAGGTTACTATGTCAATACCCCAACTTGCAGTCGGAGAGACTGATCGTGCTATAGCTTTCAACACATCTTTCGAGAAATATTTATATAAGACTAGAGGTATGCTTGAAAGGAATGTCAAGCTAGGTGGATTTGTGAGAAAATAACGAAAATAATTTTCTTGTGTTTCAGTAGTTGATTTATTATGGAATCTAAAATATTCCATAAATAACAATTTTGCTTCTGTTCTAATATCCGAACTTTCTTCCATTCCAAATATTATATCTTCGGCCACTGATGTAGTTCCAAATGAAGACATAATATTAAAAATCGTTGATATAAATTCTGTAATGATATCTGATATTATAAACCCTGATAAGGTCTTTTTATTTTTTTTAATAAAATCAATTGGGTTGGTAGTTAATTCTTTTAATTTATATATCTCTTCGAACGCTCTTTTCATTTCTGTCGCGTTTTTCTTTTCATTCATCATATTCTTGTATAGTTTACCCATTGCAAATTTTGAATTGTTTTTGTCATTTATTCCGTTTGACAATAATCCCAATAATTTAAAGACTCTTAAAATTGTGGGGTCTGGGTTTGTATTTGTTGTTTTTTCAATTTGTTTTTCTTTTTCTATGTAATCATCAATTTCAAATAATTTAGTTCCAAATGTATTCAAAATTTCGCGAATATATTTCATAGCTATTGCGTGTGGTTGAGAAATTACCCCAGCAACACCAATAAAATTAAATATTGATAAAAATATATCACCAGTAAAAATTATTTTTGAAAATAGCATTGGTGCTAAAGCATCTTGATAACAATCTCTAAATTCTTCATTATCAGGTCCACCTTTTTCTTTATTCCATGAATATTCTTTCAAGAAACATTTATTTCCCATCTCAGCATCAATACCCATAGATTTAAATTCACTTATATTCTTAACACCTTCCATCATACTGGATGCCGTAAAAAAATCCATATTATTGAAATTTAAATCAGATGTTATATCAGTAGTTGATAATAAATTTGCTATTTTGTTTAAAAGATTTTGTGCCATTACATTTTCTGTCATTACAGCATATTGTGTATGTATTGCATAATTTTGTATAACATTATTAATAACTGAAAAATTATTCTTGGTTTCCATTAAAGTTGCATGTTGTTGTGCATTTTTAATTTCTTGATCAATTCTTGTGTTTATTTTGTTGATTTCTTTGGGTGTTTTTATTTGAGATTCTTTTATTTGAGTTTCTTTAACTTTTGTTTTATATTCTGTTGAAAATGATGATTGTGTGGTCTTTAAATCATTTATTTGTTCATTCGATGGTGTTTTAAATGACGAGAGTGCTGTAAATGTGTTTTTTCCTTTAAGTGAAGCATTCAAATATAATTCATTTATTGTATTTTCATTATGATCCAATAAGTCATTTCTTATTTTGATTCCTTTATCATATTCATCTTTATATTTTTTCAAATGTGTGTTGATTTCAACAGAACGATCCCTACTATATTTTGTATAATTTGTTTTAATATCTTCTAATGTATTTTCTTGAATATATCCTCGTTTTTTTAATAATTCTGGATTTGTGCTATATTTTTCTTTAAAAGTGTAAGTGGTTTTATTTTCAATTGCATCTTTATACTCAAATTCAATATTTTCCCCGCTTTTTTCTAGATTCATTTTTTGATTTTCCAAACTGGTTATTTCAACAAAGAATTCATTTAAAGGTTCATATTGTTGTTTGATTTTGTTTTGTACATCCCAAAAATCAATTTCTTTTTTCATCATATCTTCCGTTGTTATACCAGCTCTTAGAATATTATCTAATGAAACATTTTGATTTTGGGGTTTTAATTGTTCTATTCTGTTAAGATATGTAAAAGATAATAACAAATCAATGTTATAAGCTTTTCCATTTTTTGATTTGAACT
>Ga0105044_10011238_pt1 | contig 12216 bp, 7 predicted proteins | sample MAT01_FD_78092 | JGI IMG/M metagenome (GOLD analysis project Ga0105044, IMG submission 78092) | Freshwater microbial communities from Lake Fryxell liftoff mats and glacier meltwater in Antarctica - MAT-01 | ecosystem: Environmental > Aquatic > Freshwater > Ice > Liftoff microbial mat | place...
AGCACTCGCGTTTCGAAGAATTCAGTTCTCCGCTTGCGCTCTTGGACCGAACGGTCAACTTGCGCAACTTGCGGTGCGAGCGATACGTCACCTGAACTTTTAGAGGGATCTTTGGTGACAATGAACAGCAGGAGAACAATCACTGCGATGCCAAGCAGCGATCCATAGACAATCGCTCTTGGTTCGCGAGCGACGAACTCAGGGAATCGGTGTTGGTAGCGTTTCAATGAATGGAGCAGTTTTGATTTGGCCATCTTCATCGCGATCAACTGGGGACGGCGAAGACTCGTACACCGCACCGTCTGATTCTAGCATATTTGTTGGAGTCGAATTAACCGGCAATCTCGGTCCGACGGTTAACACTTCCCATGGCTTAGGATAAAAATAACGATTTTCCGTCCACGGGGCATGGTTTGCATAGAGACGCTGGTTGACCGAGCGGTTCCAATTCATCGCTTCTTGGCTGGTTGGCGATATCCAAGAGGCAATCATACCACCGACGTATGTGGGCCGATTGAGTCGCTCGCGATACGAAGGCAAATGATTGCCCAGTGGCGGAATTACGTTGGTGCCAATGCGCGGATGGACCGGTACATTTGCACCGATCGGTTGATGAGCCCATGCTGGCGAGGAGGCGATCATTCCTGAAATCGCCAACGTCAATAGCTTTGCCCGAGCCGGAGAATTCATCGCAGTGCTCCAAAATACGTGATGACAATCGACAGTCGTACCATCGTCACTGGCCGACCTGCCCGCTGACCCCGACTCCGTATTCAGCGGGTTGAGTCGGCGTTCTAGGCCGATTCACCGACACAATCCGATTTGTCACTGGAGTGAATCCTCAAGTCACAAGCAGCGATTGCATAATCTTTGGGCAACCAGCTTCGAGCATGTCGAGAACGGTCTCGAAGCCGTCGGGGCCGCCGTAGTACGGGTCGGGTACATCCGCAGGCGGTTTGGCGTCCAGGAACTCTCCAAACAAGCGAATGTGGTCCGGTCGCCCGCCCGTCAATCGCCGCAGATCTGCGAGGTTCTCTTGATCCATGGCAACAACGAGGTCGAAGCACCCTGGAACAAGGTCGGCTGGAGTCACTTGCCGGGCTTTCGTCAAAAATTGATATCCCCGTGATTCACCAGCCGCTTTCATTCTCGGGTCCGGCGGATGGCCGACGTGCGCGGCGATCGTCCCGGCTGAATCGACGCTGACATCGATCCCCAGTTCGCTCGTCAAACGCACTGCAACAGCCTCGGCCGCTGGCGATCGGCAAATATTTCCCAGGCAAACAAATAGCAGGCGTTTCGTCACTGAATCTCCAACAAAGGCGGGGCGAGGCGAACCAAAGCAACCCTATTTCGGTCAAGAATGACTTCCAACAAACAAAAACAAGGGAAGACCATGCTTTGATTTGCCGTGAAAAGTGACGAGATATTTTTGAGGTGCCTGCAAAGTATGCACGATTTAGCCCTGAATTCAGCTGCGGTCGCAACGAAAGTATCGGAAAACCATGCAAATTTCATTGAAAACCACGGTGAATTTAGGATTCAGGTGCCAACATGGCCCTGTGGCGGTCAGTCTCGGCACACGATTAGCTTCGGCGATTCCCCGTGCGTTTGATGCTAGCGGTAATTAATATTGCCTTGCCGCTCGTCTATGCCTATTATCAAGCCCTCGTTGCCAGCTCACGTCCACAAAAGATGGAGCGTACTTTTTATGCCTCTGCACTTTACCCAATCCTGCCCAACCTGCGGTCGTCGACTGCAAGTTCATACACGTCTGTTGGGTCAGAATGTCGCGTGCCAGCATTGCCACGGTCAATTCATAGCGGGAACCAGCGAGGACGCGCCGGCGCACGACTCATCGCATGATCTTCTTGCGCGAGCCGAGGCGATGCTGAAACGAACCGGGTCGCAGGAACGCCCAGAAGCGACCACGACCCTGTAATCCGGCCTCGCACAGACTTAATTTGCCTTCATTGGCAATTTCAAAACCTAAAAATCATCGGCCTTGATGACTTCATGGTTGTGGCGAGTGGCCAACCCTTGGTAAACGTTCAAATCGATGAACTCAGTGATGAACCGCACGGAACCATCTGCCAAAGTGAAGTTGGCTCCGCCGGGGTGCTGGCTGCTGAAGTCGTCGAAATGTCGGATATGCGGGTTCGGTGTGTGATCGACCGAACCAACGATGCGTGCCTCCGCTTCGGCCGCCTCAGGAATGACACCATGCCAAATGCTGCTGCCTAGTTCCGTCGTGCGTTCGCCGAGCATGATCGTCGAGCTCATTCCATCCAGGAAATCGCGAAACCTTGTTTTGCTGTTTCCATAAAACGTACCATCGCCATGAAACGGATCGTCTTCAATCTCTGTGGTACCGAAAACTCCCACGTAATTTGCTTTCGCAATCAAAAACAGCTTGGGTTCGGAATCGTCAGTGTTTTCGTTCATTTGTGTGCCGGTTCCGCATCCCGAGCTGCTGGCCCCCGAGCTGCTGGCAAAGCTATGTGCGTGATGGTGCCCGCCTGCGGACTCCGCGATCATGAAGAGATCACTGCCCACGTCGCTTTGGCAAATGAGCGTTTGGATTGCAGTCTCGCGGACCGCTTGGTGCATCGCATCTTCAATGGCGACAGAGAAGTTGATTTTTTCATGAATCGCTTGCTGTTCCATGAATGGCAAACTCGCCGCTCCCCAACTCCATCCTGGCTCGTCGCTTGGCTCATCAGCGATCCAGCCAGAGGGCAACCGATCAAAGGCAGAGTGGTAATTGTGGATCGCCAGTCCCACTTGTTTTAGATTGTTTGAGCAGCCCATGCGTCGAGCGGCTTCGCGTGCGGCCTGAACTGCTGGCAGCAGTAAACCGACCAAAATCCCAATGATCGCGATCACGACCAAAAGTTCGACCAGAGTAAATGCATTGCATTCATCAACCGCACAGTCATCAAGCCAAGAAAGACTTCAAACTCAAAACCGCAGGCGGTCCCCGCTGTCCAGGCAAATTGCCACAAACATTGCTCAAAAGACAAGCTGATTCGATTGGCTTCGAAACTACCGCCGGTGCTCGGTCGCCAAAAACATTTGCCGGCTGCGTTACAAAACCATAGGGAGCGTTGCCGGCAAGGCAGGTTGCGCAGGCAGGGCCACAATCGTGTTCGAGCGTCGGTTTGGCAGCAACCAACTTTGCATCAAATGCCGCCGGTCGCGTCAATGGAGTTCGCGAGCTAAGCTGCGGAAAATGATGGTGATCGTTGCAGCCAGCATTGTGCTTTCCGCCATGTAGCTCGGCGGTCGACTGGGCATCGCACTGGTGAAACTGGCGGACGTGCTGAAGCCGATGCGCAAAGGGCAAAACGAGCGCCCCCAGCACTTAAATCAGCAGCACGAAAAGATTGCCAAGTTTCAACATTAACGCCCGACTCCACATCCAACAACCACAACCAGATAGTCCATGGTATTCCGATGCTGTCCGTATAAGCAATCGCTGGCACCCAGAATTCCAGAAATCTTTGCACCGTTTTCACGTTTAAGGTACCTACCAGCCGCGAAAACCCTATCCGCCGTGATCGCTTTCGTCAGGAAAATTCGGTAACCGTGGACCGTTACGAACCCGATCCAGCACGGCGACAAACGAGGGCACGAGAATTGTTCGCACATAAAACGTGTCGATCAATACGCCTAGTCCGAGTGCAAATCCCAGTTCGACGATGCCACGCAGCGAAGGCGCTTGCTCGTCATTGGACAGACCAACCAAGCTAGCCAACATCGGCAGCCAAGCCGAAGCCGTCATGCTGAAGAACGTCGCCGCCATGACAAGTCCACACGCAGTAATGATTCCACCGGTTCTGGCGACCGCTCGGCGCAGCGCCGATAGCCACCCGCCCCGTTCTCTCTGCTCTTCAAGAATCCGCGTGACCAAGTAGACGTTGTAATCTTGGCCGACCGCAACCAAGATCACGAATAGAAACAACGGCAACTTCCAATCCAGTCCGACGTAGTCGCTGCCATAAGCAACGCGAAAGAACAAGATCGTGAGCCCGAACGTTGCGTAGTAGCTCAGCAGAACTGTCGCAATCAGATACAAGCACAGCGACACTCGCCGGATCACCAACCACAACGCACAAAAGACGGCGATCACAACCGCAACTTTAATCCGCCGGTTATCTGACAGCGTGACCGTTCTCAGGTCGATGATCGAGGGCGTGGTTCCAGTCAGCAAGATCGACGCGTCGTGCCATGGCGATCCGGCCTCCCGCGTTTGGCCCTCGAGCCATTCGCGAATTCCGGTCACGTTATCTGCTGTCTTAATATCGAACGGGTCACCATCAAGCACAACATCGAGCCTGATCAGTCGATTTTCATAGGCGGGCACTTCCGAGAAAAAATAGTTGCGAGCAATGCGATGCGTTTTGAGCGCTCGCCGTCGCCACGCGTCTTTACTCAACAAGCTCATCGTTCGATCAGGCGGAAAGTCGCCAAGCGGATCGTCGGCCGAGCGAACGGCAATGACGCCAGGCAACGAATACAACGCATGGGAAAGCGAGACGGAATCCGTCTTGAGCTGTTTGAGCGTCGAGTCTTTCGGAAGCGTGATCAGGACCGTCGTCGGATTCACTTCACCAACGTCAAAGTATCGATCAAGCATCCGCAGCCCGCGCCGACTCTGGGCCGAATCATCCAACTGGCTGCTGATGTCATAAGTAACTTCATCCTCGGTCAGATAGCCAAGAATCGCCGGCGGACAAAGCGCCACCAACCCAAGGACCATTGCCAAGACGGGATACCGCGTCAGCTTCAAGGCGATCAAGCCCCACAGTCCCGTCGGTCGCAGTCCTTCGCGGGTTCCGATGGCAATGCTTGACATACCATCGACATGAATCGCTGACGGCCAGAACGCTTTGGGGCCGATCAACGAAAGCAGCGCTGGCGTAAATGTTAGACAGACCAATAAGCCAATCGTCAGGCAAAGAGCGATCACAGGCCCGGTATAAGAGAACTTGCCGAAATCAGCGATCCACAACATGGCCAATCCAACGACCGTCGTCAGCGCGCTACCAGCCAGTGCGCCCGAGACGCCCGAAAGGCTTCGGTGACATGCTCGGTCCCAAGTCCACTGCGCCGCTTCTTCACGCAAGCGAGAGATCAAGAACAAGCAAAAGTCAGTCCCAGCGCCAAACAAGATTACAACCACAAAGATCCGGCTCGTCGTAAAGATCTGGACATCTAGCCACGGCGATTCAGCCCACCGCGAGGCAAGTGTCAGCCAAGCCACCAGCCCGCTTGAAACGGTCACGGCGATGGCGATCGAAATCATGGGGATCGCAACCAACAGCGGTGCACGATAAATCAATCCCAAAATAATGAAGATCATGATCACCGTCAGCAATTCGGTGTACCGGATCGCATCACGAGCAGCCGTCAGCGTTTCGCCACCGATAGCAGCAGAGCCGGTGGCAAGGATTTCTAAGCCGGGCCGCACGATCGAACGATGCTCCGCCAAAACCGAATCCGTCAACACGTGCACCGCATCCAAGAAGTTGATATTGCTCGTCGCCGCAAGCTCAGCATCGGAAAGCAAAATCGCTAATCGAGCTTCCGGCTTGGACATCCGCGAGCCGATGATCGCATCTTTCCAGCTACGTAACTCGATCAAACTTGACCAGGCACCGAGGTCGCGTTCTGAAACCGGCTTCACGCTTGCTGTGAGGTCGGGTTCCAAGACGAGTGCGGCTTCCATGTCAGACGCGGCCAAGTCCGTTTCTCCAAGCTGCTCTAACAGTTTCGCACGGTCCCAAAACGCAATCGCTAGTCGCAATTGACTGCGAGCGACATCGGTTTCCTTGCGAAGTTCGGTCAGCGTGTCAAAATAAAGTTGATCGATCCTAATCGTTTCATCCAAGAACTCACGTGCATCGCTTTGTAAGGCTGAATTTAACAGCGTGACTTCAGCCATTCGGTGGTAAAGACGTCGCAGCAAATCAAGCGAAACAACTTCGTCGGCGGTATCCAAAGGCGTCGCATCGCGCGACACGACGAGCACAATCTGACTGCGCGATCGCTGAGCTGGAAACGCTTGATCCAGTAGTCGGTCGCCCGCAACGCTGGTCATTCCGGCTGGCAGATACTCAAAGTCACCGTCGTAGGCAATGGAGTTCCAGTTGGGTGCAAACAGCTTCGCGACAATGGCGGCAATGACCCACGCGAGCACGATCGCAAAACGGTGACGAAGTACCAAACTCGCCATTTTGTCGCCAAGCAACGGCGGCGGCGTATAGTTGGCTTCTTGCGACACGTTAGTCTGAGGTTGGAGGTGGGCGGCAAGTTGGCGAGTCTCTCCTAGACTGGCTCTTCGGAGACTGGCACTCCGTGACCAGTATGCCAGCATATCACGGAGCTGTCATATCACGGAGCTGGCGTTAATTCTTCGGCCTCGGCTCTTTTTTGCCGTTTGTCAGCAGAGCTTGCACCTTTTGGTCCAGAACCACTGGCCCCGAAAGCTCGCAAGGCGGCTTCCAGTGATTGGGCACTGACACCGCCAGAAAGTTTTACGACTTGAACGTCACCGCTGGGACGCGAGGCTTCGTCGAGTTGCTTTACCATGTCGCAAACCAAATTTAATAGCGGTTCACCTTCGGCACTGATCAGCAACGTATTGCCGACATCGTCAATTCCGATCGACAGTTTACCTTTGAATGTAAAATCAGAACCACCGCTCGCGCGATCACCAGCGGTATCAATCAAGTCGCTGCCGTTGCCATCGCGATTGCGAGATGAGCGATTCCTGCTGCTCGAAGTACCACCTGCTTCGCCTTGCGGAGCTTGCTGCTGAAACGCCTTGTCGTTGCCACTGAGCAAATCGCGATACGCGTCCTTGACCGTGCTGGCGATCTTATCCGCTTTGCCAAATTCAATCGCAAGCAACTTCGTAAAGCGAGTCTTGCGCTTGTTTGCCGGTTCGGTAACGTCCCAGAGTTCGATCAGCTCTTCGATCGTTTTAAGCTGCTCGGCGTCCGCATTGTTGACGACGATAGTGTTCGTGTCGATGTCGTCAATAAAGCGAAGCTTGTTTCCTTTTCCCAAGCCAGCGGGCTCCTTCTTTTTGCTTTCATCGTCAATGTCGTAGATCCAACGGAAAAACGAATCGTTGTTATTGGACTTTTTGTCGTCCTCATCCTTGAAATAATCTTCCAGGTTAAGACGCATCCAGCTTGCCGACGCATTCTGAATTTTGAAGACGCGGTAAGGGCGTTTGGGTGGCGCAATTTGAAGCATCAATGCCTCAAGTCGGTCGAGCGCTTCGGTGTCGCTACTGCTCAACATCAAATTGCCTGCACCGTCGACCTCGATCCGAATCGGATACGCAGGTTTTTTCTCTGTTTTTTGTTGTTGTTTCTGGTTGCCAAACGCACGATCAAAATCATCGACGTTCTTGATGCTCGGCAGATCCTCAAGCGGCTCAGCTAGTTCCACCGGTTCGGCGGCAGACTGTAGCATCGCAAACCGATACTCCGCTCCGGTGGAATGCATTGTTACGGAATCTCGACCCGAGCCTCCCTTCTTGGGCTTTTCTTGCTTCTCTTGGGGAACCGCAGGAATCGCCTTGACACCGTCGGGCGATTGATCGTCAGCTTCGTCAACGACAGGCTCGTCAGCCGCAGCGGCAGGATCGACAAATGCCTCCGGGTTAGGAAGCTCGATAACATTGGGTGCCATCTGGCTCCACTGTTCTTTGAGCCGCTTCAAATACTCCAGCGTTTCCGGAGTTGGCGAGGCATCGATGATTCTTACCGTTCGCGAATCTCCACCGGGCGGCGGCAATTCACCGAGTTTAATAAGCAAGTTGCGAACTTCAGCCATTTCAAGTTCATTTGCCCACAGCAAAACTTGCCGGAATCGCGTGTTCGCAGCAACGCGAAACTTGTCTTCTTTCTTTTTTTCTTTCTCTGGTTCTCCGCCCCAAAAATAGGAATTGCGGCGGCTGTTTGATTTGTCTTCAGTCTTCTCTTCGCCCATCAAGAAGGCGATCGATTCAGCGACTTCTCCGGCATCGAGCCGGCGCAACTGCAGCACTTCGAATTGTCGACCGCTGCCGTCCAGCCGCTTGATCAATTGATCGATGATGTACCGATCAGCCGCTGAGCCAGAAACGATGACGGCGCGGTTCTCGTTGTCGGTGCGAGTTCTGGTGGTCGGTTCAAGAATGTTCATCTCTTGGATGATTTCGATCAATTTTTCGGGATCGAGCGACGCGAGTCGAAAGACTTGCACACGATCTTCAACGTCCGCCAATGAGCTGATCGAGCTGCTCGGTACATCGATTCGTTTCAAGAATTCGGTTGCGATCGCGATTCGATCTGGCGGTGCCATGATGATGATCGAATTTTGCCGATTGTTCGCGACGACCGAGACCGCGGGTTTCTTTTCCTCAGGTGGTGCTGGTTGGCCGCCGTTTTGCTGGCGCATTTGCTGCATCATCTGCATCTCTTGCGGCGTCGGCGGCGTTTCTTTTTTCTTTGCTATCCCAAGAAACTCTTCCAGCATTCGCTTCGCTTCTTCCGCTGGCAACCAACGCAGCTTGAACTCCGGCGCGAGTGCCTCGCGGCTGGCGGCATCACGTTCTTGGGAAAGTAGCTGTGCGACATGACGGAGCGTGATCGCGGAGTCCATCGCTTCGAGACGGTTGGTCGTCGTCAGCGCCGAGAGCACACCGTTCTTGCTCATCATCGGCTTTAGTTCGGTTGCAAGTTTTTCAGCGGACAGCCAGCCGACATCAAGCGACACGCGCACAAAACTGTGCGGTGATATTTTTGCTAACGCCGTTTCATCAAACCGAGGAACCAGCGATGGGTTGACGGTATCACATTTCACGACCGTCAGCCCGCCGTCCAACGCAAGCAGCGTGTAGCCACGTCCAAGCAAATGACGATTGAGCAAGTCGCGCACTTCGTCCACCGTGTAACGGCCAGGCGTGGTGATGTTGACTTTGTCGCCTGGTAGTTCTTGCCAATCAAGCGGTTCACCGGAGATCGCCGACAACCACTGGATCAGCTCTGGCCATGTTTGATTGCGAAACTCAAAGGCGACCTTGCCATCTTCACCTAACACCGCCTTTTTGAGTTCGGTCGCGTTGGCGGGCTCGCTTTCCATTTCATCGCGCCGGATCACCTTGGGCGGCGATGGTGCTGCGTCGGCCGGTTTCGCGCCATCGGCTGGTTTTGCGTCGCCAGGCTTTGCCTCGCCCGAAGGATTCGGTCCGCCGGGGCCGTTTGGTCCAGCAGGCGCACCCGGCGGTGGTGTACCCGGAGCGACAGCAGCTTGGGGAGCGCCGAAAGGATCTTGGGGAAATGCAACCGCTACCGTGACGTTGCTACTGCTGACCACTAGTGCCAGAAGGATGGTGACAAATCGCGCCATGGTTGCAGGGGCCAGTCGTTAGAAGCCAGAAGTGCGAATGAGGAGGTAGCTTGGGTCTGCATTATGCCTCAGCCCTAAAGCTGACACAAATCGAATCAGCTTATTTCTCTGGCTTGATCGCAGCCGATTCAGGCTGGCCGGAGAGCTCTTCCAACTGCTTTGTGGCGATTTCCATAGCCGGAACCGCCCAAGACCTGCCACCGTAAAGCGATATGATTCCCTCTAACATTTTTCGATAATCAGCCTTCGAAAGCGTCTTGCTTGCCCACTCAATCCGCTGAATCAGCTCCGTGGCCCTTAAATCAACTGGCGAAATCGGTTTCGTCGCCAACCGCTGTAGCTCCTGTCTAGCAGCCCGCGCGATCGATTGCAGCTCCAACGATTGCAGGCTTCTGGGCGACGGCGCGGGCGGATCGTAGACGGCAAGCCACTGGTTGAGCATGACCTGAGACTTTCCTGGATCGACTTCGATATGACGCATTGCCTCCAGAAACGATTGTTGATGAGGTTCCAAATGCTCATCGCCACCTTCCCGCACCGAAGCCACTCGCAGTCGTCGCACAATTCGAGTCGAGTCGCGATCGTCAAGATAAGAATCGAACTCTGCCAAGCGTGTATCATCCGGATACAGTCGCTTGAACTGGTCGAGCTGGTTGACAACGGCAGCAGAATCGTCTTGTTCCTGGGCGGCGATGATTGCTGAATAAAGCGAATCGGCAGACGGTCGTTGCATCGACCAGATGAACAAGATCGCCGCGCCAATAAGGACACTGACCATCGCGCCAACGGACAACACTTGCGGAAGTCGACTTGACGTCGCTTCGATTCCATCCGATTCCCAAATACCTCGCCTGCGTTCCTTCTCTTGGATTGTATTAAAGTGAGTGGGTTGGGATTCGCGGACACGTGAGTCCGCGCGTTGGTCACCGACCGATGCCTTCGTTAACGCACCAGACGCTGGCTTCGCACCGCTTTTGAGCGATTCGCCGGTCAGTGCCAATTCGCTACTTCGCAATTCGCTACTTCGCAATTCGACGCTGTGCAATTCGCTACTTCTCGCCTCGCCGCTACGAAGTGTATTGGCCGAACGCGACGCGGCAGACTCGGCGGCAGAATCGATCGTCAAATCATGTCGCGGGATCACCGTTCGACGAACGACTTCGTCATCGGCAATCACGGTCGGTGTGTCGGTTGATGGCGGTCGGTTGGTGGCTGAAGATGTGCCAAGCTTGCCTGTCAAATCAGGCTTCGCCACGACTGCTTTTCCCGCTCCCTCATTTTCCGCCTTCCGCGTCAATCCTGCGCGAATCGCCTTCATCCGGTTCATCACCGCCAAGGCCGTGGGCGGGCGATCCTCCGGAATCTTTTCGAGCAAGTCGTGAACAAGCTGAGCAATTTCAATCGGCAAGTCGGACGCAACCAATTCCAGCGACACAGGTGTCTCACGCTGTAACGCTTCGATCACCCGCGTCATTGTCCGCCCGGCAAATGGCGGACGTCCGGTGAAGCAGGCATACAGAACATTGCCCAGCGCGTACAAGTCAGTCCGTGGCGAAATCGGGCCGTCGCATGCTTGCTCAGGAGCCATGAAGTCGGCTGTCCCCAGCACCGATCCGGCAGCCGTTTCGTCGGAATTACCAAACAGCTTGGCGATCCCAAAATCGACCAACTTTGGCGTCCCGTCCGTGGCGATCAACAAGTTCGCCGGTTTGAGGTCACGGTGGATGACACCGAAGTTATGCGCATGCTTCAGGGCGTTGCAGATTTCAATCGCCATGTCCAGCACGAACGGCCACGCCAAGCGTTTCTCACGCTTCAAGCGCTGTTGCAAGCTCTCCCCTTCGACCAATTCCATCGAATAAAAAAGCTTGCCCTCCTGCTCGCCATATCCGATCAGCGTCACGATATTGGGATGCTTCAGCTTCTTCAGGGTTTCGATTTCAGCCGAAAATCGCCGTCGAAACCGCATATCGTCTGAAACCAACGCCGCAATCACCTTCACGGCAACTTCATCGCCGGTTTTCTCGTGGATCGCCTTAAAAACCGAGCCCATGCCACCCCGGCCAATCGACTCACCGACGCGATAAGGGCCAAGATGTTCAAGCGACGACATACAACCTGCTCTAGAAAACGACACTCGAAAAACCCAATTCTAATCTGTCCCAGCCAAATGATGGAAATCGATAACCGGCAAAAATGAGTAGGAAACAAATATCTGGCGGTCTGATCGCATCTTCACTAGGGCCGCAGCTCCCTTGAAAATTCAGTGTAGAACAATTGTCCCAATTGTTTTCCGAGCAATTGGGACAATTGCTCTACTCTAAGCAGCTCACCCCACCCTTTTTACACAACCCCTAACCACTGAAGGTCTTTTCGATGCGTTACGCCAAGCATTTCGCCACCCTCGGCAACCTGTCGTCCGTTTTCATCGCTTTGGTCGGTTTTGCGACAATCGCCTCCCCGATTGCTGAGGCAGCGACAGCGACTGGCAAGCCAAATGTTCTCATTTTCTACGCCGATGACCTCGGTTGGGGCGAAACCGGAGTTCAAGGCTGCAAAGACATTCCGACCCCCAACATCGACTCGCTGGCGACTAACGGAGTCCGCTGCACCCAGGGCTACGTGGCCGCAACCTACTGCAGTCCGTCTCGCGCCGGCCTAATGACCGGTCGATATCCCACGCGATTTGGTCACGAGTTCAACCAAATCACGCGAGAATTTGGCTTGTCGTTGAGCGAGACCACGCTCGCCAATCGCCTCAAAACGCGGGGCTACTCAACCATCGCCATCGGCAAATGGCACCTTGGC
>Ga0105044_10011239_pt1 | contig 12216 bp, 14 predicted proteins | sample MAT01_FD_78092 | JGI IMG/M metagenome (GOLD analysis project Ga0105044, IMG submission 78092) | Freshwater microbial communities from Lake Fryxell liftoff mats and glacier meltwater in Antarctica - MAT-01 | ecosystem: Environmental > Aquatic > Freshwater > Ice > Liftoff microbial mat | place...
CGGGCAAGTCATCGACGACGCGGCCTACGCCGCAGAGCCGCCCGGACTCGATCGCCAGGCGGAGGTCGATGCTGTCCTCGCCGACCTCGAGGCGGTGGCGGCGGCGCAGGAGCCGGTGCTCAGCAGTTGATCGACTCGATGTGTGCGGTGCAACTTGGGGAATAGGGTCGGTCGCTCCCCAGACCTGAGGTTGATCCATGACCGTGCACGTCGAGATCGTTGGCGAAGACGACACCATCACGGTGGTCACGCTCGATCGGCCCGAGCGTCGTAACGCGCTCGATCACGCGACGCTCGCGGAGCTCACCGAGGTGCTCGCCGCCGCCGAGGCGCGACCGACGCGGGTCCTGATCCTCACTGGCGCCTCCGGTCACTTCTGCGCAGGAGCGGACCTTCAGGGCGTCGAGGACGCCAGCTTCGCCACCCTCTTGCAGGGCGTGCTCGATCGCCTCGTCAACGTATCGTTCCCCACCGTGGCCGCGATCGAGGGCGCCGCCCTCGGAGCGGGCACCCAACTCGCCGTGGCCTGCGACCTGCGGGTGGCCACGCCCAACTCGTCCTTCGGCATCCCCGCCGCCAAGCTTGGCCTCATGGTCAACCACTGGACCGTGCAGCGCGTCGCCACGCTCCTTGGCCCCAGCACGGCTCGCTCGGTTCTGCTCGCGGCCGAGGTCGTCGATGGCGAGCAGGCCCTTCGCCTGGGCCTGGTCAACCGGCAGGGCTCGCTTCCCGAGGCGCTGGCGTGGGCCGAGCGCATCGCCACCCTGGCGCCGCTCACCATCGCTGGTCACAAGCTGATGTTGAACAAGCTCGAAGCAGTGCCAGCGCCAGACACCGAGGTCGCGCTGGCCTTCTCTCGAGCCTGGCAGAGCGAGGATTTCGCCGAAGGCCTCGACGCGTTCCGCAACCGCCGGACCCCGACGTTTCGCGGTCGTTGAACCGGGGTCAGTAGTTGCCGGGCAGCAGGCGACCGAAGTTCTCGAAGAACACGTAGAGCACGACGAGGAAGACGGGAAGTCCGACGAGGTACGGACTCCACGCCAACAGCCGCCGCGGCCGGGTTGGCGACGCACCTCCAGCCTCTGCCTCGCGGCGAACCCGCCGACGAATCAGCACCTGGAAGATCCATGCCAAGAGCCAGACCCCGATCGCAGCCAACCCCCACAAGATGGCAGGGGTCCTCGACTCCGTGGGGGCGCTGGCACCCTCGTCGATCGATACCTGGTCGATCTTCGCCGCCCGTTCCTGGAGCTTGTCTTGGCCGGTGATGGGTGGCGCCGGTGACCCCACCAGTTCGCCCACGATGATGATGCGCTGGGCCGCCGAGAACTTGGGGTGGCAGGCGATGAGCGTGATGCGGTTGTCGCCCTGGTCTTCGAGGACCTCGACCTGGCTGGGCCGAACGATGAGGGTCTCGGTCACCTCATAGACGAACTCGCCCTGCACGGTCGTGGTGAGGATCTGATCGCCGGGTTTCAGCTGGTCGACGTTGTGGAAGGGCTGGCCGTAGGTGGTGCGGTGGCCGGCGATGGCCACGTTGCCGCCCTGGCCGGGCATGGGCGTTTCGGGATAGTGGCCGGGGCCTCGCTTGAGCTGCGTGAGCGAGATGCCACTCACCACGGTCCGATTCACCCCGATCGAAGGGATGCGGATCTGGGCAACGGGATCACCCTCTGCGGGTAACGGCAGGTCCTGGGTGGCGAGAGGTGCCTCTTCCACCGCCACTCGGTCACCGGGCTGGGTGGTCGTGGTGGTCGAACTGGTCGTCGTCGAGCTCGTCCCTTCCTCCACCGTGGCAAGGACGGATGCAAACGATTGGCCCAACTCGTCCTGCGACCGGCTCTCCTGGAGGCCCGTGCCCCAAAGCTGATACGCCACGAACAGCAGGATCAGTGTGCCCGCCGTGATGAACGTTCGTCCGACTCCACCCAGGATCTTCGACAGCACAACCGCCGAGGGTACGCGATGGGCAAGCGTCGGCAACATGCGGGCGCCGTTTCGTCGTTCGCCCAGGGGCGCCGGTACCGTTCGTAGTACTCATGGACGCCGTCGTCAGATTCCGCGCTGCGGTCTGTCTGCTCGGTCGCTTTCCCGCACTGGCTGGCGTCGATCTTGACGTGGCTCCGGGCGAGATCGTGCTCCTGCAAGGACCCAACGGTGCTGGCAAGACCACGTTCCTACGCGCCTGTGCTGGCCTCGTGCCCATCGTCGACGGCGAGGCCTCGGTCCTGGGCGTCGACCTTCGAGGCGACCGTCGTCCCGTCCGACCGCTCGTCGGGCTCCTCGGCCATACCACCGGCCTCTACGACGACCTCACCGTGGCCGAGAACGTTCGCTTCTGGTCTCGGGCCGGTGGCGCAGATGCGGGCGATGCCGCGGCGGCGGTGGCTCGCCTCGGCCTCGACGGCCGGTTGGCTGCGGTGCCCGTTGCCCGCCTGTCTGCCGGTCAACGCCGTCGCACCGCTCTTGCCATCTTGGTGGCCCGTCGACCCCGCCTTTGGCTGCTCGACGAGCCCCATGCTGCCCTCGACCAAGACGGCCGTGACCTGGTCGACGGCCTCATGGCCGATGCCGTTTCCGCCGGCGCCACCGTTGTGTTCGCATCGCACGAACTCGACCGGGCGCGCGCCGTCGCCCACCGCAGCGTCACCATCGCCGGCGGCACCGCCTCGGCCACGCTCCCGGCGGTGTCCCTTGGCTGAGGTCGCCGTCGGTTCCGTGCTGCGAGACGCGCGTCTGGTGGTCGGCAAGGACCTGCGCCTCGAGTGGCGCAGCCGGGTCACCATCAGCCAACTGCTCCCGTTCGCGTTGTTGGTATTGGTGCTGTTCGCCTTCGCGCTCGACCCCGATCGCGAGATTCTGGCTGAGGCCACGCCTGGCCTATTTTGGCTCGCGGTACTCTTCTCCACCCTGCTCGCCATCCAGCGGGCGTTTGCGGTCGAGACGGTCGACGGCATCGTCGACGCCCTTCGGCTCTCGGGTCTCGACCCTGCCGGCATCTTCTTGGGCAAGGCCGCTGGTATCGCCTTGCACTTGTTGGTCGTGGAGGTCGCCCTCGGGGTAGGGGTCACGGTGATGTACGGAACCTCGCCATCGGGCCCTTTGTTGCTCGTCTGCACCGCGCTGGCCGCCACGGCGGGCCTGGCCGCGGCCGGCAGTCTCTATGGCGTGCTCGCCGCAGGCCTGCGGGTGCGCGACACGCTCTTGCCCATCTTGTGGTTGCCCGTTGTTGCGCCGGTGCTGTTGGCTGCGACCGAAGCCTTCGCCGCCGCCTACGACCAGGCATCGGGTGCTGGCTGGCGATGGTGCGGGCTGCTGGCAGCTTTCGCACTCCTTTACTCCCTCATCGGGATCTTTGCCTTCGAACCCCTCTTGGAGGAATCGTGACGTCCCCATCCACCGGCTCCCGAGCCGGGTTTCTGCGCATGCATCCGGATGGAACTGCGTCGTACGGCAGTCGGGTGCTCGGCAGCGTCTTGTTGGTGGCCATCGCCCTGTTCTTGCTCGTGGCCCTCGTCACGTCGCCCCCCGACACCAGCGAAGCCGATGCCATGGGGGATCTGGTGCGGATCATGTACGTGCACGTGCCCGTCGCCATCGCGTGCTACACGGCCTTCCTGGTCACGGCCCTGGCCAGCGCCATGTACCTGTGGAAGCGCACCGAGGGGTGGGATGCCTTGGCGGCGGCGTCGGCCGAGGTCGGCGTGGTGTTCACCGCCCTCACCTTGGCCACCGGATCCATCTGGGGCCACACCACCTGGGGGACCTGGTGGGAGTGGGACCCGCGCCTCACCTCGACGGCCCTCATGTTCGTCATGTACCTCGGCTACCTGGCCTTGCGCCGAGCGGTGATCGACCCGGTGTCGCGAGCCAAGCAGTCCGCCATCTTGGGCCTGGTCGCGTTCGTGAACGTGCCCATCGTCCACTTCTCGGTTGATTGGTGGCGCAGCCTGCACCAGAAGGCGACCATCAGCCGCTTCGATCCCGCCATCGAGGGCCAGAAGCTGTTCGCCCTCATGTTCGGCATGGTGCTGGCGCTGCTGGCCTACGCCTGGCTCATGCTCCACCGCTTCCGTCTGCAGTGGGCTGAAGCGCAGGTCGAGGCCAAGGGCCTCGATGTCGCCCTTGCCGAGCGGCGGGCCGAGGCGCGTGCCGATAGCGACCCCATCCCCGAAGGAGTCAACTCGTGATCGTTGCTGCTGCCAGCCCCTGGAGCTACGTCGGTGCGGCCTACGCCATCACCTTCGTCTCGCTCATCGTCTACGCCGCCTTCGTGATCGTGCGGGGTCGGCGAGTCGGCAAACACCTTCCGCCCCAGGAACGGAGGTGGTCGCAATGAGCCCCAGCCTGCCAAACGATCCCCTTCTGCCCGACGACCGCGATCTCGACGATGGCGGACTCGATCTCACGCCCCGCGCCGTCGACCCTTCGGCTCCAGGACGAGGCGCACGCCGCCGTTGGGCTCCGCTCGCCATCCTCGGCGCCCTTGGCATCGTCGTGGTGCTGATCCTCATGCAAGCCGGCGACGCCAGCCTCTATTTCCGCAATGCCGATGAAGCGGTGGCCCAGCGCGAGGAACTCGGCGATTCCATATTCCGCATCCAGGGAACCGTCGTCGGCCAACCCAAGAGTGGAGACGACGCGGTCGTCTTCAAGATCCAGTACAACGGTGTCAACGTCGATGTTCGCCACACGGGTAGCGAGCCGCCGCTCTTTGATCCGGGGGTCCCGGTAGTGGCCGAGGGCCGCTGGAACGCAACCGGAACCGAGTTCGATAGCGAGAAGCTCCTCGTCCGCCACGACGAGGACTACAAGGACTACGACGAGCAGAACCCCGAGCGGCTCGACGGCGACGAGAGCAACGACGCGTGAACGCCGCCCTCGGGACTGGAGGCGTCGTGCTCGGCGTCGTTGGATCCTTCGGTGCCATCGTCACCTTGGCCTACGGGCTGCGCACGAACCGCCCCGATCTGTTCCGCATGAGCCGCACCTACGCGTACTTGGTGCTCGCCGGTGGGTTCATTGCCTTCGTGGCCATGCAGCGAGCGCTCATCACCCGCGATTTCTCGGTGGAGTTCGTCGCCCGCAACGGGTCATCGCTCACACCGGCGCTCTACAACTTCGCCACCCTCTGGTCTGCCCTCGAGGGGTCGATCCTGCTGTGGTCACTGATCCTCGCCGGGTTCACCGTGGCGGTGGTGGTCAAGTTCCGCGATCGGCTCACCGATCCGCTGGTGGCGTGGGCCATGCTCACGATGTTCGTGGTCTGCTTGTTCTTCTTCGGGCTGATGATGGGGCCGGCGAACCCCTTCACCACGCTCGCCAGTCCGCCCGCCGACGGTCCCGGGCCCAACCCATTGCTCCAGAACCACATACTGATGGCGTTCCACCCGCCCGTGCTCTACTTGGGCTACGTGGGCTTCACCGTGCCGTTCGCATTCGCGATTGCTGCTCTCGCCACCGGGCGGCTGGGCGAGGGTTGGCTGGTCGAGACCCGGCGCTGGACGCTGTTCGCATGGATGTTCCTCACGGTGGGGATCATCCTCGGCGCCTGGTGGTCACACGAAGTGCTCGGCTGGGGCGGCTACTGGGCATGGGACCCCGTCGAGAACGCGTCCTTGCTGCCCTGGCTCACCGGCACCGCGTTCATCCATTCCGTGATGGTGCAGGAGCGCCGTGGGATGCTGCGGGTCTGGAACCTCTCGCTCCTGTGCGCCACCTTTGCGCTCACGATCTTGGGGACGTTCCTCACCCGCTCAGGCGTGCTGGATTCGGTCCACGCCTTCAGCGACTCCACCATCGGCCCGATCCTGCTCGGCTTCTTCGCCCTGATCGTGGCCGTCACCGTGGGCTTGGTTGCGTGGCGTGGCGATCGTCTGCGGTCGCCCGCGAGCATCGACTCGCCAGCGTCTCGCGAAGGGGCCTTCCTGCTCAACAACGTCGCCTTCGCCGCCTTTGCCTTCGTGGTACTGCTGGGGACGGTGTTCCCGCTCATCGCCGAGACGCTGAACAGCGAGCGGGTCACCGTGGGCGTGCCCTACTTCGAGCGCATGCTCATGCCCATCGGCCTCGTCTTGTTGTTCCTCATGGCCATTGCCCCGGTGCTGCCGTGGCGCAAGGCATCGGTCGAGACGTTGCGCACCCGTCTCATCTGGCCTGCTTGGATCGGGGCCGGGGCGTTGGTGTTCTCGGTGGCGGTCGGTGCCCGTGGCCTGGCTCCGCTCCTCGCCTTCTTCCTGGCCGGCTTCGCCTCGGGGTCGGCCTTGCGTCAGTTGGTGCTGGCCACCCGCCGCCAAGGCATCCGGGGCCTGCTCGGTCGGACCAACGGCGGCATGATCGTGCACCTCGGCGTCATCATGATCGCCGTCGCCTTCGCTGCGTCCAACGCCTACCAGGTAGAGCGCGAGGCGCGCCTCTGCGTCACGCCCGAGGTCGGCTGCCCCTCCAGCATCTCCGTGTCGGGCCACCGCATCGAGTTCCTCGGCGACGTCGACAAGAGCACCCCGGCGCGCCGCGAGATCGCCGCCCGCTTGTCGGTCGACGGCAAGGAGTTCACGCCTGGTATCCAGCAGTTCCCGAACGGCAGCCAGCAGATCGGCAAGCCCGCCGTGAGCAACTCGGTCACCGACAGCGTCCTCATGGCGCTGCTCGACCTCCCCGACGGCACCGGCGAGACGGCGTCGGTTCGCGTGCGGTTCATCGTGCAGCCGCTCATCGTGTGGCTGTGGATCGGCGGCGGCGTGATGGCCTTCGGATCGCTCCTCGCTGCCTTCCCCGGCCGTCGCCGCAAGCCCACGGACCCCGTATCGGCCCTGCCTGTCGCTCCTGAACTGGTGGAGGCTCGGTCGTGACCGATGCCGTGACCGATGTCGAGAACGATGTCGAGGCCGCCCCGCGCTCGCGTGCGGTCCGGTGGGCCGCGGCGAGCGTCGGCGTGGTCATGGCGCTGCTCGTGGTCATGTTGCTCACGAGCAAGAACGCCGACGACCAGCCAAGCGCGAGCCCGGTGCTGGGCCAGTCAGCACCAGCGCTGGGTGGTGCGGCGCTCATCGGCGAGCCGTTCGACATCGGCACCAACGATCGGTGGCTCGTGGTCAACTTTTTCGCGACATGGTGCGTGCCCTGCGTGCAAGAGCATCCGCAGCTGCGGCTCCTGCAGGAGGACATGGCCGCCACTGGCCAGGCGCGGGTGGTCAGCGTGGTCTACGGCGACAAGGCCGAGGCGGTGAAGGTGTTCTTCGAGGAGAACGGCGGCGAGTGGACGGTGCTCGATGCCGATGACGGCCGCACCGCCCTGGACTGGGGCGTGGCCAAGGTCCCCGAATCGTTCCTCGTGGCGCCCACGGGCATCGTGGTGGAGCGGTTCCAGGGCGGGGTCGTCGCCGCCGATGTCAGGCAGTTGATCGACAGGTACGAGGTGGAGGGGTCGTGAAGGTCTGGGCGCCGTGGATGGCTGTTCTCTTCGTGGTTGTGGCCGCGCTTTTCGTCGGCACGGTCGGCCAGCAAGAGCCCACGCCCACCGAACGAGCCCAGTCGGTTGCGTCCACCATCCGGTGCCCGACGTGCGACAGCCAGGCGGTGTCGTCGTCCGACACCCCCTCGGCCCAGGCGGTCCGATCGTTGATCACCGACCGCATCGAGGCCGGCGATTCCGACGAGGCGATCCGCGACTACGTGGACTCCCGCTATCCCGGGCAGAACCTGTTGCTCGACCCAGCAGGGAGCGGGTTCGGCGGGTTGGTGTGGGCCCTACCGGTCATCATGGTGGTCGTAGCGGTGGCAGGCCTGGTGGTGCGCTTCGGCAGTTACGGCGGGGTGAGCCGGACAGCGAGTGCGGCTGACCGCGACCTGGTGGCGGCGGCGCAGCAGGCCAGCGAGGACGACGCATGAGCCGACGCCTTGACCCCGACGAGTTAGCGGTGCTGGAGGAGCAGCGCGACTTCTTGCTGCGGTCGCTGGCTGACCTCGACCTAGAGCACGATGCCGGTGACCTCGACCACGACGACTACGCCATGTTGCGCGACGACTACACCGCTCGTGCCGCCGAGGTACTGCGGGCCATCGAGGACCAGCGGACCGCGTTTGCGCAGGCCAAGCAGCCGCGCCGCGTCCGCCGCACGGTTGCCCTCTCGGCGGCGGTCGTGCTCTTCGCGCTGGCGGCTGGCTTCGGGGCGTCGCAGGCAATGGGGGCCCGCAAGGCGGGCGAGTCCGCGTCTGGCGGCGTTTCCGTGCGCCAGAGTACGAGCCAGCGGGCCACCGAGTGCAGCGCCAAGATCGCGACCGAGCCCGACGAGGCGTTCTCCTGCCTCCAGGCCATCCTCGAGGAGGATCCGAAGAACACCGTCGCGCTCACGTGGTCGGCCTGGCAGCTCTCGCTGAGCGCTCCCAGCTTCGAGGATGAAGATCGTTTCCGGGCGCAAGCCATTGCTGCGATCCGGCTCGAACAGGCCGTCGAATCCGACCCCGACTACAGCTATGCCCGAGCGTTCCGGGCCATCGTGGCCTACCGCAACGGGCGCTACGCCGAAGCCGAGCAGTACCTGGCCGAGTTCCGCGAGCGCGATCCGAGCGCGCAGGCCACCCAGGTCATCGAGCAGATGGACCTCGAGGCCAAGATCACCGAAGGCCTCGCATCGGAAGGCCCGACGGCAGAGGGTTAGGCGTCTCGGCCCGGCGTGGGAACGGCGACAATTCGATCGATCTGGCCGTCGGCCACCGTGCACTCGTAGCGGGCCCCCTTGGTGATCGCTCGTGGGCCGTCGAGCTGGGCGCCTCGCCCGACGGCGGCGGCCACGAGCGCAGGGATCACGTCGCCGTGGCTGCACGCCGCAAGGGTGTGCCCGGCGGCATGGGCGCCGAGCACGGCGTCGAGGGCATCGGTGCCCCACGCCCCCTCGATGAGCGCGCCATGATCGACGATCTCGAGGCCAACGCTGGTGGCAAGGGGCAGCAGCGTCTGGCGACATCGAACGAACGCGCTCGTCCACAACAGATCGATGTTGGCGTCGGCCAGCGCCGCGCCGATTGCTTTGGCCTGGGCCGTGCCCTTCGGTGAGAGGGGACGGAGTTTGTCCTCGCCATCCCAGGCCGAGCGGCGTCCGGCGTGGGCATGGCGGATGAGGTGGATCTTCACAAACGTCTACCCAGGTCTCGAAGGCGGTCGATGGTGGTCGGCAGGGCATCCAGCAGCCGGTCGACATCATCGTCGCCCGTGGACCAGCCGACGGACAACCGGAGTGATCGGTGCGCGTCGACGCCCATCGCTTCGAGGACGGGAGACGGCTCGAGCGATTCTGACGAACAGGCGCTCCCGGAGTGCGCGGCCACCCCGGCCCGGTCGAGGCCGAGCAGCACGCCTTGGGGTTCGATGCCCTCGATGCCCAGGCACACCAGGTGGGGGAGGCGATGGTGAGGATCGCCATAGGAGGTGACGCCATCGATCTGAGCCGCACCAGCGCGGATCCGATCGGTGAGTCGCACTGCGGCGGCGGCTTCGTCCCCGAGGCTCGCATGGACCGCTTCGGCCGCCGCACCCAGCCCGATCAGGGCGGCCACCGGTTCGAGGCCAGCGCGTCGCGCCCGCTCCTGGTCGCCGCCTACCAGCAGCGGAGCGAGACGCAGACCGCGCCGCACGACGAGCGCCCCCGTGCCGGCGGGTCCTCCGAGCTTGTGGCCGCTGAGCGAGAGGAGGTCGGCGCCGAGTTCGTCGAAGGCGATGGGAATGCGACCTGCCGCCTGGGCAGCATCGACGTGCACCAGCACGCCCTGCTCGCGACAGGCGGCCACCACCTCGGCGACGGGCTGGATGGTGCCCACCTCGTGGTTGCCCCACTGGACGTGGACCGCAGCGGTGGTGGGGCCGATGGCGGCGAGCACGTCTTCGAGGTCGACGCGGCCGTGATGATCGACGGGGACGACGGTGACGGGACCGGCGCGTTCGGCACTGAACCGCACAGCAGAGTGCTCCACTGCGGTAACCACCTGGTGGTCTTTGGCCGGGTTGCGCTGGGCGGCGCCCCACACGGCAGCGGCGATGGCTTCGGTTGCCCCGCTGGTGAACACGATCTCGCGGGTCCGCGCGCCGATGAGTTCTGCCACCTGCGCTCGGGCCACCTCGAGCGCCACCCGTGCCGCCATACCCTCCTCATGGATGCGGCCCGGGTCACCCGCAATCTCCGTGAGGGCGCGCACCATGGCCTCACGGGCCTCGGGCCGCAGCGGGGAGGTGGACGCGTGGTCGAGGTACGAGCGACTCAAGCGAGGGCCCGCAGCACCGTTCCGTAGCCACGCTGGTCGCCGAAGCCATCGGTAAAGGCGCCGTCGTGCCACGCCAGGCGGCCGTTGATCAGCACCGAAGTCACGCAGTCGTCGTGGCGGCGGACGAGCCGATCGAGCCCAGGCATGCCCACCATCTCCTCCTCGGTCATGGAGTCGAGCCGATCGTCGAGCGTGGCGGGGTCGACCACCACGATGTCGGCGCGGCGCCCCACCTCGAGATGGCCAGCGTCGATGCCCAAGAAGTCGGCGATCTCGCCGCTGACTCGATGCACCGCCCGTTCGGGCGCCATGAGGTCACGACCCTCGGCTTCGGCGCGCACCTGAAGGCGGAAGAGATGGAGGGGGAAGTCGTAGTACGCCATGTTCCGCAGGTGGGCGCCAGCGTCGGAGAAGCCGATCAGCACCGCCGGGTGGTCGACCACGTACTCGAGTTCGGGCAATCGGTCGTTGCCCACCACCGTGTACCAGCGCAGGTCGTTGCCGTACTCGGCCTGGAGGTCCAAGAAGCAGTCGAGCGGTTCGATGCCGCGCTCGGCGGCGATGTGAGCGAAGGAGCGACCGACCAGGGCAGGGTCCGGACAGTCGATGATCGTGGGTTCATCGAGGTCTCGGTGCCACGCCTTGGGCGACAGCGGGTTGGCCCACTGTCGCTTGAACATCTCGCGCCAGGCCGGGTCATCGAGCAGCGCCTGGCGCGCCTCGAGATCGGTCTCGTGCAGGGCCCGGGTGCCGGCCCCGAGCTCCTCCATCACCGGGACCTCCATGCCGTCGACCCACAGCTCGAAGGGCAGCGGGAGCGACTGCCAGCGCATATCGGCGTTGAGTCGGGTGTTCAAGAAGTTGGTGGCGCCGCCAGCCAGGCGGTGGGTGCCGCGCATGGCCACCGAGTCGATGAGCGAGATCACCATCATCTTGAGCGGCTTGCGCCCGACACCGGTCGAGATCCCTCCGATGAGCGGGATGTTCCAACGACCGGCCAGGTCCGGGACCATCTGCATCACTCGATCGCGAGCCCGCAGCACCTTGGCGAAGTGCCGGTACTCCTTCCACTTCGCGTACACCGAGGGTGTGGCCTTGGACCGGTAGCGGTCGCCATCGAGCTTGTCCCACGGCAGCGTGTTGAAGCTCATGCCGAGGTAGCCAGCGTCGAGGGCATCGTTGAGGTGCCGGGTCATCTCGCTCAGCTCGCGGGGCGTGGGCCGAGCCTTCTCGTCGACCGACCGGCCGAGGCCCATCACTGCCGAGCGCACCGCGGAGTGGCCGAACATGGCGGTGACGTTCGGGCCGAGGGGAAGGGCGTCGAGGTGGTCGAGGTACTCGGCTGGTGTTTCCCAGTCCTTGATCTTTTCGAGCAGCGGTAGGACGGTGTCGTACGGGACGGCTTCGACCCGACAGAACTGATCGGCCAGGTCCTCGGGGGTGCCCATGGCAAACGAGAGGCCGCACGAGCCGACCAACACCGAGGTGATGCCGTGGCGAACCGACTCGCCCAACGCCGGGGCCAGCTCGAGTTCGGCGTCGTAGTGCGTGTGGAGGTCGACGAACCCAGGCGTGACCCATTTGCCCGTGGCGTCGATGACCATCGCGTCCTCGGGGGCGGGAAGGTCGAGGCCGATCTGGGCGACGATCCCGTCGTGCACCAGCACGTCGGCGCGCAAGCCAGGTCGTTGACCGGACCCGTCGAACACCGTGCCGCCACGGATCAGGACCGGAGGAGGGAGCTCAGTCATGGGCTGAGGCTACGACCGGGTCGCCGCCCTGACCACTCGGTCAAGTGGCAGCGGGCGAGGCGACCCCCTCGGTATCTCCCGAAGCAGATGGCCATCTCGCTCGCGGATTGCTTCGCCATCGCCGTGGCCTTACCCGACGTGTGAGCGGTCAGCCGGTGATGGCGGTGATGCAGGCGGTGTCGCCGGCGGGCCGGCTGGCCTCGGTGAG
>Ga0105044_10011241_pt1 | contig 12214 bp, 9 predicted proteins | sample MAT01_FD_78092 | JGI IMG/M metagenome (GOLD analysis project Ga0105044, IMG submission 78092) | Freshwater microbial communities from Lake Fryxell liftoff mats and glacier meltwater in Antarctica - MAT-01 | ecosystem: Environmental > Aquatic > Freshwater > Ice > Liftoff microbial mat | place...
CGCTATCTACCAGCACAAGCGCAAATACCCTAGGCGCGCCGATCATGGAACTGGTGCCACCTCCGCCACCGGAGGTATTGATCGACGTGCCTTCCATGGCGTCTACTGCAAACAGCGATACATAGTTGAGGCCTAAGCTTAGTCCGAACAGCGTCGCGGAATAGGGCCCGCTGCCGCTGGCGGCGGTAAATGCGCCCTGGCTGTCATTTACGCGGTGATAAACCGTGCGTACGGCCGGGTCGGTGGGGCTGTAGGCACCGCTCACCGTCAGCGCAAGCGTGGGATTGCTAAGGCTGGTGAAGTTGCCCCCAGCCATTGCGACACTGGTGGAGTGGCGCGTGAAATCGGACGGCGCAGCGTCGATCACCGTGACGTTGTTGCTGGTCCGAACTTTTGATTGACAGACCTGTGCACCTTGAATGCAGGCGCTGCCTCGCGCCCAACGTATGCCCGCTACAACGCAGTCTTGAGTGATGTAACCTGAGCGATACCGAATCTCGCATTGACGCAAAGGGGTTGCGGCTAGAACGCCTCGAAGTATTGAGTTTGATGGTTCGCACGCTGGCATACCTCCTCCGGGAGTGGCTCTATTCCAAGGGCAGCGGATCGGCAAGGACCGGCATACGCGCTGGAACCTGCTGCTCTCGGCTTGTATAAACATCTTAGTAACACGCAAGGTGGTGCTTTTTCAATGCAGCACATGTGTCGTAAAGCTCTGGAGCCCTGAAACTCTGTTGGGGGGTACACGCCGTACAGCTGACGTCACTGCGGCATGACTCGGCCTGCAAGATGTGGTCGGCCATGGAGTTAGGCATGCCGCGGCTGACCGGTCAGGACGCCTTCGCTTCGGGCCGGGTAAAGAGCCAAGCAAAGCAGCCTGCAGTCCATGAGGCACACACGTTGCATCGTCAAAGGATTATCTGGGGCGGGTGTCCCATCAAGTAGGAGGTCTTCGTGTCGGAGATCGGAAAAGCGAGGCGCATCATGCTGATCGTGTTGTCCTTGGTGTCGGGCTGCGTCGTCGTCGTTCTGTGCACCTTGCTGGTACTCAGCCCTGGACATCCAAGTCCGCTTCTAGATGAAAGTGGAAAGGTGCTTGCCGGAAGCATCTCGGAAAAGATTCACGTTGAGATCAATGGTTCTCGACAAGGCATGTTCATCAAGAGCAGGAACCCGTCGAACCCGGTGCTGCTGTTTCTTCACGGTGGCACTGGCATGCCAGAGTACTTTCTGAGCATGAAGTACCCCACCGGCCTGGAGGACTACATGACGGTCGTGTGGTGGGACCGCCGTGGTGCGGGACTGTCGTATGACCCCGGCGCACCACCAGAGACCTTGTCAATCGAACAATACGTTGCCGATACCTTGGCGGTGACCAACCAGCTGCGGGCGCGCTTCCACAAGGACAAGATATACCTAATGGCCCACTCGGGCGGAACACTCATTGGCCTTCAAGCAGCGGCAGAGGCGCCAGAGCTGTACCACGCCTACATCGGCGTCGGGCAAATGACCTATCAGCTCAAGTCGGAGGTGTTGGCTTACGAGTACATGCTGAGCCGTTACCGCGAGGCCGGAAACGTCAGCATGGTGCGGCGGTTGCAAGCAGCACCGCCAACGATGACCGCGCCACTCCCCGCCGCCTACATGAAGCTGCGTGACAAGGCGATGCACGAGCTCGGTGTCGGCACGACACGTGACATGAAATCGGTGATGACGGGGGTCTTCCTGGCTTCATTGCTGTGTCCCGACTACACCCTGACAGAAAAGCTGAACCTCTGGCGAGGCAAGTTCTCATCTGATGCAAGGCTGTGGGACAAGGTACTCGCCATGGATCTGACGAAGATGATCAGCACGCTGGACCTGCCGATCTACTTCTTCCATGGCAAGTTCGACTACACCGTGTCCTACCCCGAGACAAACGCCTACCTGCGGTTGTTGAGGGCGCCGGTCAAAGGGTTCTACACGTTCGATCAGTCGGCCCACAGCCCGATGTTTGAGGAGCCCTCGAAAGTTCGAGAGATCATGACCAATGATGTGTTCACGGGAACCAACGCGCTCGCGGATCGCCTGTGACCCGCCATGATGCCGATGTGTAGCACGGCGAGCCTCAGCATGCTGGCGCGGCCGATTCGCCGCAGCCTGGCGCTGCTGGCGTGCTTCGCGGTCGTGGGCAATGCTTTGGCGCAGCCGCCAGCATTTGACGCTGCCTTGCGCGACCAGATCGATACGTTCGTCGAATCGCAACGGCAAGCGTCTGGCATTCCGGGCATCGCGCTGGGGATCGTGAACGCAGTTGGACCGATACACGTTCGTGGATTTGGCCACGACGGCCACGGTTCGCCCATCAACGCAGACACCCCGTTTCCAATCGGCTCGCTGACCAAGTCCTTCACCGCGCTCCTGGTCCGGCAAGCCATCGACGCGGGGCAGCTCGATGCCGACGCGCCCGTGCAGCGCTACCTACCGTGGTTCCGCGTTGCCGACGTCGAGGCCTCGGCGCGCATCACGCTGCGCCACTTGTTGAACCAGACCAGTGGTTTCTCGCACGCCGATGGTGTCGCCCCGCTTACGCAATCGAGCCGCGCCAGTATCGAGGAGCTGGCACGCGGGCTGGCCAAGGTGTCGCTCAATCGTCCGGTCGGCGAACGCTTCGAGTACAGCAACCTCAACTGGGTATTGCTCGGCGCGGTGCTGGAGGCGGTGACGGGCCGCTCGTGGAAGGCGCAGTTACAAGCGAAAGTGTTTCAGCCGCTGCAGATGACTCGCAGCTACGCCGACCACGATGCCGGTCGGCAAGCGGATATGACCGCCGTACATCGCCTGTGGTTTGGCCAACCGGTCGCGCATCGGGTCGAGCTGCTGCCGGGTTTCGCGCCAGCCGGCAGCCTCGTGTCGAGCGCGGGCGACATGTCTCGTTACCTGACCATGCTTCTGGCCGAAGGCGCGGGTCCTGCCGGTCGCGTCGTGTCACCGCATGGCGTGACAGAGCTGTTGGCGCCGGCCGCGCCGCTGCGCCGCTTCAAGCTTGGCCCAACAGATTTCGAGTTCCGCTATGGCGAAGGATGGCTGGTCGGGCCCTTCGGGGCTGGGGCTGATGCGCGCTGGCACCAAGGCGCACTTGCGTCGTTCGAGGCCTGGATGGTGCTGCTACCCGACACCCAGCAAGCGGTGGTTCTGCTGATCAACGCGAAGAGCGACTTGCCCTTTAACGACTTGGACGCCGTGACCAGCCGGCTGCCGATCGGTGTGGTGAATCTGCTGCTTGGCCAGCCCCCGCCGACAGGACCGAGTCTTCAGGAAGCCTACCGGCCGTTCAACATCTCATGCGCCATGGCCGTCGTCGTGTTGATAGCTCTGTCTGGATGGGCTGCACGCACTCGCCGCGCGGCAGGATCTGCGGTGCTTGTGGGGGTCGCGATCGCAATCGTCATCGCTATGTGGGCCTTTGGCCTGAACGCAAAGATGCTGTCGGCCTTCGCACCAGATGTCGCCTTGGTCTTGGCCGCCGCGTTGGTCCTGCTGTGCTTGCCCGCAGCGCTGCGCGCGTGGGCCTGGGCACGCGGTGCCCTCACCGGCGCGAAACGACGGCCACCATGAAGTTCAGACTCGTGCGGGTTGTCCTTGCCCTCGTGATCTTGGTTGTCTTGGCCGCTACGCTGGTGGTGCGCTCGCGCTTCGAGCGCGACTTGGCCATCGCCACCGAGCGCGCCGCACAAGGTAGCGTGATGGTCGATACGCGCTGCGGCCCGATCGAAGTGCAGCAGGCAGGCGATGGCATCCCGCTTCTGATGATCCACGGCAGCGGCGGTGGCCACGACCAGGGCATGGCCTGGGCCCTGCCCCTCGCGCAGCAGGGCGTGCGCGTGATCGCGATGTCACGTTTCGGGTACCTACGCACGCCACGGCCCGCCGATGCCTCGCCCGAAGCGCAAGCCGACGCGCACATCTGCTTGCTCGATGCGCTGGCCATACCCAAGGCCGTAGTGATGGGTGTCTCTGCCGGTGGCCCGTCGGCGATGCAGACGGCGATCCGCCATCCGGACCGGGTCAGCGCGCTCGTGCTCGTCGTGCCCATCGCCTACAAGCCTGGGACAGTGGTCGACTCGGCCCCCCAGGTCTCTGACGAGAAGGACGCCATGCTGCTGCGGCTGCTCGGCTCGGACTTCCTATTCTGGGTCGGCCTGCATGTCGCGCGCGACCAGGTCATCCGCCATGTGCTGGCCACCCCCCCCGAGCAGGTTGCAGCCGCTTCAGCGGACGAGCGCGTGCGGGTGAACGATCTGGCCGAGCGCATCCTGCCGGTGTCGCTGCGCGCAGCCGGTTTACGCGACGACACGCGGCTGGGCAAGCGTTTGGGCCCGTACCCGCTGGAGGCCATCCGGGTGCCAACGCTGGTGGCAAGCGCGCGCGACGACGGCTTCGGCACCTACGCGGCAGCGCAGTACACGGCTAGCCGCATCGAGGGAGCCAAGTTCCTCGGCTTCGACCAGGGCGGACATCTGCTGGTGGGCCATGACGCAGAGGTGCTGGCCGCGGTCGCCAATCTGCTGGCGCGCGCTGCCGGACCCTGAACCGGCACATCGCCAGCCTAGGTTGTGACGATCACGTCGCTCACCGGACGGCGCGCAGCGGCAGGCAGCGCCTTCGTCGGGCTTCCAAGCCTCAGCAGCAGTTGTGCGTCACCCGGCCGCCCGGTGAGCTGCTGCAGCTTGGGCCGCAGCGCGGCCACCTGGATCGGCTGGTTCAGGTACGAGGCCTGCAGACCCCGGTGCACGCCCTCCAGCAGCACATGCTGCAAGGCCTGACCCGCGGCTAGCCAGTCGCCCGGCGCGTCGCCTGCGGTGGACAACACCGCCAGCAGTGGTGACTCATCGGCGAGCTGACGGTCCTTGGCGGCCACGCCGTGCCCCATGTCGAAGGTCCGCACCACCAGTTGCGCCACTGGGATCGCCAAGGCCGGCAGGAGCAGGCCGTCGCCGCGCTGCCGCGGGTGCATCCACGCCGCCAGCTCGCGCCGCCAGCTCGGGTTGGCCCACTGCAAGGCGTCGCCATCGGCTACCAAAGCCGCCGCCGCTGCGCGCCGATCTTCGGTGTCGAGCAGGGAGAGTGTCGCCCCCTCGGCCTGCGCCGCGTCGATCAAAGCCTGCAAGGCGATGGGATCGATCGGGGTGTCAGCGAAGCGTTCGCGGTAGGTGCGGCGCGCTGCCATGGCGTCGTTCAGCGCGGCTTCTGTTGGTGTGTCTGCCGTCGGCTGGAATCGCACCTGCGCCAGCAAGTCAGCGTCCGCCGGGTCTGGGAAGGGTTCTATTGTGGTCTGCCAACCTGCCGCAGCGGCTGCGACGCGCAAGTTGTAGAGCGCGCAACCGCAGCTGACCGTGAGTTCACGGTCATCCGGGTCGTTGACGGGCAGTGCGCGTGTGCGATCTGCCAGCAGTTCGACGCTGGACTCCTTGAGCCGGAACAGCCAGGGCTGCGTGTTGTGACTGGACGGGGCCAACGTCGCAGCCTGGATCATGGCCTGCAGCGCCGCGGCTTTCGGGTTCGTGTCATTCATGGCAATCTCCATTGATTCAGGGCAGCCGGAAACGGCAAGGGCCGCTGAGGCGAACCAGGCAGGCAGGCACCTCGCCGCGGGCGCGGTCGTCGGGCCGGACCGCGTTGGGTTCATCCAGCTCCACATGTTGCAGCTGATCTGTGATGTGCACAAGACACGCGCCACAGCCGCCTGAACAACACGAGAAAGGCAAAGCGATGCCACCGCTCAGGGCGGCCTCGAGCAAGGTCTCGCCCGGGTGCACCATCACCATTTGGTCGCCGTCCGCCGACTCGAAGACAGCGTGCTGGTCCTGATCGCTGACAGCACCACGCCGCGGCGAGACGAAGCTTTCCTCGATCAACCGATCGCTGGGCAAGCCGCCGAGGAGCAATGCCTGACGAACCGCTGCCCGCATGCCGTCGGGGCCACAGACCATCGCGCGATGAAATCGGCGTAAATCGGTGTCGGCCAGTACTGCAGCGAGCGTCGGCGCGTCGAGTTGGCCGATCGTGAAGGTGGGGCTGTGGCCCTCGGCAGGTGCAGTCTGGAACACCCAATGCAGCCGCAAGCGTGGCGCGGCCTCCTCGGCCAATCGTTGCAGTGCCGCAGCGAAGATGGCGCGCTCAAGCGCAGCGCTGCCGTACACCAACGTGAGCTCGGCATCTGGCTCGTCGTGCAGCACCTGGCGCGCCACCGCCTGAAGCGGCACGATGCCCGATCCGCCAGCGATAAGCAGCAGGCGGCGCTGCCCCGACTTCGGCGCAGGGCCGGCCGTGAACTGCCCTGATGGGCCGAAGCAGCGCACCAGGTCGCCCTCGGCCAAGCAGTCGTGGATCCAGTTCGACATCTTCCCGCCCAGTACGCGCTTGACCGTAATGGCCAGGCCACCATCGCAGGGAGCGGTGGCGAGTGAATACGCGCGCCGTACGCGTTCGCCGTCAATCGACGCCTCAAGCGTCAGCACCTGGCCGGCCTCGAAAAGCGCAGTGTGCCGGGCTGGATCCTCGAAGACCACCGTCACGGCATCCGCACCCTCGGGCAGGCGGGCAACCACCCGCAGCGGCCTGGCGCGTGCCGGGCCGCAGGCCGCCATGCGTTCCCACTCGGCGTCGCTCAAGTCGTCGAAGGGTCGGGCATCCACTTCGCGTGCCGTTAGGCCCTGGGCGTGACGCTTCACTTGCCAGCCCCACCAGCCAAAGAAGCGGTACAGCGGCCCGGGGGTGATCTGTGTCGCAGCCATGTCACAGGCCGCGTCGGGCGACACGCCGCCGGCCAGCAGGGCTGGAAGGCCCATATCAATGGCTTGCCGAAGCGGTCGCGTCATGGCACCCGCCCGGTCCAGCGCGCGGCCAGCAATCGCTTCGCCACCGCCGACCGCAAATCCGCCGGCCCAGGTGTAGCCAGCCTCGCGTGCGAACTCGCCCAGCATGCCGAACGCAAAGCGTGACTGCTCGGGTTCCGGAAAACCACTGTTCATCACCGCGATCAGGCGCGCCGCGCGCCTCCCGGCCCCGCGCCGCTGCGCGTGGACGTGCTCAAGCGCCAGCAGGCCGGTATAGGGCAGGCTATCCCAGTACAGTGGGGAGACGATGCACAACAAATCGGCATCGGCGCAGCGCTGCGCAGCGGCCGTGGCGACGTCACCGCCGCGAACAAAGTCGGTGGCTGCGACCAGTTCAACCGACGAAGCGGATTGCGCCAGCAACGGCTGCAGGTAGTGCCATATGGCCTGCGAGGTGCTCACGCTGGGCGGACGCGGGCTGACCTGAAGCACGGCGACACGCGGTCTGGCCTCGAAGGCAGGGGCGCATGGATCTCCATGTGCCGCCCGCAGCAACGCCGTCCTCGCCGCGTCGGGCGTGCCCGAGGCGTTCCCGGGCGCGGCCGGTGCCGAGAGCGTCGCCGTGATCGCCGCAGGCCAGGCTGCCCGGTCCGGCCCGACCACCGCTGCGCCCCAGGCTGGACTGCCGAAGTTCAACGCATTGCTCTCGGCGAATGCGCTGAACAGTCGTGTGCGCTCCGGCGACGGCTTCTCGTCCACCGCCAGCGCGGCCCAACGCGCGGCGCGCTCGTACCGCAGCACATGGTGGGTCATGCCTGCCACCTTGCGCAGGAAGGGCGAGATCAGCGGCAGCAGCCGATCCACGGCCTTCTTCAGGTGCGGCGCGTAACCACCGTAGTGCAGCGGCGTCACCAGCACGACCAGTTCGGCGTCGTGCACGACGCGCTCAAGCTCTTGGCCTTCGTCGTGGATGCGGCAGCGCCCAGGCGTCTTCACGAAGCAGTCGAACTCGCCCATGCAATGACCAATGTCGTAGCCGGCCAAATGGAAGGTACGCACCGTTTCGAACTGCGCAGCGAGTTGACACTCGACTTCGGTGCACAGCGAGTGGGCCAAATGGGCGGGTGACGGGGCACCGTTCAGAACGATCACGGCCATTGGTTTCCTCCTGCATAAAGGCTACCCGGCCGGTTATTCCTGCTTCTTGACCTGAATCAAGCTGCCTCAGCCGCTGATGCGGAGAATCCTTGCTTGCGGGCCAGCGTCGCCACTGCCTTGGCCCGGCTTGGCTTCAGTGGTGAGGGAGAGGAGCACCGTATGTCACAGGTTGTCGATGCGCGGTTCGCGCAGCAATTTCTAGAGCAGCTTCACCGAGCCGTCAATGCGCACGACCCAGATGCTGTCGCAGCGCTGTGCTGCGCCGACGTCGTCTGGCAGGACCCAGCTGCCCCGCAAACCTTGCACGGCCGCGACGAGGTGCTGCGCTTCCATCGTGACGTCATGTTTCCCGCACTGCCGGACACGCATATTGAGCTGATCGAGGGCCCTTACATGGCGCTCGACGGAACGGGTGTGGCGGCACGCTTGCGCATCAGCGGAACGATGACTGGCCCGTTGACACCCCCAGGCTTTGCGCCCACTGGCGGCCACTTGAGCTTCGAGACGGCGGAGTTCTCGCGCTTCGAAGGTGGCTTGCTGTCGCGCCATACCGTGATCCTGGACATGCTCGATCTGGCGCGCCAGATCGGCGCCGTGCCCAAGCCAGGCAGCGTCGCGGACCGCCTGGGGTTGTGGATGCAGCACGTAGCCGCGTTCTGGTCGCGCAGCCATCGCGACCCGAGTCGCTGAAAGTTAGCGAGAAGGAGGATGAACCGAAAGAGGACGTTCCTTCCTGGAGCCGTGGCCATGATCACTCACCTGCTTGCAGTGGTGCTGATCCTGCTTTGCGCCGGTTGCGTCCAATTCTCATCGTCGCCGCAATTGCCGCGCGCGCTGGAAGCGACCCTCAGTCGTTACGTTGCTGAGCTGCCGCCCGATGAAGGCATCTCGCTGCGCGTGGAAGCGGAGGGCCTCGATCTCGTGTGGGCGCAAGCGCGGGGTGCCAACGCCGATCCTGCGCAAGCGGTGCGCATTGCTAGCATCACCAAGACATTCATCGCCGCCGCCACGCTGCGCCTCGTGGACCAAGGCCGCCTCAGTCTTGATGCGCCGATAGGACCGCTTTTGCCGGGACCTCTTGCTGAGACGGTGCGCGCCGACGGCTACGACCTCACTCGCATCACGGTTCGAATGCTTCTCGACCACACGGCAGGCTTGTTCGACTACGCAGAACACCCAGGCTTCCAAACCCGGGTGATGAATGAGCCCGAACATGTGTGGACACGCGACGAGCAGGTCGCCTTTGCGATGGACTACGGCGATCCTCTGGCTGCCCCGGGAGAGGCATTCGCCTACAGCGACACTGGTTATGTGCTGCTCGGGGCCGTGATCGAGAACGTGACAGCACTGCCTATGGCGATGGCTGTGCGCGGATTGCTGAGCCTCGATCATCTTGGCCTGTCGCAGACATGGTTTGAGACGCTTGAACCCCCGCCGCGTGCGGCCCCCAACCGGGCCCGCCAGCGCTTCGGTGCGTTGGATGTGCAATCGATTCACCCTTCCGCTGACCTCTTCGGCGGCGGTGGGCTGGTTTCAACGCCGGCCGACCTCACCCGGTTCTTCCGCGCCCTCTTCAGGGGTGACATTCTGCAGTGGGAGACGTTGATCGCGATGAAGTCACCCTCCAGGCAAAGCATGACCTCGTCTGGAGCTGGATACGGCTTGGGCCTAAGCACAAGAGCCGTAGATGGCTTTACCTGCTATGGCCACGGCGGTTTCTGGGGGGTGATGGCTTGGCACTGCCCGGCGATCAACCTCACCATCGCTGGCTTTGTGACCAACACGAGCCACCGTCAAGCACTGGTTGCATTGATGGACGAGGTGGTGCGCTTGGTGATTGCTGCGCAGGCCGGGTGCGAGGCCATTTCGTTGCCAACACCGGCGTCGGCCGAGCGCGCTGCTAGCCGCATTCCCGGCGCGCAGTGCAGTCAAGCAAACATTCCTCTTGACCCGATTGAAGGGTGAACCCATGAACAATGAACCCATCAACATTGCCGCTACGAGCAGATCGCCAACATGATGCAATCCACGAATACCGATCATCAACAGGTGTCCACCGCGGCTCTGGTCCCATTCACGTTGATCACCTTTGCGATCTCCTGGGGCATTCTGGGTCTGTACATCTATTTCCCCGGCGAAGCCGCTGGCTGGTTTGGCGAGATCACCGGAAAAGACCCGGCCTTCGTGCTCGCGGTGTGGGCTCCGGCTTTCGCAGCCTTTGCGGTGGTGCTGTACTGCGGTGGCGTTCGGGGCGCGAGGGCCTTCCTGTCGCGTCTTGGTTTGTGGCGCTGTCCCGCAGGATGGGCAGGCTTCCTGCTGCTGGGCATCCCGCTCGTTTTCGTCGCCGGTGCGGCGCTCAAGGGCACACTATTGACCGACCCGTTGCCTTTCGACACTTTGGGTGCAGCGGTGAGTGCGATGGTGTTCATGCTGTTTCTGGGACCGGTCGAAGAGTTTGGCTGGCGCGGCGTGGCTTTGCCCATCCTGCAGCGCCACATGGCGCCGCTCTGGGCAGGTCTGATCATTGGAGCAACGTGGGGCCTGTGGCATCTGCCTGCGTTCTACCTGAGCGGGACCGTCCAAAGCGGCTGGGGCTTCGCCCCTTTCTTCCTCGGTAACGTCTGCCTCAGCGTGATCGTGACGCCGCTGTTCAACGCATCGCGCGGCAGCATCCTGTTACCCGCCTTGTTTCACTTTCAGGTGAACAATCCGCTCTGGCCCGATGCCCAGCCTTACGACACCTATCTCCTTGCTGTCGTGGCGGTGCTGATCGTATGGATCAACCGTCGCACGATGCTCACGCGTGAGGGCGCGATCACGGAGGTCATGGCGCCCGCAAACTGGGTGCGTTGATCAAAAAGATGCGGGTCCTGCTCACCGGTACCCTATATGTCGTCGCAGTCTTCGCTGCGGGCTTCGTACTGGGTGTGCTGCGTACGCTGGTGATGGTGCCGCTGCTCGGCGCGCTTTGGGCAGTGGTGCTCGAACTGCCCGTGATCTTGACTATCGCTTGGCTCGTCTGCGCGCGCATCCTGCATCGCTGGCCGCTTTCGCCATCTTCGGCAGCGAAGATGGGGGCAGTCGCCTTCTCATTCTTGATGCTGGTCGAGGCCAGTCTGTCGAATCTCCTGGCCGGCCGCAGCTTGACGGAACACTTCGCCCTGTACGCAGAGTTACCGCACCAATTGGGACTGGCAGGGCAACTGGCCTTCGCTTTATTCCCCTGGTTTCAGGCGCGGCGTACGCATGCACCACTGGATTGAGCAAAGGCGAACCCATCCCCTTGTAGTCCCGCAGACCGCCTTTAATCTGGAGGTAGATGTAATTCGCCGAGGCCAGGGCTTGATGTTGTGTTGTGTACAAGATGGACGGCAGAGGGTCTTGAGTCTTGGGGATTCGTGATGCCCAACGTAGAAGTGAGCTGCCTGCGCGGCTTTTCGTGTAGATTCGCTCAACTGCCGGGTTATGCGTCGCCGCAAACACGCTACTTGTTCCTTAGGTCGCTCTTTGCCGACTTAATGTATCGACCAAAGTCCCGATCCTTCTTTCTCTTCTCAGCATAGGACATGTCGTTGAACGCTGATTCTTCCTTGAGCTTTATAAAGCTATCAAGAGATTCCTTGCTGATTTCGTTGGCCTGCATTGCTGCAAGTACAGCACAGCCCGGCTCGCCGGTATGGCTACAGTCTAGATAGCGACAGAAGGACGCGAGCGCGGTGATTTCAGAATAGCTACTCGCAATGCCACTTTCTGCATTAAGAATGCCGAATTCACGCATTCCGGGGTTGTCGATGACCAGCGCCCCTCCGTCAAGACGAATCAGTTCACGACGAACGGTCGTGTGCCGCCCTTCGCCGGTGCCGCTGACAGTACTCGTTTCCATTCTTGCACTGCCAATCAACTGATTAATCAGTGTGCTCTTGCCAACCCCTGACGATCCAACGAAGCAATAGGTCTTTCCAGGCAACAACAACTGTTTGACCTCATCCAGGCCTTCCCGCGTCATGTTGCTCAGCGGCACTATCGGTGCCGTGATACCGGCAGACTGTATTTCCACCAGTTGCGCAGCCAATAACGCAGGGGTCACCAAATCTGTCTTGGTCAGCAGGATATACGGCTCGGCACCACCCTCCATCACCATGACTAGGTAGCGTTTTAAGCGGTTCGGATTGAAATCGAAGTGGCAAGACTGAACGATGAGCACGTAGTCCACGTTCGCTGCAATCATCTGGTATTCC
>Ga0105044_10011242_pt1 | contig 12213 bp, 17 predicted proteins | sample MAT01_FD_78092 | JGI IMG/M metagenome (GOLD analysis project Ga0105044, IMG submission 78092) | Freshwater microbial communities from Lake Fryxell liftoff mats and glacier meltwater in Antarctica - MAT-01 | ecosystem: Environmental > Aquatic > Freshwater > Ice > Liftoff microbial mat | place...
CGCGACCGTGACGGAAACGCCCACCGCGACCGCGACGGCGACTGGAACCGATACGCCGAACGCGACCGTGACGGAAACGCCCACCGCGACCGCGACGGCGACTGGAACCGATACGCCGAACGCGACCGCCAGTGCGACGGAAACGCCGACCGCCAGCGCGACGGCGACGGGCACCGCAACGCAAACGGCGACCCCGACCAATACCGCGACCCCGACGACTACCGCCACCGCGGTGGCGACAGGGTCGTCGACGGCCACTTCCTCCGCGACATTCACTCCGTCAGCGGCGGGGACGGCGACGGCGACCACAACGGCCACGCCGACAGAGACGCCGACGAGCAGTCCGACTCAAACCCCGACGCTGATCGTGACCGGTACCGCGACAGCCACGACGACCGCGACCGCTTCGGCCACCGCGACTGCATCCGGGACGCCGACCGCGACGGTCACTGCGACGCCGAGCCTCACGCGTCCGCCGATTGGAGCGACGCCAACCTCGACCGTGACCCCGACGCGCACGACCACCCTGACCCCGACTGCGACGCGCACGCGACCACCCATACCGGTCATCGCATCGCCGACTTCGGGGTCGGGCCTCTTACTGATCGGCGGCCTCGCCCTCACGATGGTGTGGATGCTGTGGCGCTCGTCACAGCGCTAACCGGGAGGTCGCTCGCCTGCTCGCACTGCGGCGAGCGCCCGCGATACGCCGCGAGCGAACGACTCCCCGCTCACGCGTTGACGCGCGCTGGTTCCTAGTAGGCGTTGCGCACCCAGACTTTCACGCGGTGGCGTTCGATGATGCCGAGGCTGTCGGTGGTGTGGTTGATCGCCGACCAGAAGCTCGCGTTCAGCAGGTCGATCTTGTGCATCGTGGGTTTGTGCAGTTCGTCGAGCGTCATCACCTTGGCGCCCAGTGCGCATAGCGGAGGCGGTATGAGCTGGCGAATTGACATAATGACCAGTATCGGACGCGGCGGTGCCCGGGCCCCCAGCGGCCGATGCGGCTCCGACCGGCGTCCGGCTTCCCAGGAGAATTCGATGCTCGGGGTGAAGACGTCGAGGCGGAACTGCCCCAGCCAGAGCACCATCAGGCCGTCGCGGTCGGCGGCCGCGCGTGCCGCCGCTGCGTCGACGGCGACGCCGAGCGAGCGCAAGGCGGCAAACACCGGATCCAGTTGCGCGGGGGCGACGAAGACGTTGACGTCGACGTCGTTGGTGGCGCGCGGGATGCCATACTGGCCGTATGCGAGTGCACCGCCGAGGTCGTACGGAACGCCGTGCCGCTCGAGTACCGCGGCGATCTGGATGCCGGCCTAGTGCACCGCCGTCGAGATTGAATCAATATGACACTCATTCGTCCAACCCGGCATGGGACGAGGCATGGGTGTGGCGGTCACGGCGAAGCAACGGCGCGAGCTGACGCAGCTGGTGGCCGGGGCGATCGCGCCGGCGCAGGAAGTGCGGCGGGCGCAGGTCATTCTGTGGAGCGCGGACGGGATCGAGGGAGCCGAGATCGCCCGGCGTCTCCATGTCTCGGCGGAGGCCGTGTCCCGGATTCGGCGGCGGTTTCGCGACACCGGGGTGGCCGGACTGACGACCCGCCCGAAGGCCGGGCGAAAGGATCATGCCGTCCCAGCCGCGACGGTCGAGCGCGTGGTCGAGCTGGCGCTGTCGCCCCCGCCGGCCGGGCGCAGCCGCTGGACCACCCGGCTCCTCGCGAAGGTGGTGGGCCTGACCAGCGGGTGCGTGTCCGATGTGCTCCGCCGGAACGGGCTCAAGCCGCGTCATGTGCGCAGGTACAAGGTGAGCCGCGACCCGGCCTTCGTCGCGAAGGTGCGCGAGGTGGTCGGCCTCTACCTCAATCCGCCGGAGCACGCCGTGGTCCTCAGCGTGGATGAGAAAACGTCGATCCAAGCCTTGGAGCGGACGCAACGCCCGCTGCCGCTGCGGTCCGGGCGGGCGACGCGGCACACGCACGACTACAAACGGCATGGGGTCGTCGATCTGTACGCGGCGCTCGAAGTCGCCACCGGGGACGTCACGCACCGGCTCAGCACGAGCCACACCGCCGTCGACTTCCTCGCCTTCATGCGGAAGGTCGTGCGCGCCTATCCCGGCCGCGAGCTGCATGTCATTCTCGACAACTCGTCCACGCACGGCACGCCCGCCGTGCGCGCCTGGCTCGCCGCGCATCCCCAGGTGCATTTTCACTACACCCCGACGAGCGCGTCCTGGCTCAATCAAGTGGAGGGGTTCTTCGGCATTCTTGGAAAACAATCCCTGAGCCTGACCGATTTCCCGTCCACGAAGGCGCTGCGCGATCATCTCACCGCGTACCTGCGCGCCTGGAACAAACACCCGAGCCCCTTCGCGTGGACCAAGCCCGCTCAGGCGATCATCCGGTCCCACCGCCGGATGCTTGAGCGCATCTCGACGGCGGTGCACTAGTCCGGATGAGCTGCGAAAGGCGACGTGACGCCAGGTATCGGACGCTCGGCGTCCCGCGTCGCTCAGCGGCTTTGCGGCCGTTCACGCGGTACCTTCCTCCCGCCGAGAGGCCTCGGGGGGCGGCCGTGGGGCGGCAATGGGGAATTGGGGACGCGCCGAGGGCCCGGCGCCCTCCAGTGCCGCGATCGACCGCGTGCCAGGATCGGCTAGCGTTTGGACTTCCCCGCCTTCGCAGGTACATCCGCCCGACCGGGGTCGCGCGCCCGGCGCCCTCCGTGAGATCGGAACGGGCCAGGCGGAGCGGAGCTGAGCTGAGCTGAGCCGGCGGTTGACAGTCGCGCTCTGCCACAGCTAACCGCGCGGGGCTGGGATCGCTCATGGTTGACGCACCGGAGCAAATCGCTCGTCACGCAATCGACACCGGACTGGCGCCTGCGGTCGAGCGTCGTCGTGACTCGCCGCATCAGGTGGAGAAGCTCTCCTGGGAAGGCGCGGCGCGCGAGATCGCGGCGAGCCCTGAGGACTGGCGCGCGGGGGACACGGCGGCCGCTGACGGGCTGAACGCCCTGCCCTGGCGATGATCGAGCGCGCCGGCATTGACGAAGCCAGCGGACGGGACCTGTGGCTCGTCACGCTTGCGGCGCTGGAGGACTTCGACGGCGATGAAATGCCCGTCGGGCATTCGATCGTGCTGCTCGCCGCCGACACACACTCGCTTGGCGAGGCGGCCATCCATCGCGTCGCCGCCAAGCTGCTCGACGCCGGCGCCGTGTACATCTGCAGCTGGGGGCCCGGGTGTGAGCGGCTGCACGATCTGGTCGACGACGCGGTGTTGTTCCGCCAGAGCCCGGTCAGCGAGGAGGCCGTCATTCTGTCCACCTGGCACACGGACGAGCCGCTCGAGGAGGCGGTGAGATTCGCACGCTCCGCCGCTTGGCCGTCCTCGGACTATGAGGACAGTTGCCGCAGCGTCGTGGTGGTGTGCGTCGACGATCCGCGCTGGGCGGCTCTGGCGCGGCGCGAGCTTGCAATGACGAGGGCCCATTGAATGTCGCGCGCGACCCGGTTTGGTTCAGCCTTTGACCGTGCGAGCATCGATCTGCAGATGACCAGTGCCGGGTCGCCGCAGCATCCCGCATCGCGCGTCGACTGGTCGGCCGTCGCCGCCGACGGCGCGCACCGGCCGTGGCCGTAGCCGGTGCGGCCCTGGGCGATGACGATGAGCTGGCACGACCTGCTCTTCGCTCACTGGCCGCTGGCGGCCGATCGGCTGCGCGCGCTGGTACCGGGCGCGCTCGAACTCGATACATTCGACGGGCAAGCCTGGCTGGGCGTCGTTCCGTTCCGCATGTCCAGCGTCGGGCCGCGCGGCTGGCCGGCGCTACCCTGGCTCTCGGCCTTTGCCGAGCTCAACGTGCGGACCTACGTGCACGTCGGCGGCAAGGCGGGCGTGTACTTCTTCAGCCTCGACGCGGCCAACCCGATTGCCGTCAGCGTCGCCCGCCGCGCTTTCCGACTGCCCTACTTCCGCGCCCGCATGCGCGTAGCCTCGGTCGACGGCGCGATCCGCTACGCGAGCACGCGCACCCACCGCGGCGCGGCGCCGGCCCGGTTCGCTGCCGACTACCGTCCGACCGGTCCCGCGTATCGCTCCGCAGCCGGCACGCTCGAGCACTGGCTCACCGAGCGCTACTGCCTGTACACCACCGGCCCGGCCGGCGAGCCGCTCTGCGGCGAGATCCAGCATCGACCGTGGCCGCTGCAGCCGGCCGAAGCGGACATCTCGATAAACACCATGGTCGACGGGATCGGCTTGGCGCTGCCGGCCGGCGCGCCGGTGCTGCACTGCGCCGAACGCCTGGACGTGGTCGCATGGCGCTACGATTGATGCGGGGATGGCGGCGCACGCGCCCGGCGGCCAACGCGGCCGTGGCGCTCGCGGCTCTTCTGCTCGGTTGCCAGACCGGCGTGCCGTCCTCCGCCAACCCGACCGTCCTGGCGCCGACCGCTGGCGCGCCCAGGACACCGGCCGTCGCGTCGATCGAGGCGATGGTCGCCGCCCTCACCGCCATCGAGCCGGCGCGCAATGCGGAGAACCTCGCCTCGCTGGATCGCGCCGCGGCGCTGATCGGCGATGCGTTCACCACCGCGGGGCTGCAGCCGCGGGCGCAGGTGTTTGAGGTCAACGGGCGGCGCTACCGCAACGTCACGGCGCTGATCGGCCGCGGCGACCGGCCGCGCATGGTCGTCGGGGCGCACTACGATGTCGCGGGCGATCAGCCGGGGGCCGACGACAACGCCTCCGGCGTGGCGGTGCTGGTGCACGTCGCCGGTCGCCTGGCGGGACGGACGTTGCCGGTCGACATCGAGCTGGTCGCCTTCACGCTCGAGGAGCCGCCCTTCTTCAGCAGCGCCGACATGGGCAGCGCGCGCCATGCCGCGGCGCTCGCGGCCGCGGATGTCGAGGTGGTGGCGATGCTCTCGCTGGAGATGCTGGGCTTCTACTCCGATGCGCCCGACAGCCAGCGCTATCCGGAGCCGCGTCTGGCCGAGCGCTTCGGCACCCGCGGCGACTTTCTCGCCGTCGTCGGCCGGGTGCAGGACGGCGCACTGCTGCGGCAACTGGAGGCGGCGATGGCGGCGGCCGGGCCGCTGCCGATCCACGTCCTCGCCGCGCCGCCGGGGATGCAGGGGGTCGACTACTCCGACCACCGCAGCTACTGGCAGGCTGGCTTCGTCGCGGTGATGGTCACCGACACGGCGTTCCTGCGCAATCCCAACTACCATCGCGCCGCGGACACGGCGGCGACGTTGGATTTCACCCGCCTGCGGCAGGCGGCGGACGCGGTGCACGACGGGATCGTTGCCCTTGCCGGCGGCGCGTGAAGCCGGCGCGGTGCTTGGAGCGCCGGGGCGGGCGGGCCGACCGCGCTCCCAGCACGAGCACCCTTCTCGCGAGCTGGGATATTGCTGAAGATCGCCGCGCACTGGCGAGCGCGTGGCTCCGGTGCGCGTCGCTATTTGCGCGCGCCAACCAGCGCCGTCTGCGGCGCGCTATGCCCCCCGACGGCCGGGGCAGCGTCCGCCCGGCGCACGTCGGATACGTGGCATTACGTCGCAATTCGCTGGCTAATCCGGACTGGCCGCGCCAACCTCTGGCGGGTGAGGCAGGCTCGCTGTCACATGAGGGTGCGTAGACGTGTTGCGGACATGGAACCAATGCGCACTGATCTGCATGGTGCTCGCGCCGGCAGCCGGCTGCACACGGTCGGCGCCGGGCGCAAAGGACGGGCCGATCGTGCTGATCGTCGTCGACACGCTGCGCGCCGATCACATGAGCTGCTATGGCTACCCGCGGCCGACCAGCCCAGCGATGTGTGCGCTGGCAGAGGACGGCGTGCGCTTCGAGCGCGCGTACACGACCCAGACGACCACCACGCCGGCTATCGCCTCGATGCTGACCGGCCTGTACCCACACCGGCACGGCGTGACGCAGCTCTACTTCGTCCTGCCGTCGGCGCCGGTGACGCTCGCCGAGCGCTAGCACGCGCTCGGCTGGGCGACGGGCGGCTTTGTCAGCAGCTTCGTCATGATGCGCGACTTCAGCGGTTTCGACCAGGGATTCGACGTCTACGACGACGACGTCCAGACGCCGGAACTCGACGAGAACTACGAACGTGACGGTGTGACGAGCGTCGCGCGCGCCGTCGCCTGGTTGCGGGCGAACGGACAGCACGCCTTCCTCTTTCTCCATCTCATCGAGCCTCACGGCCCGTATCGGCCGCCGTCGCCGTACCTGGAGCGCTTCGCCCTCCCCGCCACGGGTCGCGCACCGGGAGCCATGCCCGACTACCAGCGCCTGCCGGAGTTGCGCACGGTCGACGAGTACGTCGGCCGTTATGACGGCGAGATCGCCGCCGCCGATGCCGCGCTCGTCAGCCTGTTCGCTGCGTTGCGGGCCCACGGCTGGTACACCTCGGCGACGATCGTGCTCGTCGCCGGCCACGGCGAGTCGCTCGGCGGGGAGGGGCAGTGGTTTCGCCATGGCGAAAGCGTCTACGATGCTGAGTCGCACGTGCCGCTGATCGTCAAGTTTCCCTCGGGGACGAGCGGCGCGCCGGAACCGGGCAGCCACGTCTCGGCGCCGGTGTCAGTGATCGACATCTTTCCAACCGTCCTGCAGGCCGCCGGCGCCGGAAACGACGGCGACACACCGGCGGCCGTGGACCTGGGTTCGACCGAGCGCGTGGCGACACGCCCGGCACCGCCGGTCACCGAGCTGGAGCACGCAGGCAACGTCACCTTATCCGTGCACGGCGAAGGCTGCACGGTGCGCAGCACCGTAGCGGCCGCTGCGGTTGGGGATGGCACGGTCTTCGCCGCGGCCGACCCGGCGGCCTGGCTCGCGCTGACGGGTCAGCTCCGCGTTGTTCCATCCGGCGCCGACCGGAGGTGCGCGCAACAAACCGCGGGGCAGGTCTCGGCCCTGGTCGCCGACCGCTTTCGCTTCCGCCTCGACGTTCCCGTCGTGGTTCGCCACGAGATGCGCGAGAACGCCACTCGGGCGCGCTTCATCGCCGAACGGACGCACACAGTCGTGCCGCTCGCCGCCCCCGAGCTCGAGGCCCTGCGCCAGCTCGGCTACGCCGAGTGAGCGGGGCGCGGCTCAGCGAGACGCCTGCTCTGATCGTCGCCGCCGCGCCGGATACTCGAGCTGCAGGGCGACGAAATCGGCCGTCGCATCGCCGTGGAGGTCGACAAGGTCAGCACCGTCGAGCGATAGGTGCGCGCCAGGGCGTCCGCCAGCAGGCCGAGCGCGATCTCGGCGGCGTCGGGTGGTCCGTGCGCTGGAAGCTCTTCCGGCTCGCCCAGGCTTCAAGCAGCGTCCCGTCCACCGTGAAGTGTTCGTCGGACAGTAGCCGCTGGGCCCGCGCCTGCTCGAGCACCGCGGTGAAGAACTCCTGGGCGATGTCGCCCTCCAGCAGTCGGTCGCGGTTCTTCGTGAACGTGGTGGCGTCCCACACCCCGTCGTCGATGTTCAGGCCGACAAACCGGCGGGACAGCAGGTTGTAGTCGGGGTGCTGCTCTATCAACAGTGCCTCGCTGCGCACGCTGTAGAACACCTGCAGCAGAAGCGCCCGCAGCAGCTTCTCCGGCGGGATCGACGGCCGCCCGGTGTGCGAGTACAGCGTCTCGAGGCGCGGCGACAGCCGGGCGAACGCCGCCTGCACCATCGCGCCAATCCGCCGCAGGGGATGATCCTTCGGCACCCGCTCCTCCGGCGAGAGGTCACTGAACAGGTGCGCCTGCTGCTTGTCCGTCCCCCACATTCGCCACTCCTCCCGCCTCGCGACGCAGGGGACCAGCAATCGCCGCGTGTTTCAGGAACCTGCCAACATCGCGAGCCGCGCTAGCGATGCTGGTGGAGCCGGTCGAGCGTGCTCTCGAGGGAACTCTTCAACTTGTCCGCCGCACCGGCGACAGCCTGGGTCAGGGTCGCTGCCTCGCACGTCACTGCGGTGGGCTGCTGCCCTTCGAGGCGGGCTTCCATCATGCACCGTTTGTCGTTCTGGCCACTCTTGTCGCCGTTTTCGTCGCTGAGATGAACTTCCACGCGCGTGACGTGAGCGCTGACGTGGCTCAGCGATCTGGTGACCGTAGCCTCTACGTGGGCCACGAGTTCCTCGTGTCCTTCAATGTTCTTGTCGGTGTTGACTTGAATTTGCATGAGTCTGCTTCCTTCGTTGAGTGGGGTCAGTATCGATAGATTGCGGCTGCGCCTTTGCGCGTGGGCATGCTCGCCTCTGGAATGACGAAGACCTCGCCACCCATCTTGCCAACCAGCTCGCCCAAATCGTCGAGCATGTCATCGACTCGCGGGTTGTCAAGCGCGGCGCCGGCGACCTTTCCGGTCCCTTCGTCGAGGTGACCAGCGATCGGACGATCAGCCTCGATCAATAGCGTGGCGATGCGCCCTGAGGCGGCGGCTTCGGCGATCTCCCGCAGGTTGTCGCTGCCGCGCCCGGTCGCTGTGGCTTGCTCGAAGTCGATCTTCAGCTTTGCGAGCCGCGCTTGGTACTGCGGCTGGACAACCTGCCAAGCGAGCGTGCGCAGGGCATCGTTCGTCACGGCATCAGGATTGATCTTGATCCCCTCAGTCAGCAGAAAGGGGTTCTGACTGACGCTGCGGAAACGATGGTGATGCTCCGGTAGCGCTGCCAAGATCAGCGGCAGGCCTGTGGGGTGCGAGTGGTGCTCCAGCACGGCCCGGTCAATCGAGCGGAAGAACCTATCCGCGTCGATGTCCACTTCGTCTCCCTTACCGCCGTGGCTGTGGTGCATCGCGTTGCTCGGCCCACCAACTCCCCCGTACGATGCGACCGTCTGGTGCGACTCGGTGAGCTCCGCGCCGAGCGCGTCGGTGATCGTGCGAGGCACGCCGGCGGCCAGCTCGACCTCTGCAAGGGCATCGCGACTTCCTTCGAAGAGACGAACCTTATCGAGACTCAACCAGAGCACCTGATAGCGGTCGACCGACTGGAGGAACTGCCACAACGGCTTGATGTGAAAGCTGTCCGCCACAACAACCACTTCGGTGACCGGACGCGGCAGGCAGAACACTCGAAAGAGGTCTGGTGCGCCCAGTACCACTAGCCCGTCGAGCGTGTGGTTCCAGAAGTCGTGGTGGACCGCGAGTGCGTCGAACCGCTGCAGAAGCAGTCGAGCTTCACTCGTAGAGTAGGCCTGTAAGAGAGATGCTTCCAGCTCCTTCACGAGGTTCCGAAACCGGATCGGGTCCTGTTGGTTCGCTGGATGTCGTCGGTGCGTCGGCTGGTACAGCGACAGACACGGTGCGGGGTGAGGGAGCAGGAGCTCGGTGAGCGATTCTTTCGTGAGTGAGTTCATCGTGTCTCCTTGGGTGGTGTACGTATCTGCGAGGACGCCGAAGCCCTCCTTCGCGCCGCGACGGCGGCGGAGCGGCACCGCGGCCGTCGCGGCGACAGCACGCGTGTAAGAAGCGCCGCGCTATGGCTCGTCGACGGCAGCGTCGACGTCGACCGCGAGCGCGTCGTCCGCCGCGCGCAGGTGCGCCTGCAACGCCTCGGTCAGCGCCTGCGCGGCGTCGTTGTCCAGCGCCTGCGCGACCGGGAACAACGTCTCCTCCTCGCCCTGGAAGCGCGGCTCGAGGAGATCGCGCAGCACCTTCACGTTCGCCGCGCTCGGCGTGCCGACCGCCTCGTCGAGCACCAGGTCGATGGCGCGCTGGGCCGCGAGGGCCTCCGCGACCGGCGCCGCGGCGCTGGCATGCAGCGCGGGGTAGAAGATCTCTTCCTTGAGCGCCGCGTGCGCCTTGAGCCGCACCGCGGCGAACGCGATCAGGCGCGTGCGCTCGAGCGCGCCGTCGGTGAACTCCAGCTCGTCGAACACCGCCAGCACGTCGCGGTGTTGTTTCGCCATCAGGTCGGTCGGTTTCATCGCAGTCTCCGCTCGTCTCCGGTCCCCGCGTGTCCGGTCACCACAAATCCAGCGCGGCCGCGACGCTCGCGACGGCCGCCAGCGCGGCGCTGCCGAGCTGCTCGATCGCGAAGCCCAGCGAGCCGGGCTCGGCGATCGCCGCGGCGACGTGCTCGGCGGGCTGGCCGGTCGGCCAGGAGGTGGCTGCGTGTGCGGGCATGAGAGTACGCGTCGCCAGTGGATGCATGGCCGGCCACTAGTGAGCAAGTACCGTACCAGCGGCGCCAAGGTGACATCGAAACCCTTCGGCGCGTCAGCCCCAGCGGCTGCTCGCGAATTCTACATGCAGCCTCAGAGCCCCCCAAGAGAGCCCCCCGAGTAGATCTTGGTTGATTGTCGATTCAGTTGCGGATAGCCCGGATGAGCCGGGGTAGGTGACGAAACATCCCGCATCGGACCCACTCCGCAACGGTCCGGATTGGGGCCTGCGTACACTCCCACGACGCCGTCAGACACTCCCACGACGCGCAGGGCGGCGTCAACGGTCCGCAGTGGGCATCAGCGCCGCCGCCGCGAAGCCGTCGCCCCACATTGTTGGCCGCCCGGTAGCCCATCAGGGTTGGACCCGCTGGAGGGCCGGCGTCCCACAGGCGATGGATGCGATCGGCGGCGAGTCCGGATTAGCTGCGAAAGACGATGCAACGCCAAGTATCGGACGCTCGGCGTCGCGCGTCGCTCAGCGGCTTTGCGGCAGTTCACGCGGTACCCTCCTCCCGCTGAGAGGCATACGGGGGGGGCGGACGATCAGGTCGGCGGTGATCATCGGCGCGATGCTGGCAAATACGATGGCGAGCAGGATCTGGCCGCGGCGCAGCACGAGACGATCGCGCCAGCTGGCTTCAGTGTCGAGCGGAGGCATTGAAGCGCCAGGCGGGTCACTGTCGTGCGGGTTCAACTCCCGCCCCCGACAGTTCGTCGAGCGTGGCGCTACGCTACGTCAGTACGCTCCGCGATCCATCCCATCGTGTTGCGGGGTGCGGGCACTCAGCGGCACTTGGTGACCGCGCCCGAGCCGCTCGACGCGCACGTGTCGGCAGGATCGGCATAGCAGGCGTTTCCGATCTTCAGGGTGACTGTCGATTGCGAGCCTGAAAAGGCCGGCAAGCTCAGCCCCCGTGCCTTGAAGAGGTAGCGCACGGTGACGCCGTCGCTCTTCACCGCAAGCTTGGCCCGGCGGAGACCGCCCACCTCGAAGGGCTCCAACCGATCGAGGTAGGAGTACGTGCGTCCATTGGGCCCCGCTTGCAGCGTACCGGCGGGGAGCGTCGCTTCGTAATAGGGTGTCGGCAGCGTCGCAGAGCTCCGTGCGCCGGGGAAGCTCGTGGCGTCGGTATCGTCACAGTCGGTCGGGGGCGTGACGCCGTCACCATCCCTCGACGTTCGCTTCGTCGTAGCCGGTGGCGGCGTTCCAGCGCAGACGCAGGCCGCGCTCGCGCAGATGCGCCGTCAGCGTCCGCGCCCACAGATCCGGCGGCTCGCAGACATGCCCATCCCCGTCGATGACCGCCTCGATAAGTTCACCGCGAGGTACGCCCGGCAACTGCGGCACCTGTCGATGAAGCCGAGCGAGTATTTCCTGCGCCAGGGAACCGTCGCGTTCGACCCCGGCGAGCGGACCATGGGCGCGCTGACGCGCCTGATCGGCAGCGACAACATGATCTGGGCCTTCGACTTCCCGCACGGCGACGCCACATACCCGGGCGTCGTCAGCGCGCTGCGCGCGCCCACCGCCGACATGGCCGACACCGCGCGCGCCAAGCTCTTCGGCGCCAACGCGCGGACGCTCGACGGGCTTGCGGCGTAAGGCGATGTTCGAGCTGCTGATGAGAGGGGCGCGGGTCGTCGACGGCAGCGGCATGCCATCGTTCACCGCCGACATGGCGGTCGAGTAGGGGCGCATGCGGGTAGTCCGGATTAGCTGCGAAAGGCGACGTAGCGCCCAGTATCGGACGCTCGGCGTCCCGCGTCGCTCAGCGGCTTTGCGGCCGTTCACGCGGTACCTGCCTCCCGCCGAGAGGCATGCGGGGGGGGGGCGGACGTGGGTCGTCAACGGGGAATTGGGGGCGCGGCGAGGGCCCGGTGATCGACGTCAACTATTCCTGCCGGCGCAGCAGCTCGGCCCAGGCGACAGTGCATGAGCGACCTCGGACTCAGCCGGGGCTACGGCGATGCGGCCGACCAGCTTGTGCGGTTGCCGCCAAATCCTTAATTTCATGGTCCAGCCTGCCTACTCTGCCAGAACCGCGC
>Ga0105044_10011245_pt1 | contig 12210 bp, 17 predicted proteins | sample MAT01_FD_78092 | JGI IMG/M metagenome (GOLD analysis project Ga0105044, IMG submission 78092) | Freshwater microbial communities from Lake Fryxell liftoff mats and glacier meltwater in Antarctica - MAT-01 | ecosystem: Environmental > Aquatic > Freshwater > Ice > Liftoff microbial mat | place...
CACTGGGGACATGCTTGTGGTGCGAGAGGGCGACCCAGAGTGGGAACAGTTGGGCGCTCGCCAGGATCGCTATACCTGACGGGGTCCTCGGCGGGCTCCGCTCTTGGGCATTCTCGTCACTCTCGGGGTAGCCACTAGGGCATAGCCCGGGGCGGTTGATTTCAAACGTCCCCGCTTGAATCGCATGGTGGCGTCCCCCATGCCTTCTGGGCACCTCTCCAGAACGGGGCACCAACCGCACAGGGGGCCAGGGCTGGGGGGCCATGCCTCGGGCGTACCTGATTCAAAGGACTCGTGAATGGAGGTCCATGTGTTCTCAGCGTCCTCCAGGACGGCCCCGACGGAGTCCTCTGTGAACTCCGTCTCCATGATGACCTTGTGGGCGGTGAAGAGAAGCTTCCCTACCTTCGGGGTTTCATTACGGGTCTCCTCCACCATGGCGGCATAGAAGTTTAGCTGCCTGAGTTTGGGTGCCGCATACTTGGCATCCGGCACCTTCCCATTTTTGTAGTCGCTCACCTGTATGGAATTATCCACACGATCGAGACGATCAATTATCCCCCTGAGGGGGACGCCGTTCACTACGGCCGATACCATTGCTTCGGTCGCCACCACCTCTACGGCAGGGGGGTCTTGCATCTGGAAGTAGTTCTCGACAGAGCCTCGCGCCTTCCACTTGAAGTCCCGAATCTCCTCGGGGGCGAGCTTCAGGGACAAGAAGTCCTTGTCGGTTTCGGTTTCCCCCCATGCCTCGCGGGCGCAAAGGAGTGCCTGCTCGGGCGTTCGCTTTGGCGCCGGAAGCCCCATAAGCTTTTCGAGAATCAAGTGGACAAAGGTGCCCAGAACCGCCTCCCGTCCCGGGGGATCGTAGGCCCCAAGGATCTTCTGCTCATAGAACTTCCGCTGGCACTGATGAAACAAGTCAATGGTGGAGGGAGAGAGTCCTGTGGGCAATTTGGGGGTCTTGACGGACATGCTTGATGCATCCTAACGCTAGGTGTAGAATTTCGTATGACCTCAATCACGGACGAGCGCGATAGACCCGAGGAACGAAAGCCTCGATGCCTGGAGTGTAGCGGAACGGGACTGAAATCCCACCCCCGATGGGGTACTTGTCTTTGCGAATGTCCCTGGGGCCAGATTAGAGAAAGTGCCGTAGAGGCCGCAGGGCTTTCGGATTAGAGGCGATATGAACGGTCGAGATGGCAGCGAACCCCCCATGAACACCCCCCGAGGAGAGTGCCTGGCGGCCCTGATGGACCCCGTGTGGACCCAGGCCTTCTGGGATAATTTCAGCCAAGCTGAGGTAAAGGCACGGGCGGCCCTGGCGGATACCTACGAGGCCGCCCTCAAGGAAGGGGGCTGTGGCTGCAACGACTGTGTCATCCGGTGTGTCACGGAAGCCATCTGGCCCACCCTCACGGCTCACGTGAAGTCCATGATGGCCCCCCAGGCAACGGCCTGCGGGAAGTCCCGTGGGGGCCCTTGTGGCAAGGCCTAAGGGGCGCCAGCAGGGGGACTGGCGGGACCGAGCAGCTTGCATCCGTGACGAAGTCCCCGCATCCACCCGCGTGGCCACCTTCTATCCGGAAAAGTGTCACGCCAATGCGGATCGAGCCAAGGCCATCTGTGCCACTTGTGTCGTCAGGACCTCTTGTCTGCAAGAGGCACTCGAACGCAAGGAGACAAAAGGGATTTGGGGGGGGCTTGACTACAGGGAGCGCAAGGTCCTGCTAACCTCAGGATGGGCGCCTGAGTATCTGGAGAGCACCGTGGTTAACTCCCACGGCCGCGTAGTCGAAGACCCCTGGACTTGAGGTCATCTCCACAATCTCCAGCCCCGCATCCCTGGCGGCATCCGCCAACATCTCTTCCGTCCAAACGGACACGTCACACCATCCACCTCGCTCCGTAGGGGCACGATAGAGGGGAATCTGAAGGGCCAGCAGGCCACCGGGCCTCAAGGACCCCCCTAGGGCCCCCAGGAGGGCGGCCCCGTCCCGATGGTTGTGGTGGATGAATACGGCCCAAGAGTAGATGAGGCTGGGCTCAAGTGCATCAAGTCCGCCATCTACCCCATTGGTCAGAATGGCGTTCACCGTAGGGATGCGCCCCTTGAGCCGCTCCAACATGGTGGCGGAAGCATCGGCCCCCCACAGATCTTTCCCTGAGAACCATCCCAGCATGGCCTCAAGAACTCGCCCGTCCCCGCAACCGAAGTCCACCACTGGGCCATGATTGCCCACCAGGTAACCGGCCGCAATGGCGGCAACATAGTCGGCCTGTCCGGCACCACTATCCCGATAGGCCTCATCTCCATGATTCCCCGACGGGTGGATGTGGGCCTGGGCCTCCTTGGACTGGGCCGCCACCTCCCATGCGGCAGTAACGTCGTTCAGGTCGAGAGTCAAGAGAGTTCCTCCATCTTGGCGCACAGCTCTTTCAACTGTACTTGATTGATCTTGTCCAACTGGGCTGCCCTCAAGGCAGCATATTGGGAAGCCCGACCCCATTCCCTTTCGTCGTTCCACAGAACCCGAAGGGCCTCGTTCCATTCATCGGGGCGATCGGGGCGAAACTTCAGGTACCCACAATTGGATTCTGCCAATCCGGGGGTGGGGGAAGTGATGGAGGGAATGCCGGAGCATGCGGCTTCAACCGCCACCCGACCCCAACTCTCGTACCAGGAGGGCATCAGGACGATTCTCGCTCGGGAGTAGATGGACTTGACGTCCGGCGTGTGGTCCTCGATGGTGAGGTTGGGGAGAGTGGGGGGGGGTTCCTGTATCCCATAGGCCCCACGGACGCCAAGAAACTTGATGTCAGGGTTGCGGCGGGCCAGATCATAAAAGACAAGTGCACCCTTCTGCTGGGTCAGATTTATCAACACTACCGAATCCCCCTTATTGTCTGGGAGGCGATAGTCCATGAGGGGGGTTGGGGGGTAGACGACGGTGGTGGGGCCCGTCCACTTGATGGCATCTTGGATCCAATCCGAATTCGCCACCACCAAAGCAGCCTCATTGGGCCGCACGGAATGGAATCTCAATTGACGATCGTTGTGGACCACATGGACGAGAGGCCTTCCGTGTCTGCGTGACAGGTCGATCGCCTTGCGGGTCACGTCCAAATGGGTCATGATGACCTCACTGAACATGTAGGCCTGGTTTAGGCGATTGGGGTCACGATCGTGACGGACGCCAATTCCTTGCCACTCACCTGACCATTCAGGCGGTTGATCCGTGATGACGGACGGGACCCACCCCCTTTGGACGACCCCATATCGCAAGATGGCATGAAGCATGCATTCTGCCCCGGCGGGGTGGTGTGGGAGGTAGAGGTGGACGTGAGCCAAGACCTTCAATCCCGACCTCTTCCCCGTCTGGAGTTCATGTTGGACGTGCTCCCTTTCCGACACTCCGGGCGCTCGGTTCTCTCGCCGGATCCCCAAGGGCCTGTGATCCGCCCCGACGGTATCTCGCGGCGGAATAGTTTCTCTGGGAAGTGCCATACCAAATCCTACAGGCCCTGATGGATTTGTTCGATCATTTGAGCAATTCGTTTGGCCGCCCCCAACTGAGGTTCATCTCGGGGCATAACCTGAAGACGAACGGCTTGATCTCGTGCATGCGGAGCCTTGACCCACGTGGCAGGCAAGCCGCAGTAGTGGACCTCTCCCCATAGGTTGAAGCCCGGAGCCCCTACGACGTGATCTGCGGCCCGCATCCACCTGAGGGCAGGCCATTCATCCAGAACGAGGTCTACTTGATCGTCAAAAGCCTCAATCAAACCGGGCCGACATGTAGAGGTGACGGAGGCCCTCACGTGGGCATCTTGATCAATGCCGAGATCCTCTCGGGCTTCCTCGCGAGAGAGTATCTCCTCCTCTTCCAGCATGACGGCGGGCCAAATCGACCCCGTTCCCTCCAATCGGATCATGGGCATGGGACGATGGGGCCGTTCGGGCCTCCCCAGGCGCCACAAGTACAGGGATGCAATCGTATCCAACTGAGTCCCGGCGGCGTCATCCAGCACAACCGTCTTGGCCCTCATCTCCATGGCAAACCGAATGGCATCATGGCGCCCCGCTATGACGATGAAGGGAATCTGGAAATGCGTAAGGGCTCGGTTCACGACCGGGTCATCATTGCCCCGCAGTACCAATACCTCAGAATCCAAATGGCGACAAATGGCAGCCGCCCTGACGGCGTGCCCGGCTCCATCGGGGGGCCATGCCCAATAGAGGATCACTACAGCCAAAGATGGGCGATAAACCCAGATGCGAGGATTAGGGCTCCGTACAGGATTTCCGCCACGAGGGAGTTCAGCCACATGGGCCCATCGAGTTTCTGTAGGGCGTCGTAATCAGAAAAGTGCCCCCTGAGCCCAGTTAGGTGAAAGGCGACGAACCGGAGCCCAATGGCCAATGGGAGGCCAATTGAGGCAAGTCCCGTGGCGGGCACAACGAACCATCCCCAAAGGAGCATCAGTACCCACCCGCCCCAAAGGGACGATGCTGCCGTGGAGAGGATGAGAATTGCAGTACCATGTCGGGAGGGCTTGGATTTCAACGTGACTCCTGGAGGGTTAGTGGGCAAGCGACTTACGGACGAGGAACGAGCCTGGCGTTCAGAAACCGAACGGGACTTCCAAACCCGCACTATATCGCTTGCTCGGCAGGTTGGGTGGCGTGTGAGCCACTTTGACCACAGCCGCAAGATGGTCCGGCGGGGCCACAGCTACATCATGGTGGGGGACCCGGATGCCCAAGGCTTCCCCGATTTGGTTCTAGCCAGAGGGGCCGTCTTGATCTTCTGGGAACTCAAGAGGCAGTTGGGTCAGTTGCGGCCAGGTCAGCAGGAATGGATAGATGCGCTCGCTCAAACGGGCCTGGAGGCCAAGGTGGTGCGACCATCCGACTGGGATACCCATATGGTCCCCACCCTCACGGCTAAGCCTCGTTAGCCCGGCGCTCGACCCCTCGGGGGCATGAGCAAAAGCTCATGCCCCGCCCACTTCGCCACTTCCCCGTGTTGTCGCATTGACAACATAACCCCTGGGAGTCTGCTGCCCCGATGGCCTCTAGGGCCTGAAGGGCCAGGCGGGTAGACCGGATGCGGGGGCCATGGTCGTGGTACCACGCCAGTGCCTCCCGTGCAACCTGACGTTCCCGTAGGCTCAAGAGAACCCAGGCGTCGCCCGCTGGGGCCCCCACGGGCACGAGCCCCATGGGTTCCACTCGTGCGGGTAAAGGACCCTCCAGGATCTCCGCCTCCACGACGTCATCGTCACTGTCCCTCAAGTGCCGTCTCCATTAGGTTGGGGTCCACCTGAAGGCCAGAGGCCAGTAGGGCCGCCTCTACGGAGGCCGCCACGGTGTCGTTGCTGGAGGATTGGGCGGCCCGAATGGCCGTCATGGCCCGAACGGCCGCCTGTTGGGATTGACGCTGCCGTCTCTTGGACTTGTTGGGTGAGCCCTTGCGATTGCGAGTGAATGATCTTCCGTTTGACATGGGGCCACTCTATCAGAAGGGCTCGTCATCCAGATCGTCCCCTTGGGGTTCGGTCCAATCCCGAACGTTGTCCACGGGGGTGCCCCCATGGGGTTCGCCCCCTTGGCGAAGCTGGTCGAAGTAGCCCGTCTGGGCCGCACCTCCACCCCATTCTGCCTCCCATGCCCATTTGCGGCCACGGTGCAGCTTGGATGGCCAATCGTTCTTGAGTCGATCGCCACGATAGCGCCCCACCTCAAGGGTCTCCATGCCCTCCCCGGCGGGCGAGAGAGAGATACCGATTTCCGGCCATCGCATCCAAAAACTGGAACCATAGGGGAGGAGGTTGCGTTTGCCGCCCCCTTGGGCCTTGGGGGCATGGTGCTCAAGGATGAGACCGAAGTTATACCGCACCCTCAGGTCATCAAGGACCGTCATGACGGAACGGGCTGCCATCTCGTCCCCCTCGCCCGCCTTGACCTCGTAGAGCTTGTAGAGGGGGCCCAAAAGAACCAGATCGGGGCGCACGTGGGCCAAAATGGACTCCAGCGCAATGCGATCGTGTCTTTGGCGGATGTTGATCCCGGCGGGCCGCCACCACAACCATGCTCGATCGGGGTCATACTCCCCCTCCACGACTGACCCCACCTGCTCTATGATGGGGTTGCAGACGTGAGCGATGGAGTCCTGAGGGTTTTCCAGGTCAATGATCACGCACTTGATTGGCTTGATGCGGGTGTGCCTGAAGGGGTGAATGCCTTGAGCGGCGCAGATGCCCATGTGTCTGATTAGGGTAGTTTTGCCCGCCCCCTCGGGTGCAACAATTAGCACTCTCCAGCCAAATCTGATTATGTCATCAATGATCCATTCCGGTGGGGCCACATCTCCAGAATTGAGAAAGTTGTCCAACTGGTAAAGGTCGGGGGGCAACTCCCCTAGGCGCCCCCCCATGCCCGCCAGCGTGGAAGCAAACTGTTCCAGCAGGTCCTGGGGGTCCTGATGGCCCTGCTGGGCCTCCTGGAGGATGTGGGTGCCGATCTGGATAATGGAACGGAGGGTGGACTTCTGAATGACGATGTCGCAATAGCGCCCAATGGACTTCGTGGATGGGGTGCGGGATTGCAACTCCAGGAGGGCAGCTCCGCCCCCCACGGCGTCCAACTCACCTATTCGTTTCAGCTCCGCCGCCACCGAAACGGCATCCAGGGGCTGTGCGTTGCCGTGGAGGCCCAGCAGGACCGCCCATACGGACTGGTGGGCGGGAACGTAAAAGTCCCCCTGGGTCATCAGGCCTGCCGCCACCCCCATGGCCTCCTGGCTAAGCATGCAGGCTCCCAAGAGGGCCGCCTCCGTCTCTCTGTCGTGGGGGAGTAACTTGGGGTCGGGCATCTATTCCTCCTGGGGGGGCCATCCGTGTTCATCGAACCGGGCGGCTGCATCGTGAGAACATTCCGTACAGATTCCACCCCAGCGCGCCCATTCGCCGCCCCAATAGGGTTCAATCAGGGAGAAGGCCTCCCAGCCGCAGCGGGGGCATGTGAAGGGGGCGGTCTTGCGATAGCTCCCCAGGGGCTTGCGGCTTCGCTTGAGGCGATTCGCCCGCGAGCGTGGCTCCGCCACTACTGTGCCAGTGTGGCGGTCAAGCGAAGGGGGGGGCGAAATATCGCATCCCTCATGGGGGACGGCAGGGACCGGAACAGCAAAAGGGTCTCAAGGGTGTCGTGATGGAACATGCGGTTGAGTTCCTCTCGTATGCGTTCAAGCGACACGGCCCCCAACATCTCAGTGGCCTCTGGGCTCGTTAGGGCCTCAAGGGTTTGGACCGTGGGGGTAAGGCCCTTGGTAATCATGAAACGAAAGCCACGAAGAACGCGCAGTCCATCTTCTTGAATCCGCACCAAGGGGTCCCCGACGAATTGCAACCGGCGGGCCTCAAGGTCCTCTTGGCCCCCGTGGGGGTCCAGGAGGGATCCATCATGGGCCATGGCTATGGCGTTTACGGTGAAGTCCCGACGGGCAAGGTCGTCCAGGAGGGTGCCGGGCTCGACGTGGTCGGGGCGACGGCCATCGCTGGAGGGCCCATCCCGACGGGCAAGGACAAAGTCCGCATCTCTGGCCATCTGGCGGAACTCATGTCCCTCCGGGACCCCCGCCCGTACGGTGACGTACTCAGGGGACTCCAGGTGGATGTTAAAGCCCTCTTGGATCAAATGGGCCCGCATGGCCTCCCAGGAGGGGGCCACCACGGTGAAGTCAATGTCCTTGCTGCGAACGCCCAAAAGATGATCGCGCACGAACCCGCCAACCAGGTACATTTCAATTTCGCTCATGCCGTCACCTTACCGCTCGGCCATCCGCATGCCAAGAGGAATCCTAGAGTTTCGGGAAAATCCTCCAGGCTCACCAGAACAAGTTCATCCACTCCACCCCAATGGCACTGACGCAAAAAGGGTTTGTTCTGGAGGTAGTGGGAAGTGACATCAAGGATCACCCCCCACGGAATGTCCGTGTCCTCAATGGTGACGACGTCCAACTGGGTCACTTGCCCATCGGGCCATCGGACCTGGCCCTCCAGGTGGGTGCTGGTTTCCAGCCATTCCGTGTGGCTCTCCCACAGGACCCCCTCGGGGGTCACAATGGTCTTGCGTGACGGCGAATCTACCACGACACCACCCCCTCGGCCCTCCAGGCCACAAGGGGGCTCCTGGGGGGCTCGGGCCCAAAGCCGGGGTCAAGTCCCCACAGGAGAGTACCGTCTTGGGTTTCAAAGCAGGTGTGGCGACTCTCGGAAAATAGCGTAGTGCGCGCTTGGATGCTGTAGTCCACGACCCACTTCTGATGTTTCCACAAGTAGGGAACGGAATGCCCATGCGCTTGATCAAACGGACCATACCGGCCCTCCCAGGAGGGATAGACCTCTTTGGCCGCCGACGCCCAGGCGACCCCTGGGGGCTGGAGGCCGCCCATGCGGGCCTGGCGATACCCCCCCAGGAGCCAACCTGGGGCGAAAGCGATCTCGGGGGGCTGTTGATTCAGCAGGTGAGCGCATTCGATCGCATCCGCCGGAGATGCGAGAGAGTTCCAAGTATGCCACGTTAGGCCCGCATGGGTCACGAGGGTCTGATTGCCGTCCTGGTGGGTAATGGCGGCGGCCATGTGGGCCACGCCACTGTGGAGCCACATCTGGAGGGTTCGGATGGTTTGGTCGGATTGAACGAACTCCTTGACCCCCCCGCCTGTGTTCTCCTGGAAGGTGGGACCCCCCAGGTGATGGCCTTCGTGGTTGCCCAGCAGTTGTACCCATGTGCCGCAGTCGGGGTCTCGGTTGCCCCCTAGGGCCTTGGCCACCCATGCCACCAGCTCGTCCCCCTGGGGGCCCCGATGGACCAAATCCCCCACCTGGATGATGGTATTGCCCGGCAGCACCATGCCGTCCCGCAGGGGCAACTGGGCCTCCAGGAGGGCGTCAAGATGCCCCCCCAGGTCCCCCAGGACCCAAATGGATTCCGTCTGGAGTTCAGGAGCAAGCATCACTATCATCTTCCTTCTCGGCGAATGTCTCCTGGTGGAGTGAGTCGAGATGGCGCAGGAGGAGGCCGGGCCTTGGCCTCAAGGACACCTGAGGTAGGTTGCTCGTGGGGGTCCAATCGACTTCCTCGCAAACCTTCCCTATGGCATCTAGGCCCGCCTGGGCATCGTGGGGGTTGCGTTTGAACGCTTCCGTGACGGCAGCAGGGACGATACCGTCACGAAGGGGAGGGACGGGGGGGGTTTCGGGGAGATGTTGGTAAAAAAATTTATAATACCGTTCAAACGCCTCTTGCCCCATGGGGCCCAACTGCTCCTTCTGGTCGAGTCGTCCGGGGCGCAGGAAGGCCTCATCGAGGCTTTCTGGGTGATTGGTGGTGATGATGACGATCAACCCCGGAGGGGTCTGGTTGCCATCCAGGACCCTTAGGAGGCCCGCCAGCGTTACCCCTTTGATGACGTCGCGACTAGTGGCGCCCGCATAGGTGTCGGCATCCTCAATGAGCAATAGGGGTGGGGCGTCCCCGTTGTCTTGCATCTTGACCATTAGGGTTTGGAGTTCCGTGTCGTCCTCTAGGGATGCCAATGGGAGGTGGTGGAGGCAGAGGTTCAATTGGGTTGCCAGGACGTGAGCGACACTTGACTTGCCCGTGCCGGGGGGGCCCCACAGGAGTATCCCGAGTCGCCAAGGGATGCCGCGCTCCACATGGAAGTCTTCTCCCTGGAGGTGAAGCCTTATGCGGTCCTCAAGAAGTTCATACTGCCCTGCCTTCAGGGCAAGAGTGTGGGGGCGCCGGGCCCGTATGGACAGTCCCGACCACGAGAGCACCACCTGACCATCCCGGCGCTTGACCCCGTAGGTGTAAAGACTGTCGTCTAGGCCGTCGGGCGTGACCCAAAGGGACTCTTCCAATCCCGCCAGGGCTTGATCGCGATCGGCCTGGAGGGCGAAGGATATGGTGAGGTTGCCGGGCACTCTGGCGCTCACGCCCACTTGATTAATTTCTTGCCGTTTGGGCGTGTGGGTGACCCAACAGGGACGCCCCTCCAGGACGCTGCGGCGTTGACGCAAGCGGGGCAGCTTCCGTGCCCCCGCTAGGCCATCCTGTAGGCTGAAGAGGCGCTGGGGGGTCGGGGGGAACTGGTTGGCCAACTCGGTCACGCAGCGACGATAAAGATCCTCCTGGCCCCAACCGTCAATATGAATGCTCCAACGTTTCCGCGACTCCCAAGTGGAAGTCGCCCAAAGGGTGAGACGCCAGAAGGTCATGAGGGTGGCCCACAGGGCGGTGACTTGAGCCATGCGGGTTTCCATGCGAGTCTGCTGGGTCATCAAGAGGGATTCGGCACGTTTGAACTTGTTCATGGGGGCACACTATAGGGGATGGGGTGGGGTTTGGGGCCATGTGGGTGGGGTATTATCCCCCACGGCAGGAGGGGGATTTGGTTATCCTCAGGGGAGGGTATTATCACCCCGAGAGGATGGGGGAATTTATCATCCCCCAGGGGATCCAGCACGTCCGAGGGGGATCCATTCCCACGGGGGAAAGATTTTATTATCCTCCGGGATGAAGGATTTTATTATCCTCCGGGATGAAAGATTTTATTATCCCCACGGGAAAGATTTTATTATCCCCCCACACGGGCGGGGGTGCCTATGTGTGTGCCCCGTGGGAGCGAACGGGTGTTCGGGTCCCGCGCCAAGCCAAACGAACGTTGGACCGAACAGAATTGCGATCGTTTGTTCTGTTGTTCGTGCGAACACGTGTTTGGTCTCGGTCGAACGCTTGAGAAAGTTTGCAAGGATCATTTTGAGGATCACTCTCGTTGTTGCGGAGCGAAGAGCAGCAGCAGAGCAGCAGCAGAGCAGCAGCAGCAGAGCAGCAGCAGCAGAGCAGCAGCAGCAGAGCAGCAGCAGAGCAGCAGCAGCAGAGCAGCAGCAGCAGAGCAGCAGAGCAGCAGCAGCAGAGCAGCAGCAGCAGCAGAGCAGCAGAGCAGCAGAGCAGCAGAGCAGCAGCGGAGCAGCAGCGGAGCGGAGCGGAGCGGAGCGGAGCGGAGCAGCAGCGGAGCGGAGCAGCAGCGGAGCGGAGCAGCAGCAGCGGAGCAGCAGCAGCGGAGCAGCAGCAGCGGAGCAGCAGCAGCGGAGCAGCAGCGGAGCGGAGCGGAGCGGAGAGCAGCGGAGCGGAGCAGCAGCGGAGCAGCAGCGGAGCAGCAGAGCAGCGGACGCGTCATGGCCCGGGCACTTGTGCCCGGGCCATGACATTGCTAGCGCGCTAGCGAGAAGTCGGAATCGTCACGACCGCGCGATGCCAACAGCTCGAGAATCTGTTCGACAGTTTCCGGGTCGGCCAGATCCTCGTCTGCGAATATCATCGGCACAACTTCCAGATTTTCTCCCCCGCGGTACCACGCGACATCGTCAATCGAGAGCAGCGGAGCGGACCGAGCACACCGCGCCAGATGACGCCAGTAGTCATATTCGCTAGCCTCCCCGGAGTCGTCTGTCGAATCACCCGCGACGTTGAATCCGCCTGCGATCCACTCCGCTTCACAGGCGACCGCTTCGCGCCACGAACGACTCGTAACGAGTCCCGGGAAGCGCGGGTCCGAATCCGTTTCCCACGAATTGATGACGAAAAAGATCGGCGCGGAAGGATGATTGATCCGGGCTCGCATTGCCTCGATTGTTGGCAGTTCGTTCATTTTCTTTCTCCTTTTTGGCGAGACTGTTTCTCGCATGTTGTCCTATCGGCGCGGTGCCGACAGGACTTAAGCGAATACTTGAGATTATTCGGCGCCGTTTTTCATAGGCGAATCTGTCGGCCAACCTCTGTCTGACATATGGCACGTTTCGTTTTCGTCAGTGTGCACAATGATGGTGCCACCTAGTGGCAGGACCATTAGAGCGTTTGGTACTGCCACTTTGGAACAGCGTTCGTTTGCCAGAAAAAATGGTTCGGTTTGGTTTTCCGGAAACGGTACTGTCGGTAGCGGAGTCTCCGTTTTTGCGCACCCGGATCCGGGTGCCAGAAGTGCCAGAAGTGCCAGACAAGTTTTCGTCGTTTTGTTCATGTTGTCCTATCGGTAGTGCTCGAACAGACTTGAGCGAATATCTCAAAGTATTTCTATCGAGCGAGCTGGAGCAGCGGAGCGGAGCAGCAGCGGAGCGGAGCAGCAGAGCAGCAGCGGA
>Ga0105044_10011247_pt1 | contig 12209 bp, 10 predicted proteins | sample MAT01_FD_78092 | JGI IMG/M metagenome (GOLD analysis project Ga0105044, IMG submission 78092) | Freshwater microbial communities from Lake Fryxell liftoff mats and glacier meltwater in Antarctica - MAT-01 | ecosystem: Environmental > Aquatic > Freshwater > Ice > Liftoff microbial mat | place...
GCGTGGATGTGGTATCACCAGCACATCGGCGGCGAGCGTTGCCCGATCGTGGACACCTGGTGGCAGACCGAGACCGGTGGGCACATGATCACGCCCCTCCCCGGGGTCACCACGACCAAGCCGGGGTCGGCCACCTTCCCGCTACCCGGGATCGGCGCCGAGCTGGTGGACGAGGCGGGCCGGCCGGTGACCCAGGGCGGCGGGTACCTGACCCTGACCCGGCCCTGGCCCGCGATGCTGCGGGGCATCTGGCGTGACCCCGAGCGGTACCAGGACACGTACTGGAGCCGCTTCCCCGGCCGGTACTTCGCGGGGGACGGGGCCAAGATCGACGAGGACGGCTACCTCTGGCTGCTGGGCCGGGTCGACGACGTGATGAACGTGTCCGGGCACCGCATCTCGACCACCGAGGTCGAGTCGGCCCTGGTCGACCACACCTCGGTGGCCGAGGCCGCGGTGGTCGGGGCCAAGGACGACACCACCGGCCAGGCCATCGTCTCCTACGTGATCCTGCGGGGTGGGATCGAGCCCACCCCCGAGTTGGGCGAGGAGCTCCGTCAGCACGTGGCCAAGAAGATCGGCCCCACCGCCCGGCCCAAGACCGTCATCCTGGTCCCGGACCTGCCCAAGACCCGCAGCGGCAAGATCATGCGTCGCCTGCTGAAGGACGTGGCCGAGGGCCGCGACCTCGGCGACACCACGACCCTGGCCGACCCGGGCGTGTTCGACGAGATCCGGTCCCGGGCCGAGGCGACCCCCACCGAGGACTGATGCGATTCTTACCCGGATACTGGTTGCTCCAGCAGCCAGAATCCGGGTAAGAACGCGTTCGGGTCAGGCGGGGTCGATGCGGGCGACGGTGCCGTTGCTCGACAGGACGTAGACCTCGCCGTCGGCATCCTGGCCGAAGGAGTACAGCGAGAAGTCGTCGACCTCGATGCCGAGGTCGACGTCCGAGCTGGTCAACCCGCCGTTGGCGGCCACGAGCCCGCCGATGGTGCCGGAGCAGAAGTCGCCGAACAGATAGGTGCCGTCGAGCGCGGGCAGGGCGTCGCCCCGGTAGACGTACCCGCCGGTGATCGAGCAGGCGCCGCCGCTGTGGTCATAGGTGAACACCGGCCCCGTGTGGTTGGCCGGCTCGGAGGCGCCATTGAAGGGCTGGTCGCCCTCCATACGCCGCCAACCGAGGTTGTCGGCCCGCCCGGCGTTGACGCCGCCGCCGTCGGCGGGCAGCGCATTGACCTCTTCGAGCGCACTCTGGCCGACGTCAGCCACGTAGAGGTCGCCGGTGCCGGTGTCGAAGCTGATGCGCCAGGGGTTGCGTGCGCCGTACAGCCAGATCTCGCCTCGGCCGGGGACCGCGCCGGCGAAGGGGTTGGTGGCGGGCACGGTGTAGGCCTGGCTCCCGGAGGGGTTGGGGTTGATGCGCAGGACCTTGCCCAGGAGACGGGTGAGGTTCTGTGCGTTGTTCTGCGGGTCGCCGCTGCCGCCACCGTCGCCCAGGGCCAGGTAGAGGCGACCGTCGGGGCCGAAGGTCACGGTGCCCCCGTTGTGGTTGGACGCCGGCTGGTCCAGGGCGAGCACGAGGCGGCGGGTGGAGCCGATCACCCGGCGGCCCGTGGCGTTCATCCGGTACTCGACGAGGCGGGTGTCCCCCGCGTTGTTCGTGTAGTGCAGGTAGAGCTTGGTGCCCGCCGGGTTGAAGGTGAGCCCGAGGAGACCCCCCTCGCCGTCGGGGTCGGTGAAGGCGCGGATGTCGACCACGGGGATGGGGCTCTCGGTGAACAGCGGACTGCCCACCTCGAGTCGGCGCACCACGCCCTCCCGTTCGGCCACGTAGAGGTCGGTGGTGCCCGTGCGGTTCGCCATCGCGATCGGCGCTTCGAGGGTGGTGGCCACCGTGGTCAGAGCCAGCGGCGGTGGCCCGCCCTCGGTCTGGGCCGTGGTCGGCGCCGGGACGAACAGGCTGACAGCCAACGCCAGGACCATGACGGCCAGGGGGGTGCGGCGGTTCACGAAAGGGCTCCTCGGGTCGTCGTCGTGGGGGTCAACCTACCGGCGGCCCTACCCTCTCCCGGGTGCAGGTCCCGGACAACTACTGGTGGCGGGACGGGCCCGTCGAGGCGGGTCCGGCCGTGGTCTTCGACATGGACGGGGTGCTCTCGGACGCCTCCAGCCGCCAGCACTACCTCGAGTTCCCCCGTCGGGACTGGGAGGCGTTCTTCGCGGCGTGCGGCGAGGACGAGGTCATCGGCGAGGTGGCCCGCCTGCTCGAGGTCCTCGACCCCGACCTGCGGGTGATCCTGCTGACCGCCCGCCCGATGCGGGTGCAGCGCCAGACGCTCGGCTGGCTGGAGCGTTACAAGCTGCGGTGGGACGTGCTCATCATGCGCGAGTTCGGCGACTACCAGGCCTCACGGGTCTTCAAGCAGCGCACGGTCGGTGAGCTCCGGTCCTACGGCTTCGACCTCCGCCTCGCCTTCGAGGACGACCGCCGCAACGTCGACATGTTCCACCGCGAAGGCGTCCCCTGCGTCTACATCCATTCCGGCTACTACGACTGACCCGGCACGGATTCAGATGCTCGCGGCGCGGCGGCCCTGCGTCTACATCGCTGCGCTCCCAGAGCCCCGGCTACTAGGACTGACCAGCAGATTCACCGGGGTGGCGGTGGCCTAATCGTTGTTGCCGGCCCCTGGTTGCCGGACGACCACCGGGATGGCGGTGGTCGTCGGGCTGCCGTTGCCAAGGGTTCCCCCTTGGCCCGAGCCCCAGCACCGGAGCTGGCGGTTGATGAGGAGGCCGCAGGCCGTCCGGCCGATCGCCAGCTCCTTGACGTTGCGGAGCTCGCCGGTGTCAGAGGGGTTCCGCACGGCCAAAGGCCACGCTCGGGGGCTGTCGCTGAGGATCCCGAAGCCCCAGCACAGGGTCCGCCCATTCGCCTTCAACGAGGCACACGCGCCGGACTCCCCGACGGCGACAGTGCCGACGCCGGTCAGGTCCGCGTCGCCGCTCGGGGTCTGCACCTCCCCCGGCTGGAAGGTCTCGTCGAAGGTCCCGTCACCGAGCTGGCCGACGTTGTTGCCCCCCCAGCAGTACAGCCGCCGGTCGTCGTTCGTGCCCGTGACGGCACACGTGCTCTCGCCGCCCGCATCGATGGACGTGGCACAACAGAACGGGGTGCCGGAGTTGAAGACCCGGAAGGCGTAGAGGGCCGTGAAGTCAGTCGGGCCCTCCTTGCCCCAGCACCACACGTGGCCGGTGGTCTGCCGGGCGCAGGCGTGTGAGGTGCCGACCGACACCTGGGTGAGGCCGTTGAGCGCCGTGGTCGGGTCGCCCGGGCGACCACTCGGGTCCTCCCACCTGACCGGATCGCTGGCGCGAGCCCGGTCGCCGATGGTGTCGCTGCCCAGTTGCCCCTCCGAGCCCGCGCCCCAGCAGTACACCCGCGAGACGAGCGGGCCGAGACCGGGGTCCTCGCGGACAACGGCACAGGCGGTGCTGCCGAACGCGTCGATCTGGACCGCCCCGGTGAGGGATCGGGTGGCCGACCGCGTCACGCGAACGGGGATCTGGCTCGGGCTGGAGCCCCCGTTGCCGAGCTGGCCGACGTCGTTGCTGCCCCAACAGACGACGGTGCGGCTCACGAAGGCGATGGCGCAGGCGAAGCGGTAGCCGGCCGCGACGTCGATGACCCTCGGCAGCGGCCCGGAGCCGTCCACGTCGACCACCTGCCGCGGCACCCCGAACGGCGCCTGACCGGGGCCGTCACCCACCTGGCCGAGGACCTCGTACTCGTCGCCCCAGCAGTACGCCTGCTGGCTGAGGGTCGCACAGGCGACGGTGTCGCCGACGGCGATGGCGTACACCCGCGCGATCCCCGCTTCCGCGGTCGGCGCCGCCTCCGCGGTCGGCGCCGCCTCCGCGGTCTGCGCCGCGGCCCCCAGGTCCGGTCCTCCCAGCACCAGCATCGGTGCGAGAACACCGAGTGCGACCAGCAACCGCCGCGTCCTACCGAACATCTGCCTCATCCCCCCTGGGCGTGCCCGTCGGGCGCGTCCCTGTCAGGTCGGTCAGGACCCTACTCAGAACGAACGTCCTGTGCTCGTCGTTGGCGGAGGGGCCACGAGAGCACGCCGGTCGGGACCGCGCTACGTGCTCTGGCCGATGATCCTGAGCATCCTCGGGAATCAGTCGCGGAAGTTCTGGAACTGGAGGGGGACGCCGAAGTCCTCTTCCTTCAGGGCGGTCATCGCTTCCTGGAGGGCGTCGCGCTTCTTGTGCTGGACCCGGATCTGCTCGCCCTGGGTCTGGCTCTGGAGGCCCTTGATGCCGAGGGCCTTCAGGAACTTGTTGATCTCCCGGGACTTGTCGGAGTTGATGCCGGCGGTGAGGGTGGCCACCTGACGCACCGTGCTGCTCGCCGCGTCCTCCACGGTGCCGAACTCGATCGACTTGAGCGAGATCTTGCGCTTGACCAGCTTCTCCTCGAGCACCTGGCGCAGGGCGGTCAGGCGGTCCTCGGTGATCGAGGCCAGGGTGATGATCCCCTCGCCCAGTTCGACCCGGGAGTTGGTGTCCTTGAAGTCGAACCGGGTGGCCACCTCGCGGGCGGCCTGGTCCACGGCGTTGCGGACCTCCTGGAGGTCGACCTCGGACACCACATCGAACGTCGGCATGTCCCCGAACCTACCCGCACCGGCCCGGCAGCCGGGTAGCCTCTGGCGCTCCTGGGTCGGTGCCCGAGTGGCCAAAGGGAACGGGCTGTAAACCCGTCGGCATTGCCTACGGAGGTTCGAATCCTCCCCGGCCCACACTTCTCATCCCTAGGCGAGCACCCGGTTCAGGGTGGCGCCGATGAGGATGGTCATGGCGCTCAGCTGGAGCCAGAGCAGCAGGATCACCACGGCGGCGAGGGAGCCGTAGATCTCGTTGTAGCGGCCGAAGGTGCTCGTGTAGAGCGAGAAGGCCATGGTCACCGCGACCACGAGGACGGCGGCGACGATGGCGCCCGGGCTCAGCAGGCGGGGCTCGGGGTGCTCGGCCGGGCCCAATCGGAAGAGCGTCCCGATGCCGAGTACGAGGCCGAGTCCCAGCAGGACCCACTGGATCACCCAGAGCAGGTGGTCGCCCGGGATGACGGCGACGACGAGCACCGCGGCGCCGACGAAGGCGATGGCGCCGAGCGTGAGACCCAGGGCCTTGCCCCGCTCGGTGACGAAGCGCTGATCACCGGCCTGGTCGCCGTACACCACACCGATGGCCGTGACCAGGGTGCGCATCCCGGCGGACGCGGCGAACAGGCCTATCGCCAGGCCGATCACCAGGCCGCTGCCGAGGCCGCCCTTCGGGGTCTCGGCCACGGCCCGCAGTTGGGTCACGATCAGCTGCTGGGCCTCCGCGGGCAGGGCCTCGGTGCTCTCCCGCACCTGGCGCTCCACCTCGGCGGGGTCCGCGACGAGGCCGTACAGGGAGACCAGCGCCACGAGGGCCGGGACGAGGGCCAACATCGTCCAGAAGGCGACGGCCGAGGCCAGGAGGGGCACCTGGTCGGCCTTCATGCGGGCGAGCACGCCCCGCCCGAGCGCCACCACGTCGCTCGGGGTCACCGCCCGGGAACCACGACGGGGACTCAGGGCGTCGCCCGCACCGCCTCGAAGCGGTTGGCCGCCGCGGTCCAGTCGGCCACCTCCCAGAAGGCGTCGACCCAGGCGGCCTTGTCGTTCAGGTACTGCAGGTAGAAGGCGTGCTCCCAGGCGTCGATGACCAGGATCGGGTCCGAGCCCTGGCCCACGTTGCTCTGGTGGTCATAGACCTGCTCGACGATGAGGCGCCCGGCCAGGGGCTCCCAGGCCAGGGCGCCCCAACCGGAGCCCTGCACCGACTTGGTGGCCTCACCCAACTGGGCCCGGAGGTCAGCGAAGCTCCCGAAGCTGTCGTCGATGGCGGCGGCCAGCTCGCCCTCGGGGGCGCCCCCGCCATCGGGGCTCAGGCAGGTCCAGAAGACGCTGTGCAGGACGTGGCCCGAGAGGTTGAAGGCGAGGTCCTTGCTGAGCTTGGTGATGAGGGCGAAGTCACCACTGCTGCGGGCCTCGGCCAGGTTGTCCAGGGCCTGGTTGGCCTGGGCCACGTAGGAGGCGTGGTGCTTGCCGTGGTGCAGTTCCATGATCCGGGCGTCGATGTGGGGCTCGAGGGCGGCGTGGTCGTACGGCAGTTCGGGGAGGGTGTACGTGCTCATGGAGAACGGTCTACCCCGATCGGGGGGCGAACAGACGGCGCCGCCCGGCTGCGGGGGCGGTGAGCGGCGCACGGTTGCGGACCGGCCGTCGCGAGGTGCGAAGGTGACAGATGACCGGCGACGACACGGGCGGGGAGGGGACCGGCGACGGCGAGCTCCGCCAACTGGGGCGGCTGCTGGCGATGCACCTGGCGCCGTACCGCCGGATCCTGGTCGCCGTCACGGTCCTCCAGCTGCTCCAGTCCATCGCCCTCCTCTACCTGCCGACGCTCAATGCCTCGCTGATCGACAGGGGGGTCGCTGCGAACGACCCGGCCTACATCCGCCGCGTCGGCGCGTTGATGCTGGTGGTCACCCTGGCGCAGGTGACCCTGGCCGTCGCCGCGGTCTACTTCGGGGCGAAGGCGGCGATGGGCTTCGGCCGTGATGTCCGGCGGAGCCTCTTTCACCAGGTGACCGGCTTCTCCAGCCGCGAGGTCACCCACTTCGGGTCGCCGTCGCTGATCACCCGGATCACCAACGACGTCCAGCAGGTCCAGATGCTCGTGCTCATGACCTGCACCCTGCTCCTGGCGGCCCCCTTCACCATGATCGGCGGGGTGGTGCTGGCCCTCCGGGAGGACGTGGGCCTGTCGGCCCTCCTCCTGGTGAGCGTGCCGGTGCTGGTGGTGGCCGTCGGGCTGGTCGTGGCCCGCATGATGCCGCACTTCCGGGACATGCAGGACCGCCTCGACACCGTGAACCGGGTGCTGCGGGAGCAGATCATGGGGATCCGGGTCGTGCGGGCCTTCGTGCGGGAGCCCGACGAGATCGAACGCTTCGGACGGGCCAACGACGACCTGACCGACACCTCCCTGCGGGCCGGCCGGCTGATGGCCCTGTTCTTCCCGATCGTGCTGCTGGTGCTGAACGGCTCCAGCGTGGCGGCCATCTGGATCGGGGCCTCCCGGATCGAGGCCGGCGACCTCCAGGTCGGTCAGCTGGTGGCCTTCCTGACCTACCTGGTCCAGATCCTGATGTCGGTGATGATGGCCACGTTCATGATGGTCATGATCCCCCGCGCCGGGGTCAGCGCGGCCCGCATCATCGAGGTGCTCCACACCCCGTCGACCGTGGTGTCCGCACCGGGCGCGGTGCGGGAGCTCGGACGCCGCGGGCAGTTGGAGCTGCGCCACGCCGGCTTCCGGTACCCCGGTGCGGCGGAGCCGGTGCTCGCGGACGTCTCCTTCACCGCGGCCGCGGGCCAGACCACGGCCGTCATCGGCAGCACGGGGGCGGGCAAGACCACCCTGGTCAGCCTGGTCGCCCGGTTGTTCGACGTCACCGCGGGCGCGGTGCGCATCGACGGCGTCGACATCCGGGAGCTGGACCTCGAGCTCCTCTGGAGCCGGATCGGCCTGGTCCCCCAGAAGCCGTACCTGTTCTCCGGGACGGTGGCCAGCAACCTGCGCCACGCCGATCCCGAGGCGACCGACGACGAGCTGTGGACCGCGCTGGGTGTCGCCCAGGCCGAGGCGTTCGTCTCGGCGATGCCCGGCGGGCTCGACGCCCGGATCGCCCAGGGGGGCGCCAACGTCTCCGGCGGCCAGCGCCAACGCCTGGCGATCGCCCGGGCCCTGGTCCGGCGGCCGGAGATCTTCTTGTTCGACGACTCGTTCTCGGCCCTCGACCAGGCCACCGACGCCCGGGTGCGGGCCGCCCTCGACGAACACACGGCGGGCGCCACGGTCGTGATCGTGGGCCAGCGGGTGTCCTCGATCCGGGACGCCGACCAGATCCTCGTCCTGGAGGACGGCGTCCAGGTCGGGCTCGGGACCCACGCCGCCCTCCTCGCCGGCTGTCCGACCTACCAGGAGATCGTCGAGTCACAGCACGAGGAGGGGGCCGCGTGACCGACGACGACGTCGATCCGCGGCAGGTGGCGGCCGAGGCCCGCGCCTCCCAGAGCTCGGGTCCCGGGCGCATGGCCGCCGCGGGCATGCCGGCCGACAAGCCCGAGGACCTCGGGGGCGCGACCCGACGGCTGGCCGCCCGCCTGCGGCCCGACCGGGCTGCCGGGGTGCTCGTGATCGTCTTCGGGGTCAGCAGCGTCACGCTGTCGGTCCTCGGCCCCAGGATCCTCGGGCAGGCCACCGACATCATCGTCGACGGCCTCACCGGTGATGGCGGCATCGACACCTCGGCCTTGCACCGGGTCCTGCTCGGGGCCCTCGGGCTCTACGGGGTGTCATCGGTGCTGGCCTACGCCCAGGCCTACCTCCTGGCCGGGGTGGTCCAGCGGTCGATGCACCGGCTGCGGGCGGACGTGGAGGACAAGCTCAACCGGCTCCCGCTGGCCTACGTCGACGGCCAGCCCCGCGGGGATCTGCTCAGTCGGGTGACCAACGACATCGACAACGTGGCCCAGAGCCTGCAGCAGAGCCTCAGCCAGCTGCTCACCTCGGTGCTGACGATGGTGGGCGTGCTGGTGATGATGCTCGTCATCTCGCCGCTCCTCGCGCTGGTGGCGCTGGTCACGGTCCCGATCGCATTGGGGACGGTCCGGCTCATCACCCGCCGCTCCAAGTCCCGCTTCATGGCGCAGTGGGCCCGCACCGGCTCACTCAACGCGCAGGTGGAGGAGGCGTTCACCGGTCACTCCCTGGTGAAGGTCTTCGGACGTCGGGAGGACGTCGAGGCCCGCTTCAACGAGACCAACGAAGAGCTCTACGAGGCCGGGTTCGGGGCCCAGTTCATCGCCGGGACCATTCAGCCCGCGATGATGTTCCTGAGCAACCTGAACTTCGTGATCATCGCCGTGGTCGGTGGGCTACGGGTGGCCTCGGGGTCGCTGTCGATCGGTGATGTCCAGGCCTTCATCCAGTACTCCCGTCAGTTCAGCCAGCCCCTGACCCAGCTGGCGTCGATGATGAACGTGCTCCAGTCCGGGGTGGCCTCCGCCGAGCGGGTGTTCGCCCTGCTGGACGCCGAGGAAGAGGTGGCGGACAGCGGGGTCGGCCTCGTGGCCGAACCGGGCGTCCGATCGGGTCGGGTCGAGTTCGAGCACGTGACCTTCTCCTATGACCCCGACGAGCCTCTCATCGTCGATCTCTCCCTCCTGGCCGAGCCGGGCCGGACCATCGCCGTCGTCGGACCGACCGGCGCCGGCAAGACGACCCTGGTCAACCTCCTCATGCGGTTCTATGAGTTGGACGACGGCCGGATCACCCTGGACGGCTCCGACATCGCGACCATCAGCCGCCGGAGCCTGCGGGAGGACATCGGGATGGTGCTCCAGGACACCTGGCTGTTCGGCGGCACCATTCGGGACAACATCGCCTACGGGAACCTCGCGGCGACCGAGGCGCAGGTCCTCGATGCGGCCCGGGCCACCTACGTGGACCGGTTCGTCCACTCCCTGCCTGACGGCTACGACACCGTCATCGACGACGACGCCGGCAACCTGAGCGCCGGAGAGAAGCAGCTCCTCACGATCGCCCGGGCCTTCCTCGCCGACCCGACCATCCTGATCCTCGACGAGGCGACCAGCTCGGTGGACACCCGGACCGAGGTGCTGGTCCAGCGCGCCATGGCCGCGCTGCGGTCGGACCGGACCAGCTTCGTGATCGCCCACCGCCTGTCGACCATCCGTGACGCCGACACCATCCTGGTGATGGACGCCGGCCGGATCGTCGAGCAGGGCTCCCATCACGAGCTGCTGGCCGCGCGGGGCGCCTACGCCACCCTCTACCACGCCCAGTTCGCGGGGGCCCTGGTGGAGGTCGACCCGTCGCCGCCCGCTACCCCGGGCCCGGATCGAGAAGGCGTTGCATGACCACGACGTCGAGCCACCGGCCCATCTTGCGGCCCACCTCGCGTTCGGTGCCGACGATCTCGAAGCCCACCTTCCGGTGCAGGGCGATCGAGGCGTCGTGGCCTCCCACGATGCGGGCGATGACGGTGTGGAAGCCGTGCGCCGTGGCCGTGGCCACCAGCTCCTCCAGCAGCGCCCGGCCGACGCCGCCGCCCCGCTGCCGGCCGTCGACGTACACCGAGTCCTCGACGGTGGTGCTGTAGGCGGGCCGATCCCGGAAGGGGGAGAGCGAGGCGAAACCCAGCACCGTCCCGTCGTCGTCCTCCGCGACGAGCACGGCGTAGGCGCCGGAGCGCTGGACCAGCCAGGCCACCTGCTCCTCGGCGGTGCGGGCCACGAGGTCGAAGGTCACCGTGGACCCGGTGACCTCGGCGTTGTAGATGGCCCGGATGGCCTCGGCGTCCTCGACCGTGGCGCGACGTACGTTCATGGCGGGCCCAGTGTGCCCGGCCACCGGTCAGCGCAGGTCGACCTCGTGCGGCGCGGAGCGGGGGGAGGGGTGGGGCGTCGCCACCGGCTCGATCAGCGCCAGGTTCCCGGCGATCGCCTCCAGGCGGGCCCAGGACGTGACGTCCTCGTCATTGGTGAGGAACAGCACCTGCTGGCTGACCGTTGCCCGGCTCAGCAACTCCAGCAGCGGCGGTTTCAACGCCGGGTCGATTCCCGTGAACGTGTCGTCCAGGATCAACGGGAGCGTGGTGTGGCGGGGCCCGATGCTGCGCACGGCGGCCAGGCGGGTGTTGAGGGCCTGGGCGAAGCGGGCGATCAGGTCACCGCCGCCGGTCGCCCCGATGGCGCTGGAGGCGGTCACGTCCTGGCGCAGGCGGGCGGCGGCCAGGATCTCGTCCTTGTGCTCGGTGGCCCACTCGGTGGTGACCGAGGGGCCCACGAGCTGCTCCCAGTCCGCAAGCGTGCCCCGGTGGACGTCCGCGGCCTCGAGCAGGACCCTTCGGGTCCGGTCGTTGGCCAGCAGGGAGTTGACCCGGTCCAGGTGGAAGCCGAGGTAGGAGGGGGCGCCGGCGGCCTCGAGGGCGTCGGCCTCGGCGGCCAGCGCGTGGCGCACCCGGCCCCAGAAGACGATGGAGGTGACCGCCGCCACGGCGGCGAAGAGGACGAAGGGCATGGCCATGACGCGGCCCTCGAGCATCGAGAGGGGCACGGCGCCGATGGCGCTGAAGGTGGCCACGAAGAAGGCCAGTTTGCGGACCCGCTCGTGGTCCTCCTGGGCCGACAGGAGCGCGGCGTGCCGCTCCTCGATGGCCTCGGCGGCCTCGGCGTCCTCGGGCTCGCTGCCGGCGATGAGGGCGGCGGTGCGCAGGCCACGGTGGGCGGACTCGGCCACCTCCGCGTGGTGCCACAGCACCTGCTGGTCGATACCCGCCAGTCGGCGGATGACCTCGTCGTGGTGACTGCTGGTCTGGAGGTCGGCCGCGGTGCACCGCAGGAGGCGCCGGGTCATCACCGAGTCGAGGCCCGTGCCGCCGAGGAGGTCGATGTCGCCGGAGGCCCCTCGGAACGCCTCGCTCACGTCGACGCCCCTCTTGATGTCGACCACGCGGTGCTCGGCGCCGTTCGGGCGGAACACCGCCAAGGGGGTGCCGTCGTCCCAGGTCACCTCGAGGTGGACCCCGGACCGCCGCGACCCGAGCGCGCCGACGAACTCGCTGATCAGGCCTTCGCGCTCGACCCCGCCCACCCCCGTCACCACCGTCAGTCGAGGGTGGAGGTCGAGGGCGACCGAACGGCCGGTGGCTTCGAGGACGAGCCGGTCTACCCGCACGTATCCTCAGTCGGCAGCCCGACGGTCCGCCTTGAGGTGTGCCCGAACACTCTGCGCCCTACCGCTGGGGTGTCCGGACCGGCGGCCGGTAAGCTTTCCCGCCGGTCAACGCCCCCTTAGCTCAGTCGGTAGAGCACAGCCATGGTAAGGCTGGTGTCGCCAGTTCGATTCTGGCAGGGGGCTCCGGGGCGGCGTAGCTCAGTCGGTAAGAGCACTCGGCTCATAATCGAGGGGTCGTCAGTTCGATTCTGACCGCCGCCACCAACGCAACAGCCAGCATCCAACAGCAGAGAGACACCGGAGAGAGTCATGGGTAAGGAGAAGTTCGAGCGGAACAA
>Ga0105044_10011248_pt1 | contig 12208 bp, 10 predicted proteins | sample MAT01_FD_78092 | JGI IMG/M metagenome (GOLD analysis project Ga0105044, IMG submission 78092) | Freshwater microbial communities from Lake Fryxell liftoff mats and glacier meltwater in Antarctica - MAT-01 | ecosystem: Environmental > Aquatic > Freshwater > Ice > Liftoff microbial mat | place...
CGATCGTCGCGGGCGGTTCGGGCAGATACTCGAGTTCCGCCTGCTGTTCGACAGCCGCGGCACCCCAGAAGCCCCCGACCCATTGCCAGCCATCGCCTGACTGCCGCCAACTGCCGGGCATCCAAACGCGGTTGGGTGGCGGAACACGCCAGAACCCGCTGATCCAGATGAAGTCTTCACGTTCGTCGTCCCAGGCCCAGTAGCCGGGCAGCCAGATCACGTTGTCGCCTTCAGGCTTCTGGTCGGGCGGCAACTCATCCACATCGGCAGCAGGCTTCTTGGGGATGATCGGCCCGGCGGTCGGTTTCTGTTCGGGGGCGGCAGCATAGCCTTCGTGCACCGGCCCGCGTGCAAGGACTTCCACCTCCGGCTCGGCCGCCCGGAGAGCCGGGGCGCAGAACAACATCAGGGTGATCACGGATAGCCGAGTCATGGGAACAACCTTCGCGGGGGGAACACCGGGCGGAATGCCGGGGAAACGCAAGATGCGGACAATCTTGCGCAGCCGGGAAATAGGCGATCCCGCTCAAAAGTGCAAGTCGCGTTCCGGAACGCGGGCGAAGACGAAAGTGGACCACGAATAAAGCGAATCACACGAATCAAAACCGGAATACAGCGGTTGGCTGCTCCCTGTCTTCATTCGTGTGATTCGAGTTATTCGTGGTGAAGTTGTCTTTTGAAATCTCAACGCACCTTGCCGACGACTTTCGATACCTCGGCGGCGATCGCTTCGAGGTCGGCGTCGGTGGGCAGGGCATCGGATTTGAAAGACCAGCGTTTGATGATCTTGAAGCGGTGGAACAGCACGAAGGTGATTGCATCCTCCGCGCCGACCTGCCAGGCGGCTACCTGCGGCGGCACGGTGCCGTCGGCCAGTTTCCCTTCGGCCAGGCCGGTCTGCACGTACGGGATGATCGCGGCATCGCTGAGCTTCTTGATCTCGTCCATGCGCGCGTAGCGGGTGTCGTCATCCGCGAAGTCTTTCTCGAGTGAGAGGAAGGCCATGAAGGCACCCAGGCGTTCCGGGCGGTACTTCTTCGCCAGGTCCTGCTGGAACTTCAGCACTTTCAAGATCGGGTCGGCCTCTTCCGTCGGGATCGACCGGACGAAGACGCCCAGTACCGTGGCCAGACCATGCTCGGTCACCGGATCGTGCAGCTTGCCGACGCGGTAATGGATGCTTTCATCCTTGCTCGGCGCCTTCTTATCCGGATTCGCCTTCTTCTTCGCATCCTCGGCAATTCGGCCATCGGAAATGAGGTACATGCGAAACCCGCGCGGCACGGCATCGCGCTCGGTGGGTTCCTGCATCGCCATCGCGCTGCCGAACACCAAACCCGCGAAGAGGAATCCGCAAACAACGCGCAACCGATTCATTCGTCAACTCCTTCATGCCGCGCACGGGGGGCTTAACCCCGCTCGCCCGTCGCATCATTGATCGTGCCGCATCCGGGCAGCGCGGTCAACAGCGATCGCTACTTCTTCTTCGGCTTCGGGTCGAGATTGGCGGTCAAGTCGGCATCACTGATCGTCGAGGAGACGCCATCGGCCGGGACATCCATCTTGCAGATCCAGACGAGCGCGTTAAGAACGATTTTGCGGAAGTTGTCGTCCGCCCAGTTCTTGTGGAAGTGCCCGCCCGTGAAGCCGACACCGCGCCCGCCGTCCTTGCGTTCGACGGCCCACATCATCGTTTCCGGTCGGCCTTTCGCTTCCTGAATGTGCGCGTACGGGCCCTTCGGGTAGACATAGGGTCCATCGCGCACCGCATCGGGCGGCGGAGCGATCAGCAACGGCGTCACCTTCGCATCGGTCGTGAAACGCATGTTGAAGTACCACTCATCGCGGATGCGGAACGGCTTGACCCCCTGCGTGATCGCATGCTTCGGGAACTCGGTGAAGTCAGGCGACCACATCGGGTTGCAGGAGAACATGTGCTCGTAGTAGCCGCCGATCCACTGCTGAAACTGCTTACCGCCCAGGTCCTTCAACACTTCGACGCCGTAATGGGAACAGATCAACCCGACGCCCTTGTCCATCAGTTTGCCGATTGTTTCCAGATGGTTGCCCTGCACGAGCGGATGTCGGCCGCCGCCATCGGCATAACTGAGGATGCCGTCGGCCCCGTCGAACGCGCTCTCATCCTTCGGCCAACCGCCTGTGTGGAACGACACGTCCAGCCCCGGGACTGCCTTCAGGCACTTCTCGAGCAACCGCGCGCCGGCGTTGAATTCATGCTCCCCCGGGCCATGGCTGGGGCTACCCGCCAGCAGGACGAGTTTCTTGTTGGCCGCGGCGCGAACCGGCGTTGCCAGTGTGGCGGCGAGTGCGGTGCCGAGGAAAACGCGTCGATCGAGTGGCATGTGTGAAACTCCCATGGGTGCGGGGCGGCGGTCGTGCGAGCCATGATACCGACAATCGTGAGAGGACGACCAGTCCGGACACAATTGCTCATGCGGTTCACGCCGATCGCCAACGCCGATATGCTAACCGCATGCTTCTCATGAGTGCCACCGGCCTTTCGCGGCAATTCGATCGCGGGCCGTTGTTCGAAGACCTCGGTTTCGAGTTGTTCCACGGGGAACGGGTCGGCCTCGTCGGGCCCAACGGCGCGGGCAAGACGACGCTGATGCGCATCCTCGCCGGGCAGGACACCTCCGACGCCGGCGATGTCCGTCTGCATGCCGGGGCGCGGGCGATGCTCCTGGAACAGCATGCCGAGTTCCCGCCCGGGCGCACGCTCTTCGAGGAGGCCAAGTCGGCCTTCGGTGAACTGCTGCACGCTCAGGAGGAAATGGTCCGTGTCGCCGAGGAGATGTCCGCCGCCACCGACCCGGCGACGCACAAGGCGCTGGCGGAGCGCTACGACCGCCTGCACGAACTGATCCGCCACAACGATGCCTACACGCTCGACCACAAGGTTGAACAGGTCCTGGGCGGTCTCGGTTTTCGCCTGGTCGACAACGACCGCGAACTGCGCACCTTCAGCGGCGGCCAGCAGCGGCGCGTGCTGCTCGCCAAAATGCTGCTCGCCAGCCCGGACGTGATGCTGCTCGACGAACCGAGCAACCACCTCGACATCGAGGCGACACGCTGGCTGGAAAACTATCTCGCCCAGCAACCGCAGGCAATGCTGATCGTCAGCCACGACCGCTACTTCCTCAACCGCGTCGTGACCAAGATCTTCGAACTGCACGGCCGGCAGATCAACTCGTATCCCGGCAATTTCCAGCAGTATGTCCGCCTGCGCACGGAACGCTACGAACAGCAGATGCGCGAGTACGAATCGCAGAAAGAGTACATCGAGAAGGAAGAGGAACTGATCCGCCGGACGCACTATGGTCAGATGGCGAAGATGGCCCAGTCGCGGTCGAAGAAACTCGACAAACTCGAACGGCTTGACATGCCGACGATGATCGAATCGCCGCACATGAGCTTTGGCGACGTCGTGCGCGCGGGCGATGTCATCGTCTCCGCGACCGACCTGGGCAAGGCCTACGACGACAAGGTGCTGTTCAAGAACCTTAACTTCGACCTGCAGCGCGGCAAGCGTCTGGGCATCATGGGTGCCAACGGCAGCGGCAAGACGACGCTGTTGCGCATCATCCTTGGTCATGAAGATCCATCGGAGGGCGAAATCAAGCGCGGGCATCTGGTTGACTACGGCTACCTCGACCAGCACCTGAAGCTGCTTCCCGAAGATAAACCGGTGATTCAGGCGATCTGGCCCAACCCCGACCCGGAGTTGACGGAACAGAAGATGCGCGACTTGCTGGGCCGTTTCGGCCTGTCGGGGCCGATCGTACAGCAGCCGGTGAAGGAACTTTCCGGCGGGGAGCGCAGCCGGGCCGCCCTGGCGCGGCTCGTGGTCGAGGGGGCCAACGTGCTGGTTCTCGATGAGCCGACCAACCACCTCGATATCTGGGCGTGCGATTCGCTGGAACAGGCGATCGGTCAGTTCGAGGGAACCGTGATCGTCGTCAGCCATGACCGGTACTTTCTCAACCGGGTCTGCGACCTTTTGATCGTTCTCGAACCGAACCGTTGCGAAGTGGTCTACGGCAACTACGACACCTACGAACTGCTGCGGACCGCCCGCGAGAAAGCGACGAAGGCAAGCGACAAGGCGGAAGGTGCAAAGCGCAAGGCGGAACCCGAGCAGCCCGGCAAGAACTCCACCAAGGTGGCGAAGCGGAAGCGTAAGTTCCCGTATCGCAAGGTCGAGGAGATTGAAAAAGACATCGCTGCCGCGGAAGCACGTAACGCCGAGCTGGAAGAGTCATTGGCGTCGGCCGAGACCTACCGCGACGCCAACAAGTTCCAGGAAACCCTGAGCGCCTTCGAAGAAGGCAAGAAAAAGCTGGCAGGCCTCTACGAACATTGGGAAGAAGCAAGCGAACTGAATTGAAGGCCCTTCGTTTTTCTAAGCTGAAACGTCGGGTTGGCGTCGTAGCCGCATTCGCCAGAATGCGGGTTTACTGCTCGACGATCCCCGCATTCTGGCGAATGCGGCTACCCGACGATTAAGCTGTGACAAAGCGCTGGCAGGCGAAGCAATCCCCCTGATCCGGAGAGTTTTCATGGATGTGCGCTGGTACGTCAGACAGGGCGAAGCAAGCACCGGCCCATTCGCTTTCGCCGAGCTTCAAGCTCAGGTCGATGCCGGTTCACTGCAACCCGCACACCAGCTCCGCCGCGATGGCGCGTTTGATTGGCAGCCCGCTTCGTCTTTGCCCGACCTGTTCACCCCGGCCCCGATCATGCTCGAAGAGGCCGATCCGTTGCCTCTCGATGACGAGTTCGACGACCGCCCGCGCCGGCCACGCCGACGACGTGTTGACGATGAGAACGATTACGACCGACGGGCAGAGCCGAACAAGTTCATCGAACAGTCGAAGCTGTTCCTGATACGCGCGTTCACGTTCAACTTGCATGCACTGGTCGTCAGCGGTCCGGAACGCAAAGCGCTCGATCGCGTCGGCATCACCGACGAGACGGCCCAGCGCTACGCGGTCTGGCGGCGCAGCATGCTCTGGTTCGTGATGGTGCCGACGGCCTTCGCCGCGCTGTTTCATCTGCTGAAACTGCTGACGATGGATCAAGACGATCTGCAAGACTACAGCCGCGCCGGCATGATGCTTTTCTATTTGATGTCGCTTTCGCTGATCGCTCTGCCGATCACCGCCGGTCTGGCGGCGGCCGGTTACACCACCCCGCGATTGTCGTCGCGCATCGCCATGCTCGGTGCCATCATCGCCTTCGGCGTGCCGATTCTCGTCGCTCTGGTGCCTGCCGAGCACTTTCTGGAAGGGACCATTTCAGGTGACGAAGCGAAGTTCGGTGTCGGCTTGTTGTTCGGGATCATGTTCTACCTGAGCCTGCTTCCGACGGTGTTGTCCGTGCTGCCCGCCACCTGCCGGGCGAGCATCCGCCTGAAGAGTCTGCTGCCCGCATCGATCGCGCCGGGCTGGGGCCTGATCTCCAGCGCGCCGCTCTATGTGCTGCTCGGCTTTGCCACATTCATCCTGATCCATCAGATCACCGGCAGCCCGCTGTTGATCCTCGGCGTACTTCTCTGGATCGGTGCCCCGCTCGTTCATCTGTGGAATGCCGACCTGTGGATTCGCCCGTTGACCCGGCAGAAGGACATCAACAAAGCCATCCGCATGCAGACATACGTTCTCGCAATGGTAGCTGCAGGCGTCTTTCTGATTGTCGTTTTCCTGCTGACATCGAAACTGATGGGCAAACATATCGTCGGCTTTGACGACAAAACATCCCTGATGCGGCCCTGGAGCATCGATCTGCACGCGCGCTGGATCGAGTTCGTTGGACGCTCGATGTTTCTGACTGTTGTGTTTGCCGACCTGCTGCTGGGAATGAACCTGTCGGTCTGGAAGCATGAGAAGGAGTTTTATCGCACCGAAGCTGCACAAGACTATGACCGCGTCATCGAAAACCTGATCGCCGCGGTCGGTACTCCGCCGCTTGCGGCGTCGCCCCCAGTCTTCGGGACGGAAGGCGACGCCGCAAGCGGCTGAGGCTACTTCTTCTTGAACACAACGACATGCTGCCAGGGAAGGTCCTTGTTCGTTTCGACATGGGTCATCTGTTTGAACTCGTCCATCTCCCTGATCACCTGGCGTTCGCTCATCTTGTGGACTTCCTTGATGGGCACCTTCGCGTCTTCCTTGCGGAACTCGACGAAGACCAGCCGGCCGTCTTTCTTCAGCGACTTGATCATCCCTTCGACCATTTCGTAGGGGTAAGTGAACTCGTGATAGACATCGACCATGATGATCAGGTCGATGCTGTTCTCCGGCAGGTTCGGGTCGTTCTCCTTGCCAAGGATCGTCTCGACATTCGCCACCTTGTCTTCCTTCATCCGGTCGGTGACGATTCTCAGCATCTCCTTCTGGATGTCGACGGCGTAGACCCTGCCCTTTTCGCCGACCAGCGGGGCCATGCGGAAGACGTGGTAACCGCTGCCCGCGCCGATGTCGGCCACGTGCATGCCCGGCTCGATCTTCAGGGCCTTCAACAGCTTCTTCGGCTGCTCTTCTTTTTCGCGCTCCGGCCGTTCCAGCCAATTCGCCGCCTGATGGCCCATGACGTGCGCGATCTCGCGATCGAGGTAGAACTTGCCGATGCCGTTGGGATCGTGGTCCTTGCGCGTTTCGTAACGGGATTTGGTCGGCTCGGCCGCGTGCAGCGGAAGAGACAGAAGCAGAACTGCGAAGAATGAACGGTACATGCTGAACCCCCGGTGAGGACTGACACCGGGGATTGTAACGTGTGCAAAGCGTTTGCCGTAGTGTATACGTCCACGTGTGCACGAATTCGAGTTTCGTCGAACTAAAACCGTGCACACGTGGACGTGTACACTACGCCGCCATGGCCAACGGCAGGATCACCGGCTCATCGTTGCCCAACAGAAGGGCGGCCAGTCGATCGACTTCCGCGCGCAGGTCACTGCATTCGCGTTCCAGCATCGCCCGCTGTGTCGTCCAGCCCAGCCGTGTCTCGCCTTGCGTGGCTTCGTTCTGCGTCAGGTGATACTCGCGCCGTTCGATCTCCATCTGGCGGTCGGCGGCCACCTGCTGGCGGATCAATGCTTCTTCGATCCGCTCATGCGCCTGGCCGAACAGCCGATCGATGTCGCCGCGCTCGGCGGCCAGCGCCTCACGCGCCCGATCGCTCCGCGATTCCGCCTTTGCAAGCCGGCGGAACACATGCCGACCCAGCCGTTCCAGCCGTTTGCCCGCCAACTCGGGTGAATCGGTCGACGGCAGCAGCTTCTGTCGGGCTTTCTCGATCACCAGCGCGCGGGCCGCGATCTGGCTTTCGCGCTCGTCGAGCGCCTGCACCTGCTCGTCGCGCGCCATCAACTTACGGCTCGCTTCCACAGTCATCCGTTCGCAGCGGCGGTGCTCCTCACGCAGGGCGACCACCTCGTGTCGGCGGCGTTCGCTCCAGCGTCGGCACAGTTCCGTCAGAGCCTTCTCGCGCCGACTCAACTCCCGGCTGCGCTGTTGCAGGTCGTACTCGCGCCGGCCGAGTTCGCCTCGCCAATCTATCTCGATCGAGTCGAGCCGGGACTGGCGCACATCGAGTCGTTCGCACAGTTGCCGCAGTCGCTCCTGCTCCCGTTCGACCTGCTCCTCGACGAAGCCAATCGCCTTTTCGTTCTCCGCGATCTGCTCTTCCCGACGGCGCAACTGCTCCGCCAGTTGGCTCATTTCATCGACCAATCGGCCTTCTTCCGATCGCCACGCATTGCGCGCCTGCGCCAGGCGGTTCGCCTGTTCCAGCACGTGCAGGCGCTGGTCGGCCAGTTCGTCCGCCAGCCGGTCGAGGACCCGCCGCCGCTGCATGATCTCCGCGTCATTGTCGGCCGCAATCGGCTCATCGTTGACTTCGGGAACTGATGCGGGCTGGCTGCCCAATCGCATCCGCTTCTCTTCAAGTTGCAGGAGTACCACCCGCAGGTTGACGACGCGCGATTCCATCCCGTCCGCTTCAATACGCAAGTCCGCGGAGTGATGCTCCATCTGCATCCGCTCGGCCCTCAGCGACACAGCTTCGGTCTTCAGCCGTGCCCGTTCGTCAGCCAGTTCCGTGCGTTCCTGGTCCAGTGCCGCCGACTGCCGTGCCGCATCGTTGCGGGCATGGCGCTGGGCAAGTTTCAGCTGGTCCCAGTCGTGTTCGATCCGCCGGGTTTCGACTTCGACGCGCACTTCGTGCTGTTCGCGATCGGCTTCCAGTATGGCCCGGGCCGTCGCCATTTCCTCGCGCTCGAAGTCGGCCAGTGCCCGGTCGCCCGACGTTCGCTGGCGCTCGATCCCCCAATGCCGTTTCCAGCGCTTGATGAATCGCGCCCGCAGCCGGAACAGCCGATCGCGCCGGGCATCGGCTTCTTCTTCGCGCTTCTCGATTTCGTCGCGTGCCTCGGCCAGATCATGCAGTTGCTGGCTGATGACGACATCGTGCGTCTGCCGTTCACGACGGTACGCGGCTCGGGCTTCGCTTACCTGCTTGCGCAGTGATTCAAGCCGTTGCGTTTTCCGATCAGCCGACATTGCCTCGGCCAACACTTCATTGACTTCGGGAACGGGTGCATCGTCAACGGCGTCCGCCAGCGGCGCGGTCCAGTGGATGGCGAACTCGAACGGGCCGACGGTCAGTCGATCGTCATCGTGCAGCGGCCCTGTGGTTTGCGGCACTCCATTGACAAGAGTGTCGCCCACTCCCCAGGCGCGCAGATGCGGACCGTCGGCCCCCAGGGCGATCAGAGCATGGATCGGCCGAACGTTGTCGACTTCAAGTTGAATGTCGCAACCCTTTGCCGAGCCGATGATCGTGATCGGGTTCTTCAGCGACCGCCGGGCACCCTGCAGGCGGCTGTTGCAGAGGACGAGTTCGCCCAACGAAGTTGGTGTTGACGTCAAACTCATCATGCAGACCTCTTTGGGAGAGTGACACGCATCCTGTCAATCGACTTCCCACTTTGCGGAACTTGAGCAGGGTCGGCAAGAAACCGCGCAACTGTCAGCATGGGCAACCTGGGCAACCCAAAACTGGTCTGGTGACATATCCACTCGTCGGTTATTCCACCCCGAGATTCGATCGGTCGGTTTCGGCAGTCGGCCTTCTTGGCCGGTGGAGCGGATTCAATGAACAGGGCATATGTGGCGGTCGGGTTCCTGATGTTCGGCATCAGTGCGTTGACCTGGTGGGGGCTGGCCCACGTCGAGAACGAAGCGCCGGAGGGCAGCGCGATTGCCGATGCGATCGCGCTGAAGGGCCGACCAATGCCGCATCGGGAGACACCCGAGATCTACACCGCCGGCCCGGTAGTGGACATCATCGACCTGTCGCGCACCTTCGAGCCGACAGGTGACGAACTGGCGCTGCAGAACCTGTTGAAGGAAACCGAGATCGAGCTTCCGCTGCCGCGAGAAGTGGCCGAGGAGTTGGCGATGCCGCGACAGGTGGCCGTGGCCGACGGGAAACTGAAGCTGGCCGGCCAGGAAGAGTCCTCACCGCCGGACCGGCTGGAGCAGCTGGGCCGATCGCTGGGCCGTTGGGTGGCAGCAGGTTGCGCGGAGCTGCTGCTTAGGTCGCTTCCGCTTCAAGGCAGCAGCGAAGTGCCCGCCATGAACCCTTGACGGGGGCGCGGTGTCCTGTTACATCAGATAGACCGGGCGTTTAGCTCAGCTGGCTAGAGTACTACATTGACATTGTAGGGGTCACAGGTTCAAGTCCTGTAACGCCCATCCGACGTAAGAGCCACAAACGTAAACGTTTGTGGCTCTTGGCGTTTGTGGGTTGGAGCGGCCGGAAACCAGGTCTTGTAGCCCAACGGCAGCCAATCCCGCTACCTCACGCGAAGAGCCCGGTAAGCTCCCCTGCCAGTTGCACATCCTCATGCGGCATGCAGTGGGCACGGACGCGTACAGTCTAGCTTACTCGGTGGTCCAGTTTTCGGGGTCCACTTTGATACTGGGCATGGCTCATCTCACCCTTGTTCATTCATGCTGTTGGCGATCTTGTCTCCGGCGTCTTCGAGAGTGGTTGTGGGCAAGTTTCGCAGATCGAACTCAGCGGGCGGAGGGCAATCGGGATTCACCCACTGAATGACTACGGCCCAGCCGGCGCTGTCCTCATCATGTTGCAGATAACCGTGAATGGGCCGCACAGCCGTCCACCCGTCTTTCAGGTGAATGGTCAGCACGGGGTCGAATAACTTCCCGGCCAGGACAGCCTCCACATATTGTTCGACGTTCATGGTCGTGCAGTATTTGGCATAACCGGGTAAGCGGCTGGCTCCCACCATTCGCCAGAGACGTTCCTCCTGCACGAGAAACCGGGCCTGATCGGTAAGGATATGTCCGAGGCCTTGATGCTGATGGGCTGGATGCACCATGATGTCCGCACCATAAAGTGTCGGCCCGGTAGGATCGTGATCGAGAAACGAACCACCAGCCGTGAGAACATCCCACGGGTCATCAATGTGAAAATCGATCATGCGGAGCCGAAGAGTAAAGTGAACACCGGCCACCGCACCGCTCATGCCATCGACTGCGACGAACTGGCCCTGTGGGAATACCCGTCGGTGGTCGTCAAGTTCTTCGACGGTGTAGGGCTTCTCGGTGGGGTACACCAGTTCGCAAATCTCGATAAATGCTTCGTAATCCGATGGTTCAGCGTGACGGATTCGATAATTGGCGGGAGGCATGGATGTTCCTTGCTTGCTTACTGCCTGTCTGCAGGAATGTACGGGATCAATCCCTTGTTGAAGGCAATCTCCTGTACGACTCGATCAGATTGCGTTGGCAAGCAGGGCATCACGGACCTTGAGTCTGACTTGCGGCGACAGAGCCGCGAACTCTTCTGGCGTGTCGAGCTTGTCGGGAAGCACCGTGAGCCGCTGGTTCACGAAGAACATGAGCGTCCGGTGCAACTTGAAGAACAGGTCGACATCCTGGGGTTCGAGTAGCATGGGTCCACCAGTCCTGATTCGAAGTAAATGCCCTCCTCACTCCTTATGAACCTTGGCCACGATCTTCTCCATCTCGGCGGCGGTGAAGGCACGGCAGGTTGTCGTGTGGACGTTACCCATCGCCCCCAGATGCAGAATGGCGGCGGTCGCCGTTTCGTCATCCGGGGCTTCCAAAATCAGGAGGCCGTCGTGGTCGCCAAGCGTCCAATAAATCTCCTTGACCTTCGCCCCCAGCTTCTTCGCCTCTGCCTTGAAGATCGCCGCACGCTTGGTCGTGTGGTTGATGTCCTTGATGCCTTGCTGGCTGAACTTGATGTTGGTAATGAAGGTTGCCATCAATGAGTCTCCTTTGGAGAGGGTACAGTGGACCCCGTTGTCTAGACCAAAAAAATGCCTTTTCTCAGCTGCTCCCCGGAGGCTTCCGTTGCCTCGCGGCCTTTTCTTCACGGCACAGTCGATCCTCCTTCACGGTAGCTGAGGGAGGGCCGGGGAGGATCAACCATGCCTCTTCATCGGCCACGGCGATACACCACCTCGGGCGTCTCGTGGGCCAGCAAGACTACTGTTTCGGCCGCCCTACGATGAGGCTGAAAACGAAACGGGCAACGGCTTGTCAGGCGTACCGGTCATCGTGAGATTGCCGTCGTGTCTTGTTCATGATTCCCGCTCCTGATTACATGCCCCCCGGGAGGCATCTGCTGTCAGTGCACCCGGGATTCGTAACGGTAATCTACCAGTTTAATCAATCATGACGGTCGCGTCGCGCCATGACACGGCGGCCCCGGATGCGCGTGCCTTGCAGGGCTTCGATCACTTCATCGGCGCGATCGTTCGGCACTTCCACGAGCGAAAACCGATCAGCAATGTCGACCACACTGACTTCGCCGCCCGCGAGACCGGCCTCGTTGGCGATGGCGCCGACGAAGTCCTGGGGCCGCATGCCTGCTTCGCGGCCCGCGTTGATGAAGATGCGAACCATGCCGCCGCGAGCCCCTTGGCCTTTAGCGGGCGGTCGAGCATTGCGGCCCTTGGCGGGACGCGATTCCTGATCGAGCGATGGCGAGAGGATTTCTTCGGTCTCTTCCTTGTCCGAACCGCTGGCGGCGTGTGCGAACTTGACCGCGGCGAGGGCCACGTCCATGATGTCGAATTCGTTGCTGAGGGACTCGACCACCACGCGAAACCGCTCCAGTTCGCCGCCGACCA
>Ga0105044_10011253_pt1 | contig 12206 bp, 9 predicted proteins | sample MAT01_FD_78092 | JGI IMG/M metagenome (GOLD analysis project Ga0105044, IMG submission 78092) | Freshwater microbial communities from Lake Fryxell liftoff mats and glacier meltwater in Antarctica - MAT-01 | ecosystem: Environmental > Aquatic > Freshwater > Ice > Liftoff microbial mat | place...
AAAGTAGCAAGAATATCTGTGTAGGTATCTTTCACGGTTTGGGTAAAGGCGGAGGTGGCTTCGATCGCCCCCGTGACTTTTTCCAGAATCCAGTTACCACCCTTAGCAACACTGCCCGTAGGATCGATCGAAGCAGCTACATCTGCCCCAGTGATTTTACTTAATTTATTGACAAATTCACTGCCCACTTCTCCTGCGGCTACATCACAACCAAAAAGGAGGAGATCAGGTCGGTTGCCAGCACTGGTAGAACTAGAAGAGAACCAGTTACTTAAGGCGGCTTCGTACTGAGCTAAATTATTTAGACTTAAGCTAGAGGAACCCAGTTGGAGGCTACCTGCGGCTCCGTGGGAGAGAATCTGGATGCTATCGATCGCCCCTTGGTAGTTAGCCAAAAAATTGCTAATCTGCATCACCCCATCTTGACTAGAATCAAGAACTACCGCCTCTGAATTTGGTTCCAAGCCCTTAAGCAAGCTGCTAAAATTGTCTACGGCAGCATCTATGAATACTAATTTTTTTTGAGGTGCGGCAGGGCGACTAGTAGTCAAAGGGGAGATGAAGGAGAGAGACATAGATAGATACCAAGATTGACTTTAATATTTTTTAATATTTCTTTGATATTTAATGATATTTAATTTTGCGATATTTAATTTTGCTGATTTGAGAAAAACCTGTTAGTAGATGATTTGATCCTGTTTTGGACTAGCTCTGATCTTATGTATTTGTACTGATCATCAACTCTGTGAGTATTGCCCTGACCACAAGCTCAGTAAATATGTTGATCTAATCCACTGCTGTTGACTTCACTAGAGAGCATTTACATTACGGAAATCAGTACTCTTAAGTTAATTTGCGTAACTCCTGATATGTAGATGTTAATACTGGAGGATTGGTTAGAACAGCAATATTTGTAAAGCTTTGATAAAGTGACTGTAAATTATTTATAAACCTCTGTTTTAAACCCTAAAAGTGATGGAAAATTTATTGCCCGATCGCCCCCTAGACCTAGAGACAAATTCAGATACAGAACTAGGTACAAAAGTGATAAACCTCCGGGCAAGATTGCGTCCGGGGCAGAGGGCTATGGCTGATTGGCAAGGGGGACAACTAGGGGTCTCGGCGGTACCGGGGGCAGGTAAATCTACGGGGATGGCGATCGCTGCGGCTCTCACTATTGCCCGACTATCTCAAATTCAGCCCCGCCAACTCCGGCAACCCCAATTGATCATCGTTACCTTCACCCGGGCGGCAGCAGCCAATATCAAAAATAAAATTCGTACCTATCTCAAGGAAGATTTGGGTTTGCCTAGTCTAGGATTTGCTGTCCATACTCTCCACGGGCTGGCTTTGAATATTGCCCAAACCCATCCCCGGCTCTCTGGACTCAACCTGGAAGGCTCTACCCTGATTGATCCCACCAAGGGGCATCGCTTGATTAAAACGGTGGTGGAGCAGTGGATTAGTCAACATCCCCAACTATTTGTCGGTCTTCTCTCTGGGGCAGGGCAAGATTTTGATGGGGAAGAAACAGAAAGATTGCGTCGATCGGCGGTCTTGCGGACGGAAATATTGCCAACTCTGGTAAGTACGGTGGTGCATGAGGCAAAAAGTTCGGGGCTGTCGATCGAGGCGCTGCGGGAGTTGAGCTATGTTGTCGATGATGATTATCAAACCCTAGCGATCGCCGCCGGATTGTACGAACAGTATGAATACTACAGCCGCCAGCGCAATTTTCTTGATTACGATGATATGATCCTCGGAGCCTTACGGGTATTAGAAAATCCCAGTGCCAGAAATCTATGGCAGCAACAGGTATACGCCGTTTTTGAAGATGAAGCCCAAGATTCCAGCCCTCTACAGGCAAAGCTCTTAGAAATTATTGCTACCCCGCCCGACGGTCATGCTGCTCCCAATTTGATCCGAGTCGGCGACCCCAACCAAGCTATCAATTCCACCTTTACCCCAGCGGATCCGGTCTACTTCCGGCGATTTTGTCTAGAACGTAGTCGAGAGGAAAGCCTTGCCACCATGGATCAGGCGGGTCGGAGTAGCCAGATTATTATTGATGCGGCGAATTTTGTCCTTGAATGGGTCAACCAAACCCAAAGTAAATCGGCGCTCAGACCTTTTCAGCTCCAGCAAATTCTCCCGGTAGATCAGGGCGATCCCCAGCCAGAGGCAAACCCAGCACCTACAGATTTAGGCTTAGAGATTCACACTCCGGTAGATATTTATGAGACCGTGGAATTACTGAGTAATCGCACCCTTGCCCTCTTCCAAGCAAATCCCGATCGCACCATGGCAATTTTAGTCAGGGAAAATCGTCAGGGTAGCTTTTTGGCTCAACAACTCCAGACCCAAGCTAAGGCAGCGGGTTTAGTCATCTATGAAGTCCATGAAAACGATCGCCACTCCCATATTCCTAGGGAAATGCTCAGTCTCTTGCAGTTTCTCGATCGACCCCACTCCCCCGACTTCCTGAAAGCTGCCCTCGAAATCCTTGTCAAACGGCAGCTAGTCCCCGCCCAAGACCTCAATGCCCTCGCCACCTTCCCAGAGCAGTTTCTCTATCCCAGCCCCCTCGACCCGCCCCAATCTGCTGCCGTAGCCATGGCTCGCCGCTATTGTACCCAACTCCTCCGGGCAAGGGGAGAACTGCCTTTGTACCATTTACCAACTTTTTTAGCCTTCACTCTCCGCTACGACCAAGCCGAACTAGCTACCAATGATAAACTCACCGAACGTTTAGGACAACATCGAGGAAATCAAGACCTAGGGGGAGCGATCGACCACCTCCAAGAAATTATCAACACTGAAAGGCTCTCTTGGGTAGAAATCGAAAACCCCGAAGCCCAATATATCCGTCCCGGTCAACTGACGATTATCACCATGCACAAAGCCAAGGGACTCGACTGGGATTATGTATTCCTACCTTTCCTCAATGAAGACGTGATCCCCGGCAGTCTCTACGTCCCCACTGGAGCGAAGTTTCTCGGTGAATATACCCTAGCCGAAGTTGCCAGAGCGCAGATCAGAGCCAAGCTCCACACGACCCTAGGAATCAAGGCCCACCCTTCAACTATGCTCCCTTCCCTAGGAGAGGCTACACGAATGGCAAGCTCCGGGGATGGCAGTGACTACAATTCGACACAACTTAGTGATCAGATTAATGATCAGATTAATGATCAGATTAGTAATAAGACCGAGATTCCCCTCGCTGCCCAAGCTTGGCAAGAAGCAGAATACCTAAAAACCGCCGAAGAATTTCGCCTCCTCTACGTTGCCATGACCCGTGCTAAACGTCTCCTCTGGCTCTCTGCCGAAGAAAAAGCTCCCTTTAGTTGGAGTGTCTTTAACTTTCAGAGTAATTCCCAGGGTAATTTGCAAAGCAATATTCAAAGCAATCTTCGAGGCAATACTAACCTTTCCCCCAAAAAGCCCTGCCCCGTGATCCCCGCCCTCCAGTACCAGTTTCCCCAGTGCGTAGTTTCTGGTTTTTAAAATTAGTTAATTTGGGCTAGCATTTGGGTCAACAGCAAAAGAGAAAATCACTAATGAGGATGAATATTGTTGACCACAGGAATGGGATCAGTAATCGAGATTAAATCTATGACGGGAGTAGATTGAGACCCTACACTTAGATAAGGCTCTGTGATTGCTAATTCTGGGATTCTTCGGGTCAGCCAGCCTGTGAGGAGGCGGACATTACCATTGAGGAGAAAGAGAAAAGGCGAGAGTAGATAATCACAAATTTGTAGGGGACGGATAAGCAGGAGGGCGGTTTTTTCGGGAGCATTGGTAGCTAATACCTTGGGGACTAATTCCCCTAACAAAATTTCCACGTAGGTAATCAGAAAGAAAGCGGCAATGACGGCGATCGCATGGGAAGTAATACTCATGGGTAATTTCCCCACGGGCAACCATCCAAATCCTTTTTCTAGCCAATGCACCGTGGTTCCTTCCCCTAGCCAACCTAATAATAAACTCCCCGCCGTAGTGCCTGTTTGGGTGACAGAAAAATAGTGGGGTAAATCTTTTTGGGCTTGTTGGACTGCGATCGCTGCTTTTGCCTTGAGGGGATTACCAGTCTGGGATGTCCATTGAGAAATTTTTTCGGGAGAGGCAGCCACGAGGGAGAGTTCTGCCGCTACGAAGAAAGCCACAAAGAATATTAAGGCTCCTAACCCCAGCAGGGGGAGCACTGTTGCTGTCAGCTCTACTTCAAAAATATGAATTAAATTTAAAACCATTTAGAACACCGCCCCATATTCCTATCTCATACCTACTAGATCCATTGTAGGGTGCGGAGGAGGAGGCAGCAGAGTTCTGGTAATTTTGGCTACTTTTCTTAACTTTGATTCTGAATCTAGACTATTCATTAGTCCAGCAACTAATCTACTAAGCTAATCTACTAAGCTAATCCACTAACTAGTCCACCCCTCTTCTCCCTTGCGAAAGAAAGCTAGAGCTTTGCCCTTAGACAGCACAATATTGAAACCCGCTACCTTAATTTCTGGGGTCTTATGAATTAATTCGGTAATCAGCTCTACCATGCCAGCATAACTAGGTTGATCCTGCCAGTAGCCTGCTGCCCAGTCTTCGATGACGTAGTAGCCACCGGGGGGGACAAAATCCCAGAGGACTCGGAAACAATTTTCTGTTTCTCGGCGGAAGTGAGCGCCATCATCAACGATAATATCAAACCCGCCAAATTCCTTTGCCAGAGCCTCTAAGCTCTCACTATCATTTTGGTCGCACTGCCGGACGATCACATTTTCGGGGAAGGTAATATCGGGAATGTTCAGGTCGATACCTACGATCTGAGTTTCGGGATGGGTAAAATAATCAGCCCAGTATTGGATAGAGCCGCCTTTGAAAATGCCGATTTCAAGGAGTTTAATTTTTTTCTTCTTCAGGGCATCAAAAATAATCAGGTAATCAAAAATTAAGCCGTTAGTTAACTTATCGGAATCGTACTGCATTCAAGCTCCTATGATTAATCGCAACAATCATACCAAAGTTGTTTGAGGTTGTTCGAGAAATAGAAAAAATTTAGAAAATGATCCCCTAACTCTCTTTTTCTAAGGGGGGATTTTCAAGGCGGTCACTGTGAAGCCCTGAGCTTGCCGTTGGTGTAGCCTCTCCTAGAGAAGGGAGTGTTCTCGAAGTGGGATCATTCTCAATGGTTTCTGGTGAATGGGGCTGGATTGGGTCGGAGGGAATCTCTTGGGGGAGAACTTGTTTTCCTTTTTTGTTGGCGGAGGCTTGGAGGTATTCTAGGGTTTTGAGGATGCGGAGAGCAGAATCGTAGGATTCTTCAATTAGTTCATCTTTTTCTGCTGGGGAATCTGCGAGGTCATCGACTACTAAACGCAGGAAGCCAATCATGGGTGTGAGGCGCGATCGAATTTCGTAGGAGATTTTCTCAAGGGCATCATTGACGGCAGTTTTAATCACAGCATTGGCATCTTGATCAAACTGCATGGCGTAGAGCTGGGTGTAGTAACCGCCTAGACGTAAAAGTTCCTCATGGCTGCCCACTTCCACAACCCTGCCCTGATCCATCACAGCGATCTGGTCGGCTTTTTGAATAGTAGATAGACGATGGGCAATGACGATCGTGGTGCGGTTGCGGCAGAGTTCTTCTAGGGCTTGTTGGACTAGGCGTTCAGAGACAGTATCTAGGGCGCTGGTGGCTTCATCCAGAATCAGGATGTCGGGATCCCGGAGCAGGGCGCGGGCGATCGCTAGTCTTTGGCGTTGTCCTCCAGATAGCATCACCCCTCGATCGCCAACTTGGGTATCAAAACCATCGGGCAGTTGAATAATAAACTCGTAGGCATTGGCTCGTTTAGCTGCCTCTATAACCTCGTGATGTGTAGCTTGCTCTCGACTGTAGGCAATATTGTTGTGGACAGAATCATTGAAAAGAAAAGTATCTTGGCTCACAATCCCCAGATCTCGGCGGAGCGATCGTAAATCATAATCTCGCAAGTCTTTGCCATCTAAGGTAATTGCTCCAGATAAAGGGTCATAAAATCGAGGAATTAGATCGACTAAAGTTGATTTTCCGGATCCAGAGGCTCCCACCAAAGCTAGGGTAGTTCCTTTGGGGACCCAAAGATTTATTTGATCCAATACCAAGTTTTCATGGTTTGGGTAGGCAAAGGTCAGGGATTGGAAGCGAATTCCTTCTTTGATTTTTTTATAGGGATAGGAGCCATTGACCATGATGGGCTTGTTCTCACGGCTCAGGAAATTTGCCACAATTTCAGCACTGGGAATGGCATTGGCTAGCCCACTCCGGGAGGAATTGAGTTGCCCCACAAAAGGCAGGAGGCGAAAGAGGATAAATAAATAAGTGAGGAGCAAAGTAGACAGAGAATCTAGCTGATTGCTAAAAAACACTCTGCCGACGGTGACAATGCCCAAGATGGCTAAAATCCCACTGATCTCATTGATGGGGGCGATCGCAGCAAAATAGACCTGAGAACGAAACTCAGCAACTTCTCGGTCTTCAATCAAGGTTGATAGACGCTGAAACTCATGATCTTTATTGGCGACTCCCTTAATTAATCTAATCCCGAGCAAAATTTCTAGCAGAGCTGTGGAATAGCGGGCGGATTTATCAGAGAGGATTTTGCCAAAGTTTCTTGCTTTTCTGATAAAGGTTTGATTCAGGAGCGTGACCAGCATTAATAGGCAGGTAGAAACGATGGTTAGTTGCCAAGAAATAGATAACAAAATTGCGACAAAAACCAGAATTGTGACCACGATCGTAAAGATATTGATCACTGTCCTCACGGCTCCGGCAGCTCTACCTACCTCGTTACTAATCTGGTTAATAATATCCCCGACTTTGGATTTGGTATGAAAATCTAAGTCCACATCTAAGAGCAACCGTAAGCCATCTTTCCGCATCCCATTAACTAGTAATTGGGAAAGACGACTGGAGACGAGAATATTGATGTAGCCAGATAGGTTCTTGAGGATAATCCCGGCGATGACGACGATCGTCAGGCTCAGGAGTTGTTGTTCTGGAGAGACGATCGAGAGCAAGTTAAATAAATTTTTGATAAAGGGGGGCATCCCGCTAACGGAAATAGTCTTATTTTGCCCCAAGAAGCCAAGAATTAGCGGCACAATTAAAGTAGTACTAAGACCATTAAAAATTGCTCCCGAAAATCCTAAGGTAATTGTCAAAATTACAAGTAGAGGATATCTGAGGGCGAAACTTAGGAGTAGATAGTTAGCGGACATAAACTTGTGGGGATTGCAAAATCTGGGAATTAGAGGCGATCAATAATTTTGCCAAGAATTGTTGCCATCCGATCGAAGCTATACAATTCTACACAGCGTTGTCTTGATTGATTACCCAATAGATTGGCAGTATCTAGATGATCCCAAATCCATTGAATCTTTGTGGCGATTTGCTCGATCGCTCCCGGAGTTACTAAATAACCAGTATCCCCTAGAATTTCCGGAATATCACCAACTTGAGTTGCCAAAATCGGTTTAGCCATAGCCATACCTTCTGTAAGTTTAATGGGAAATTGAGCGATCGCCGTTAAATCTTCCCGTTGGGGAACCACAAAAATATGCGCCGCCGCCACAATCTCTGGCATCAGGTCGGTCGGGAACTGGGGTAATTTAATTATCCATTTGCCCCATCTCTGCATTAATTGCTCTAGATAATTATCTTTAATTTCTGTCCCTCCCACAATTACTAAACGATAATCCGGTTGCTCTAGCTGCTCTAGGGCTGCTAATACATCTTCTAATCCCTTGTGAGGACGAGCTGTACCCGGAAATAATAACACCCGATAATCTTGGAGACCATACTTGAGGCGGCTAGCTTCAGGGTCAAAATTGGCGGGGTTAAACAACTCTACGTCTTTGCCGTTGGGCAGGTAAGTGCCACCAAACCGATATTGGAGAAAGCGGGTATCCACGGTCAGGGCATCTGCTTGGGCGATTAATTTTTCACTCCACTGGATATATAGAGGATGGTTGGGATTTCGTAAGGCTCCTTGGGGCTGGATCACATCCCTCGCTAGTTGCTTGATCGTGGGGCGGTACTGCCAATCATCACCCCCATGCCAACTCATCTCCCAGTCATCCAGATCTAACATGACGGGAATTCCTGTCTGCCAACGTTTAATTAAGGCCAAGCCGAGGCTAGTGGGGCGGGGTTTGACGGCATAGATGATATCCGGGGATCCCATCAAGGTTAATAATTCTCGCAGGTTGGGAATAATTTGGGGATAGTCACCACCGGGCAGGGCAAAGACCTCTAGATTTTCTGGAGGATCAGGGTAAACTCGTTCCCCAAAGACTAAACCATAAATTTTTACTGCATATCCCAATTTTTGGAGTACCTGAGCTAAAAGATAAACTCTAGTGGTAGCTCCCCCGTGGAGGTCTGGGGCAAGGATGGCGATCGTTTTAACCATTGATTTCTAACTAATTTCTAACCATTTATTTTTTGCAAACAAAGCGAGCAGGGTGGACAAGGCCAACCTTACATAAAAATATCAGCTAAAAAACTTAATCTGTCCTAGCTGTAATTTATCAAAAACTTCCCGGAGGCGCATTGGTGTAGCATCTTCCTTAGAGAATCGATCCTTGGCTTCTGCCCGGAGCATCACCGCTACTAGTTGGGCATAATCACGGCGGCTGATCTGTCCAGTTTGGGCAATTTGTTCTAGGATCCTAGTAATATCTTTCTCGGTGAGATTGGTTTGCATCAATATTTTGCATAAATATAAAGCTGGCATAGTTAGCCTACATGATCAGTTTACCTAAAACCGATCGAGCGTCGATTCTCGAAACGAGAGGCTACACCAACGAGGAAATAATCCCCCATGGAAATTATCCAAATTCCTGTCTTAAAAGATAATTATATTTTTTTATTGGTCGATCGATCGCAGCAGATAGCCGCCGTGGTAGATCCTGCTCAAGCTGCCCCCGTTCTCCAGCAATTAGAGCATCTTCAACTCCAACTTACAGCTATTTTTAATACTCATCACCACAGTGACCATGTTGGCGGCAACCAAGAACTACAAGCGCATTTTCCCGAAGTCATCATCTACGGCGGAGCCAAAGACCGGGGCAGAATTCCGGGACAACAGGTATTTCTCGAAGAAGGGGATCAGGTGAAGTTTGTCGATCGAGTCGCCCAAGTTTATTTTGTGCCCGGTCACACCTACGCCCACATTGCCTACTACTTTCCCCCCGTCTCGCCTCTAGAACCGGGAGAATTATTCTGTGGAGATACGTTATTTTCTGGGGGTTGTGGCAGATTATTTGAAGGTACTCCTGCTCAAATGGTGGATTCCTTAGGAAAATTAAGAAAATTACCAGATCAGACGCGGGTTTGGTGCGCCCATGAATATACGCTCAAAAATCTCCAATTTGCCCTAGAAGTAGAAGATACAAATCCAGAATTGCAGGCAAGATTCCAAGAAGTCCGTTTGGCTCGATCGCAAAATCAAGCAACTATTCCGACATGGTTGGGTGTAGAAAAACAAACTAATCCCTTTCTGCGTTGGGATATTCCCCGCCTCCAAGCCAAGGTCGGCAAGACTGATAATGTCGGGACTTTTACTAAATTACGGGGCATGAAAGATTTGTATTGATGCTAGGGTTTATATCTCTAGGGTTTATATCTAAGACATGAGTGATTACGGCAAAAACTATGGGTAAAGATTTATTACAAATTAAAGTATTTCATGCTACATTATTTTTAGGGAAAAATTGGTTTTGATTATTGGATTGGGAAACCCATGGTCGAAATCCCTCAGCCAAGTAAGTAACTATTGGCTTACAACTGGTATTTAGTCTAGATTTGATTTCATGACGACTTACCCATAGTCTGCCGAAAATTAGACCAGCAGAGATTTCTGACTGGTTTTTAGTTTTTTTGATAGTAATTGGAGCCTGTATATGCTAGAGCCTGTAACTGATCATCCTTGGTGGGTAGATAGATGGATTGATCTTCTCCAATCCTATCGGTTCAAGAAACGTCTGGAACGGGGCTGGAATTATGCCCGTGGTGGTCATGTCCAGAGTATCGAGTTTCAAGGAGCGGAAGTGATTGCCAAAGTCCAAGGCACGGAACCCAAACCCTACCGAGTGGCGATTTCCTTGGAGCCTTTCACTGAGGAAGATTGGCAGTACATAGTTACGACCTTAGCAACCAAGGCAAGGTATTCTGCCCAGCTACTTGCCGGAGAAATGCCCCCAGATATTGAGCAGGTCTTTGCGGTGAATGGGTTGAGTTTGTTTCCTTTTCAGTTGGCAGAGGTGAATTCTGCCTGTACCTGCCCCGATCCCCAAAATCCTTGTAAACATATTGCTGCGGTCTATTATCTGCTGGGCGATCGCTTCCGGGAAGACCCTTTTGTCCTCTTCCAACTCCGGGGGCAAACTCGCCACCAAATCCTTGCTGCCCTCCGCCACCAATCCCTCGAACCTGCTCACCCTGATCCAGAAACCATTCCTCTCATATCTCCAGAACCATTCCCAGAACCTCGGCCAGTAGCGGATTTTTGGGGTTATGATGCCGAGTCAGAACTGGGGACGATCGCCGCACCAACTGCGACAATTTGGGAGATTTTACCCCCTTTACCCCTAAATAAACCAGTTGCTGATCAAGTTAAAAATTATTTTCAACAGGTATATCGCCTAGTCCAAACCAAGGTAATGGCAGAAAATGCTGAGGGCAGATCAATCCCGGATTAGCTCCACTCGATCGAACCCATCGATCGCCTCTAGGTAAACTTTCACCTGTTCTTCCTTCGCTGTGGGTAATAGTTTTCCCGTAAAATCTGGATGAATTGGCAACTCTCGATGTCCTCGATCGACCAACACCACTAGCCAAACATTTGCCGGGCGCCCATACTCATGAACTGCATTCAACGCGGCCCGGATTGTCCGTCCCTTATAGATCACATCATCTACCAACACCACTACTTTTCCAGCAAGATCAAACTCTATGTCAGTTTTCGCCGGAGTCCGCAGTCCGATCTGATCCAAGTCATCCCGATAAAAAGTAATATCCAACGCCCCCACTGCCACTTCTATCCCTTCCAGAAGCTGAATTTGCTTTGCCAACAAATAGGCAAGGGGAACTCCTCTAGTATGAATCCCCAGCAGTACCAACTGAGAAATATCCCTTGATTTTTCCACCACTTGGGAAGCTAAACGGTTGACAGTCCGCCGGAGTTCTTCAGGAGAAAGGATTTCAACAGTAGTTGGCATAGATATTTAGCATAGATATTTAGCATAGATAGTTGGCATGGATAATTAGCAGTAGCACAGTCTCAATTCAGTGAAATACATTTGATTATAAGGGTGACTGTAGGGGCGCAAGGCTTTGCGTCCTTAACTTCCTAACTTCTACCGCAAGGATAATCTATTGGGCTGAGAGTTCTTCCCAAGTTTCGGTTCTAACTACCCCATCAGTGGTTAAGCCCCGATCTTTTTGGAAACGGAGGACAGCATCAACGGTTTTTTCTTCAAAGATACCTGTAATTCCCGCCGTGTAATAACCAAGTTGGGCTAACTTCATTTGGAGATTGCGGACGGCTTCCCCCCGACTATTGAGCGCAATCGTCACATTATGGAATGAAGCACCGGAACCATTTTTTTTTAGATTGTCAAGACTGGCAATAGTTCTGTCGCCAGCAATCCCATCAGCAGTGAGTTCTTGAGATTTTTGGAGACTGATCACAGCTTCTTCGGTAGCTCGATCGAACACTCCAGTGGTAGCACCAGTATAAAAACCCACCACCCGCAAATCATCTTGGAGCTTGCTAACAGCGACTCCGGTTACTCCTAGATAAAGATTCCCAGTGGCAGGGAAGGAAGGGTTAACCATCGGCTGGGTAATAGCAATAGGCTGAGGAGCAGGTTGGCTCTTCGGTTGGCTCTCAATTTGGCTCTCAACAGAATTTAGCGCTTGATTACCTCCTTGATTACCTAGACGGGAGGCGATCGATCTCTGGGTTTGTTGCCCAACTATGCCATCTTGGGGTAAACCATGATCTGCCTGAAATCTGGTCACGGCTTCGAGGGTGTGGCTGGCAAAGAAACCTGTGGGTTTGGCTTGAAAATAGCCAAGGGATTTCAACTGATTTTGCAGATTGGTAATCTCTGCCCCACTATCTCCTCGCCGCAACAAAGCCAACGCATCCGTAGTG
>Ga0105044_10011254_pt1 | contig 12206 bp, 8 predicted proteins | sample MAT01_FD_78092 | JGI IMG/M metagenome (GOLD analysis project Ga0105044, IMG submission 78092) | Freshwater microbial communities from Lake Fryxell liftoff mats and glacier meltwater in Antarctica - MAT-01 | ecosystem: Environmental > Aquatic > Freshwater > Ice > Liftoff microbial mat | place...
AATAGCGAATCTCTTCCTGATAGCCGTCGATAGGCGCAGGCGGGGTAAGGCTTTCCGCCTCCTGGCCGGGCCGGTAAACCTGCGGGTCCTTGCCGTTCGCCGAGCTGTACTCGATGGTGCCGCCGTCGGCCACGATGGTGTACTCCATCGAGAACGGGAACGCCCCATGGTGCCAGCCGCCAGCGACGGTGACGCTGTCCAAGCCCTCGTAGTAAAGCTGGGCGTCGATGGTGTCGACGTATTCGCCCAAGGCCTCGCGCCCGGTGGCGGAGACGGCCGCCGGCGTTCCGAAGAGGTGTAGCGCCATGTCGACATCGTGAATCAGGAGGTCAAAGACGCCGCCGCCGCTGATTTGTTTGTCCTGCATCCAGGCCGCCCAGGGGGGCGCGGCGCAACGGCGGCGAAAAGTCGCCGCGCGGACGAGGCCGAGCGAGCCGGAGCGGACCAGATCCGCCATTTGGCGGTACATAGGGAAGAAGCGCAAGACCTGCGCGGCCATCAGGACCTTGCCCTGCTTCTTAGCGAGCGCGACCAAGCTTTCGGCGGCCTCAAAGTCAAGCGCCATCGGCTTCTCGACCAGCACGTGCTTCCCTGCCCTGAGTGCGGCGGCGGTGGCCGGGGCGTGCAGGTGGGTGGGCAGGCAGACGTCGACGGCGTCGATGGAGGGGTCGTCGAGGATCGATTCCCAGCGAGTATGCTTGGCGACGTGAGAGAAGTCGAGGGTGGCGAAACCTTCGCCGAGATTACCGCCGACGGCGCTGAGGTCGCCGGCGAGCTTCTTGGGATCCGAACTGGAGATCGCCGCGAGGGTAACGCCCTCAATACCGTCGAGCGCGCGAATGTGGGTCGCGCCCATAAACCCTAAACCGAGTACGCCGAGTCGCATGAGAAGTTTCAGTGTAACGCTTGGCAGACCCTTACTGGGCCCAGGTTGGCTGCCTTGCCGATGATAATCGGGGGGGCTCACGACTTCTGCATTTACTCTAGCGCTCTCTGACCGCTTGTTTTACTACTGAAAGCGAATCAATCTAGACTAACCCGCCGCGCAAGCGAAGGGTCGCCCAGACCCCTGAAAAAGCAGTAAACGCTGGATTTTCTTTGGCAAAGGTACATCCGCCACCAAACTCAGCATTTACTGCCATATGAAAGAGCCTATGAGACCCACCGCTCAGGCGGTGGGCTGGGAACGGCTGTCACCTGGCTGACGCCGGGGGCGAGGGTGGGCCCTTGGTACCGCACTTGGTACCGCCACAACTCTTCGAACGCGGCGCTCCGTTCGCGTAACTCGGCAAAAGTCCCTTGGTCGACAATGCGGCCTTTGCTTAGGACATACACGTAGTCAAAGTGCTGCAGAAGGTGCAGACGGTGGAGCGCCGAAACCATGGCCTTGCCGGAGAAGGCGGCAAAGAGATTGGCGTAAATTTGCGCCTCGGTCTTGGGGTCGACGCTACTGGTCGGTTCGTCGAGCAGCACCACGTCGCTCAACCGCGCCGCCAGCAGACCGCGGGCCAAGGCCAAGCGCTGGCGTTGGCCACCCGAGAGGTTGACGCCCTTTTCTTGAATGCTGCTCTCGAACCCCTTCGGCAACTCGGCCACCACGTCGGCGAACTGCACGGCCTCCGTGGCTTCGCGTACCGCGCTCTCTTCGAGCGGCAGGCCCAAGGTGATGTTGTAGAGGATCGTGTTCTCGAAGATCTCGGGCTCCTGCGGCAGCAGTGTGGTCGTCTCATTCAAGGCGGCCCACTCCGCCACGCGGCCGTCAACCAATAGCGAGCAACCCGGCTCCGGCTCATAAAGCCCGCGCAGCAGCGCCAGCAACGTGGACTTCCCGCAGCCGCTCTCGCCCACCAAAGCTACGCGCTTGCCCCGCTCGAGCTTTAAGCTGATGCCGTGCAGGCTGTGCGGCGCATGCGCTCCGTCATAAGCCTCGCGATGCGAAAAGCTCAAGCCGTCGATGGCGATCTCCTGCCACCCCGCCGGCAGTTCCGTCGCCGCCTCAGCGCGATGGTGCGCCGCATAAGCATCCGAGATTTCGCGCGCCGTTTCGACATCGGTGTTGTACTGCACGATCTGGTTGTACTGCCAGGCCATGTCATGAAAAACGCTGTTGAACTGCGTCACGTAGCCGACCAGAGTCACGAGTCCGCCCACCAGAAACACCTGGCCCGGCTTCCAGTTCTGATAGACGTAGCCGACGGCGATGACACAGTAGGTAAACACCACCAGCATGTCGGCGCAGAACCACTTCCACTCGTTGGTGACGGTGTTGGCGCGGAACGGCTTCCAGAGGTCCCCCACGCGGGCCATCAAGGTGGACGCCATGCTCTTTTCCAGCCGCAGCGTGATGACGGTGACGATGTTCGAGAGGCTATCGAAGAGCGTGGCCGACACGATGTGCTCGCGCTCATTCAACTCTTGCTGCGAGCGCACAAGCGGCTTGTCGAAGCGGAAGATCACCCACACCGTCGCCACGCCCAACACTAGACCAATACAGCCGAAGAGGGGTGAAAAGAAGATCATCCCGGCCAGCGAAAACAGAAACTTCGAGAGCGCATGCAGGTACATAAAGCCGCCCTCGAAGAAGTTCTTGAGCGCTTCGTAAGCCTTACGTACGCGGTTGATGGTGGCGCCGCTGTGGTGGTCCTGGTGCCACTTGACGGGCAGGTGCAACGCTTCGTGATATTTTTCGTCCAGGAAGTTCCGGCTGAGATTGAACGCCAGTTCCCGCTCCAGGTAGCGCGCGGGCCCATGGAAGCACCATTCCAGCAGCTTGAGCCCGAAATAGGCGGCGGCATACCAAGCCGTGTCGCGCAGTACGTCGGCGGCGGCGCCCTGCTTCTGGATGCGGTCCACCAGCCTGCCGTAGATCACTGGAAAGACCGCGAAGACGAGATTCGCGGCGCCGAACATCAGGTACACCAGGACATAGCGCCCGCGCTCCTGCCGCGCATAACGCCAGGCCGTCCGCAGTAGCGAGAGATAGGGGTTCCCCATATTTCTTAATCGACGCGCCCTTACTCTACCCGGCGAATGGACGCGCGGGCCTTCATGGCTTGCCGCGGCAGTAAGACGTCCTTGTAGTCTTCCCAGTTCAGAATGATCAGCACCAGGCCGAACAGCAGCGCGCCGAAAGTGACCGCCGTCACCAGGCCCATCGCCACCCAGTGCACTTGGGCCGCGTACGGCGGCGGTTGGAAGAAGATCTGGGCGAACTCCGCGCCGAAGTTCATCCCGAAGAAACCCGTCAGCACGGCGCCGCCGCCCAGGATCATGCTGAGCATCGCCAGCCGGTTGACGGCCATCGTGTTGCGCCGCTGATAGTATTCGTTCAAGACGCTGTTTAACCGCTCCACCTCCTGCCCGATCTCTTCCTTCATCGGCCCGATGCGGAAGACGCGGTTGAAAAGGGCAAAGTGCTCCGCTTCTTCGTCCTTATTGGCCAACTCGTCGAAGTGCCAGTAATTCGAGAAGATGACGAATTCGCTGCGCAGGCCGTCCATCAGCTCGATGTTTTCGCGCGAGAGCTTGCCATCGCCGAAGTCCTGGTCGAGCCGGCGGGAGACGAGGGCGGTGCGCTCGGCGAAGTCGAGCAAGGTGGCGCGGTAGAACAGGGCGATCAGCGCCATCAGGTGATAGCGCGACTGAAACATACGATGGATCAGAAAGCCTTCCTGGAGTAAGTGGTCGTCGCAGTCGCGTTCGCCGAAGCAGACCGTCACGGCCGAGTAACTCGTGAAGCCGTAGTAAGTGCCCTGATGCGCCCAGCGCTTGTAGAGCTGATTGCGCATTTGCTCCTGGATGAAGTCCGGGTCGTAGCGGTAGTTCTCGCCGTAGTGGTCAACGTAAAGCACGCGCGAGATCAGCTTGCGATAGTCCTCGCTTTCGGCGTAGCCCGGCGGCAGGCTCTTCTGGTCGAGGGCGACGTAGGTGTAGACGATCATGCGCTCGTCGAGCACCGCTTCGTACTCCTGGTTGTCGTAGTGCGAGAAGTACAGCAGGCGCGTTAGCAGGGCCGAAAGCGGCGGCAGGTAGTTGCGGATGCCGCAGGAGTTGAAGTCCTCTTCGATCACCACCTCGTCGCCCACCAACAGCCGCACCAAGCTAGGCGTGCGCCCTTCGCGCTTCTGCCGCCCGCTCGAAGGATAGAGCTTGCGCATCATCTCGTTAATCCAAAGCGCGCGCGACGCCGGCAGGTTAAAGGCCTGCAGGCCAATGGACAGGATGCCGATGCCGTTCGCAAACAGGATCAGCCGCAGTTCGGTGATCGCCACCTCTTCCGATCGCCCGCGTTCATCGGAAGCAAACAGCCGCAGCCGGTGCCGGGGTTCAATCGGAATGCGGTAAAAACGCAGTTGGCTTTCGCCTTCGCCACCCATCTCTTCGCCCTGCCACTCACCGGCCTGCATCCCCAGCGAATCGAAGTAAATCCGGCGAATGAAGGGATGGAAGAAGACCATGTCCTGATAGGCCTGCGAATCGAGCGTGAAGCTGGTGTACGCGGACCTCTGCCAGCGCCCGATACCGGCCACTGCCTCGGCGTCGTGCGCACGGATCCAGCCGTCCAAACCGTCGATCCAGCGGCGGCCCTGCCACAGGTCGCCATGGCGCTGCAACACCGTGTCCCGGTCGATCGAGAACGGGAAGAGGAAGAAAGTATGCAGATGCGCGACGGTAGGTTCCATGAGATGAACGCCTCCCGATTATAGGCCGCTATAATGGCCAACATGTTGGATCGACGCCAATTCTTTGCCCTGCCCTTCGCCGCCCCAATCCTCAACGGCCCGGCCTTCGCCACCGAGGAAGCCGGCTTCGCGCCCCTTTTCGACGGGCAGACCTTGAACGGGTGGCGCATTGAGAACGGTCCCGAGAGTGCTTTTTATGTCCAGGACGGCGCGATCGTCGTCCACCCGGGTTCGAACTTCCCCACGTGGCTCCGCTCCGAACGCGAGTACGAGAACTTCGAGTTCCGCGGCGAGGTCTTCATTAAGGGCTGGGCCAACTCCGGCCTTTTCGTCCACGCGCCCAAACACGGCCGGCCCACCGGCTGCGGCATGAAGATCAACATCTTCCAAAAGCAGGACTCATCGCCCTTGGCCGAAAGCATGGGCGCCATCTTCCCCGTGGTCGCACCGAGCAAAGTAAACGTCCGCAACCAAGGCGAGTGGAACCAATTCCTAGTGCGAGTTAACTGGCCAGAGTTCAAGCTGTGGATGAATGGCGAGCTCGTGCAGAACTTGAAGCTCGACGAACATCCCGAACTGCGCCATCGCCTCCGCCGCGGATACATCGGACTTGAGAGCCTCAGCTACCCCGTGCGCTTCCGCGGCTTGGCCAGCAAGACGCTGCCCAATACCGACACCCAAACCGCTCTCTACGCCGCGCCCGGTGACCTGAAGCAATGGCGCACTAACGAGCCCGAGTGGATGGAGAAGAGCCAATGGGAGACGCTGGGCAGTACCCTCCGCGGCGAAGGACTAGGGTACCTGGCTACCCGCGAGCACTTCGCCGACTTCGACCTTGAAATGTACGTTCGCCCCAGCCGCCACTCGAACGGCGGCGTCTATTTTCGCTGCCCCGGCGGTGTGAAGAGCGCCCATTACGAGATCCAGGTCCACGACGTCGAAGGCGCTGTCTACCCTACCGGCTCCTTATACGGCATTCGTCGCGCGCGCTGGTGGCCGATGGAGCCCGAAACCTGGTTCCTGTTGCAAATGCACGTCCAGGGCGACCATTGCGTCGTCCGGGTAGACGGCGAAACGGTGGTCGACTACCGGGGCCTCAAGAACCTCGCCGCCGGACCCATCGCCATCCAAGCCCACCAAACCGGTAAGTGGATCGAGTACAAGGAAATCCGCGTTCGGCGCCTTTCCGCTTAAGGTCTGTCTAACGAAAAGCGTGTTTCTAGCCGATGGGACCTTTATCGGGTTATGACTACGGACACGCCGCAAATGGACCTCCCCGCCGCGCTCGCCCTCCGGCGCGATCACTTGTTGCGCACGCAGAATGCCGATGGCGGATGGGGTTACTTCCCGGGCAAAGAGTCCTGGTTGGAGCCCACGGTCTACGCGGCGTTGGCGCTCCAGGGAGAACCGGCCAGCCAGAAGGCGCTGGCCCTGCTGGCTACTTGGCAGCGCGCCGATGGCGCCTGGCGCGCCGGCGCCAAAGTGCCGGATGCCCACTGGGCCACGGCCCTGATGCTGGTGCTCTATCGCGCCATGAACCGCCAGGATACTGCCTACACCAAAGGGCTCGATTGGCTCTCAAAGGTCGCCGGCACCGAAGGCAGTCTCCCGGTCCGCATGATGCAATACTTTCTGGGCAACCCGGCGGATCAGGACGAAACAATTCATGGCTGGCCCTGGCGGCCCGGCAACTCCTCCTGGGTAGAGCCCACCGCGCACGCGTTGGTGGCCTTGAAGCAAAGCGGCCGCGCAAATGCCTACGCCGACCGCATCGCCGAGGGCGAAGGCTATCTTTTCAATCGCCGCTGCCCGGATGGCGGTTGGAACTACGGCAATAAACGCGTCTTCAACACCAACCTCACCTCGTACCCGGAGACTACCGCGCTCGCGATTTTGGGCCTACAAGGGCGTAAGCTGGCCGAACTCAAGCCGTCCTTTGACCGCGCGATTCTGCAAATGAAGTCGGCCCGCAGTGGCTTGGCCAAGGCTTGGCTCACCATCGCCTTGCGCGCCCACGGCGTCTCCTTCGAGCCACCGCCCCTTGGCGCCCTGGCCCCTGGCGGCGACCTCGCCGTTACCGGCCTCGAACTCCTGGCGCACGACAAAGCCGGCACCGCCTTCCGCGTGGAGAAACAACCCTCATGAGCCTCAAGTTAGATCGCCGTTCCGCCATTCCCTTAATCGGCCTGGGCGTCATGTCCGGCGTGGTCGGCTACAATGCGAAGCCGGATCCTATCCCCACCATCCTGTCGCCGGTCTCCGTGATGAGCGCCAAGGACTATTCGGCCGATCTGCTCGACATCATGTATCGCGGCGTGATGACCTGCGGCCTCAACGTCACCGGCAAGCGCGTGCTCCTCAAGCCCAATCTCGTCGAGTACGACCCGCAAACTCCCATCAATACCGACCCCCGCTTCGTCGCCGCCGCCGTCGAACTCTTTCATAAACTCGGTGCCGCCGAGGTCATTATCGGCGAAGGCCCCGGCCATCGCCGCGATAGTTGGGGCGTCGCCGAAGAGGCTGGCTACCGCGAGGTGATCCCGAACTTCGACAAGATCTTCGTCGACTTAAACCGCGACGATGTCGTCGCCATCAAAGCCTCACTCAATGATGAGCCCGAGTTCTTCTTCTCCAAAACCCTCATGTCCGCTGACCTGATTGTGTCCCTCGCCAAGATGAAGACCCACCACTGGGCCGGCGTCACGCTGTCCATGAAGAACTTCTTCGGCCTCGTCCCCGGCTGCGTCTACGGTTGGCCGAAGAACGTCCTGCACTACAAAGGCATTGACGAATCGATTCTCGAGCTCAACCGCCTCTTCCCGCGCTCCTTCGCCATGGTGGACGGCATCATGGCCATGGAGGGCAACGGACCCATCCAAGGCACCGGCGTTCACGCGGGCGTCATCGTGATGGGCCACGACATGGTCGCGGTGGACTCCACCTGCTGCCGCCTGATGCGGATTGACCCGGCCAAGATCGGACACCTCAAAGGCGCCGCCCACTTAGGCTACTCCGCCGCCACCCACATCGAGCAACGCGGCGAAAAGCTCGCCCCTTACACCAAGTCCTTCGGCCTTATGAAACAATTCTCCCACCTGCGCCTCGACGCCTAACTGATCCCCTCAAGGCACTACCGCTTTGAGCCCCGCTAAATCCGCCGCCACCTCACTCGGCAGCATGAGCTTCGTTACCGAAAACTCCAGTAAGTTCCTTCGCATATTAGCATCCACGCCGCGAAATCGCTTTCCCGCCAATTGATGCACCAATTTCGTAAAAGCACGATCAGCCAAACCATAGTCGCCCCAATGCACTGGCTTGCCCGTATCGAAGTTCTCATTCGGAATCACCGGACTCACGCCGGCCCGCACTAAGTCCAATACCTCCCCGTACCTCACTTGCGATTGCCGAAAACTCTCCACAAACCAAGCTTCCGTCTGCGGCGTGGGTAAGTTAAAGTCAAACGCCCGCAGCGGACCCACCTTGGGCAACCAACGAAACAAAAAGCCCAATAACCGGGCCCAAAAGCCAGGGTGCTCATGCTGCGTGCCCCACTCTTTTTCGTAGCTCGCATGGGGCAAGCGGTAAAGGAAAGTTTTCCGGTTGGCGCTGGGAAGAGCCTGGCGAATCTCCCGCTTCCGCGCCGACCAAGCCGCCTTCGTCACCTCCGGCACCACCTGCGCCACGGAGAAACGGAAACTACCCACAGCTAAGTCGACATTGCCAAAGGCTTCGCCTAACTCCAAGCCGTAAGTGAGCAGAAACGCCCGCTCCAGCAGCGGCTTGGCGACCTCAAAACCGATAAAGTCGTGATAGGCCTCGGGCGCATAATGTCCCTGCGCCACTTGCACCACGTCGAAGCCGAACTCGACTTTCAGATGAGCCGAGGGTGAGTTTTCGTAAGTCACCAATGGGCCATATTTCCGCCGTAACTTCGGATACAGCAGCGCCACGCTGCGATTGACGGCGATGGAGTGCGCGGCATGGTCAGTGGCATAATGCGATACGGCGCCGATGGCGAAGGCAAGTTCGTTCAGGTCCGCGGCTTCCGTCAGCAGGTTCTCAATAAAGTCGCCGCTGCGGATGTAATGGGTCAGATCGCTGAAGAAGTGGTTGCCGAAAGGGTAATAGCCCAAGTCCTGCACAATCGCGCCGCCATAGGCGTAAGCATGCGCCTTCCGCAAGTCGTCGGCCGAGGCCAGTGGAAAGCGCTGCTGCAAGATCGGCTTGATCGACCCCTCCCAAGCGACATCGATCACTGCCTCATGGCTCAACACCGAACTCGCCACCGCGAGCGTCGCAAAGAGGATGAAGCTAACGGCAAGGCGAAGGGCCATGGTCCTAGTTTAGGGCACCCCGTCCGTGGTTACGCGCTTCAGCGATGCCACCGCGCGTATAAGAGACCCCGTTTTAGCCGCCAACGAAGTGAGCGGGCCAAAGTGGGATGGGTCTTCGGTCTTCGGCCCGTCCTGAATCGGACGGCCCGTCGGTCCCACAACCCCGAAGGATGGACGACCCATTTCTCTCCGGTCACGCAGCCCTTCAGCGGCGCGACTTTCTCGAAGCGGCTTTTACCCGCCAATTTCCGCTCTTTCTCCAACCCATCATCAGCCTGATGCTCACCTGGATCACCGCGCTCGCCCCCAGCCGCACTAGGGGAGTTCCGCCCCAACCCGGTAGTGCGCCGCGCGCCTTCGCCACCACCCTGCTGGCGATCCTGCTCGGCGTAGCCAGCATCCTCGGTGGCCTCGTTCCGCTGCTCGGCGCGCTCGCCCTACCCCATGGGCTGCGCTCCTTCAGTTCCGCCATCGGCCACCACTTCACCCATGGCGCCAAAGTGCTGCCGCTCAAAAGCCAGCAAATTCGCTGGATTTATGACCTCATCAGCGCCGCCTTCCTGCTCTCTAGCTTCGAAGACTACCGCGGCGACTATCCGCCCGACCACCGTGACCCCGGACGAAACCGAACCCCAGCCAAGCATGAACTACCGGGCGCTTGCACGGCCGTCAGGCGAGTTCACCCTTATCCGGGCGGTCTCCTCGCACGACACCACCGGAGAGCTCACCCCGGCGCCATCCGGCGCGTCGCTCAAGCGCTCCTATGCCCTCAACGTGAACGAAGGCGCAGCCAGCACGCGGATCGGCACGATCATGCTGGACCCTGCGGGAGGTCTCGGCGGATTCGACGTCGTAAAGGCCCTCGGCGTCGCACGCCAGCACCAGTTGAGCGGAAAAATGACGTCGCTGGGCAACGGCTTCCGCACCCTCACCGTAAGCACGGAGATCACCTAAGATTTCGGGGAGACGCAAGTGGATTAAGGCGTCAGCATGACGACGGCATTCGGGCCGCCCCCCGTCCAGATCGCGCGCAAGTCCTTGGCGGTGACGATCAGCAGAAAGCTCTCGGTGACTCCCATGCGCGCTTGTTGAACGAACTGGCTCGGGATTTTGCGTCTGCCAAGTAGGTGGCGTCGCAGCGCCGGATCCGGTAACTTCGTTTCCTTCCTGCGCGGCAACCGCGTCGATCAGTTGCGTTCGGGCGATTTCAATGTGGCACAAGCGTTGCGCCTGATGAACAATCCATTTGTGCTCGACCGGATTCAGGTGGGCGCCGAGCGCCTGAAGCTGAGCGATGACCAACTAGTGGACGAACTGTTTCTCTCTGTCTTAAGCCGGCCGGCCACAACTACTGAGGTTTATGGCCATGAAACGCAGAGAATTCGAACGCTTCCAACAGCGCTATCCCCAACCGCATCAGGCCTTCTTTTCGCGGCCCTACTTCAGCCGCCGCGCCTTCCTGCAAGGTGTGGCGGGTATCGCCGGGAGTAGGGTGCTTCCTGCTATCGCCCCAGCCGCGGCAAGCGCTCGCGGCGCTATGGCGAAGGGCACGGCCCGCAATTTCATCTTGATCCTCCTTTCCGGCCGACCCAGCCATGTCGACGCCTTCGATCTGAAGATGACGGAAGGGGTGAGCCCAGCTGCGTTGCGCCCGGAACGCGTGAATGGCATCTTTTGGCCCATGGGCCTGCTTCCCAAGCTCGACGCGCAACTCGGCAACGTGGCGGTCATTCGCTCCATGCGCTCCTGGGCGCTGGTGCACGAGACGGGCCAGCGTTGGGTGCAAGTGGGCCGCAATCCGCTGAGTGCGAAATGCTCCATCGCGCCCCATATCGGCAGCATCATTGCGCGGCAGAAGGAGGCCGAACGAAGGCCGTCGGATTCGTTTCCGCCTTTCGTGGCGCTCGAATTGGACGAAGGTGCTGGAGGATGGGCCGCGCGGGCCGTTCCCCTTGATTCCGCATTTGGACAAAGATCTTTAAGGGCCGGTGAACGAGCTATGGAGCTGAGAGCTCTCCTGGCTTTGGTGCTGCTTCCGGCGGCGGTCTCAGCCCAGACTGGCGTATGGGAATCGCTCGCCGATTATCTTATCGAGGCGTTTGAAATCTCGACGACCGTGCTGAATGGCCAGGTCTTTGCGGCCTGCGGCTTAACCGCTGCCGGCGCGGTGAACCGCGTCTTCATCTACGATCCCCTCATCGACACCTGGGCCGAGACGGTTCCCCTGCCATTGCCAAACGGTGGCGACCACTGCAATCTTGCCCTCTGTCTGCTGGGCGCCTTGGTGCGGGCGCAGTGCCCGGCGCTGGCCGAAGGCGGCACGTTTGAATTTGACCCGGCTACGCTCAAGTGGACTCGCGTTGGGGAAATGCCCACGCCGCGAGCGGCGTCCGGCGTGGCCGTTGTCGGCACCAAGATTTACGTCGCGGGCGGCATCAGCGGCAATACGAATTATGCGGCGATGAAGGTCTTTGACGTAGTGACGCGCGAGCCGACTCGGCTTCCGGACATGCCCACCCGGCGCGATCATCTGGTGGCGCGGGTGGTTGACGAAAAGATCTACGCCATCGCAGGTCATCCGGGCCGCGGCCAAAATACGCCCGCCAACGAGAAATACGATCCGGTCACCGTGGCCTGGCGCGCCCGTGCGGCGATACCCACGCTCGGCGGCGGCATGGCCAGCGGCGTATTCACGAACCGGATCGTGCTGTTTCTGCCGACGGGCCTGCCTCCCCCGCCAGCGCAAATCATCGTCAAGCGGGCGGGTATGGCATCACGGCCTATGGCAGCGCGGCGAGATTCCAGGTCAGGGAGAGTGGGCATAAGGCCTCTCTCTGAGAGAAGATACTACTTCCAGAATGAGGCCACAAACAAGGGAAACTATCGAATCGTCTTTTTAAAGTCGCGCACCCAAACGTAAGCGACTGAGAAACACCCGGCCTAGGGAGTAGGACATGGCCAACGTGCGAGCGGCGAGATTTTAGGCCTGAGCGGCCGCCCAGTGGTGTGAGGAGTTCGTGGAGGCGGTTGATGGGGTGGGAGTTGATGCGGGCCAGGACGTCGCGGGACCAGGCGAAGGGCTCGACGCCGATGAGCTGGCAGGACCCGGTGAAGCTGCGTAGGACGGCGGCGGTGTGACCGCCGGAGTCGCTGCCGAGGAAGGTCCAGTTGTTACGTCCGATAGCGATGC
>Ga0105044_10011258_pt1 | contig 12203 bp, 13 predicted proteins | sample MAT01_FD_78092 | JGI IMG/M metagenome (GOLD analysis project Ga0105044, IMG submission 78092) | Freshwater microbial communities from Lake Fryxell liftoff mats and glacier meltwater in Antarctica - MAT-01 | ecosystem: Environmental > Aquatic > Freshwater > Ice > Liftoff microbial mat | place...
AGAGATACCAGGGTAAAAACTTCAGAAGCAAATGCAATTGCAATACAAGCTGCAGCCGAAACCATCCGAGAAAATGCAAAAGGAGAAGCAGATGCGATTTTTGCAAAAATGGAAGCGGAAGCAAAAGGCTTGTTTGAGATATTGACAAAACAAGCAGAAGGCTATAAACAAGTGGTTGCTGCTGCGGGTGGAGACCCGAGCAAAGCGTTCCAATTACTGCTCATTGAAAAATTGCCAGAGCTGGTTAGGACACAAGTTGAAGCCGTTAAAAATATCAAAATTGATAAAATTACGGTTTGGGATTCGGGAAACGGCCAAACTGAAAATGGCAATTCCACTACAGCAAACTTCGTTTCAGGAATGATGAAAACGGTTCCACCGCTGAACGATTTGTTCAATATGGCTGGACTTAACCTGCCAAACTATTTAAAAGGAGCGGACAACACGGAAGAGCCGCCAAACAAAAAAGTGGAGGACAAAAAAGAATTGTAAGTATACTGTGATTAAAGTGATTTTGAAGATTGAACGTTTGTAATCAATTAAAAATCAAGGGATTTCAATCAATCAAATCATCAAAATCACTTTAATCGCAGTATAGTATCAAAAATGGCTGTCCTGGTACAAACCGAGACAGCCATAAATTTTATCAACGAATACTGAGTTTATTTAGTTGCCGCCGCCCATTTTAGCCTTCTTCTTGTCAGCGTTTGGAGCTTGGCCTTCCATTTTGGACTTTTTCTCTTCGGCTTTGGTACCGCCTTCCATTTTGCCCTGTTTAGGGTCAACTTTAACAGGAGGAGGTGTTACAGGCAATGGATCCACCTTCGGGCCTTTTGCGCCACCTTTTTTTGTGCCACCCTTGGAAGGTGTCGGCACTGGTGCAGCAGCCATTTCGGCTTTCCAAGCTTCGATGCGGGTAGTAGATTCTTCCTGAACGCGCGTATCGCATTCAGCAGTCTTTTCTGTGCGAAGCATTTCGAGTTTTGCGGTTACGGCAGCAGCAATTTCTTCTTTTTGCTGAGCGAGTGTTTTGCCGTCAAATGCGGTGAGGGTGAAAAAGCCAGCAACAGCCAATGCACCAGCTAAAAGCAATTTTTTATTCATCTTGATGATAAATTTTCGGTGAATGATTTGAAAATGAATGAATTTTGAGTTGTTTTCAAAGGCTTACTTCTTCTTGCCAGCAGCCATTTCAGCTGCTTTTTCAGCTTCGTAGTCAGCGCGTGCTTGATCCACAATGGCAGATACACGGCCTTCGAAGTCAGCTTCGCATTTTGCTGTCATCTCTTGCTCGACGGCAGCCTTGCCAGCGTCGAAGCCTTTGGTGATTTCAGCTTGTACCTGCTCGTCGGTGAGCAGTTTTTCGCCGCAGGAGGCCATGGAGAACATGAGCGCTGCGCCAGCGAGAATTCCTAAAACAGATTTTTTCATGTTTGAAAAAAGTGATTTTGAATGGTTAAAAAATAATGAGCAAAGGTAGTGGTTGTGAGTGTTATGGCACTTTGAAATATTGAGAAATTGTGAAGCGCAAAAATTGCTGCTCAAACGAATCTTTCGCCCTAACATTGTTGCCGAAACAACCCGGCCTATGACGCACGCCACTGCCATTTATACACAACTTTTGAGTAAAAATATTTTCTTAAAGTTTTTGGGGCTCCTGATTCTGGCCCTTTCTCCCTTGTTTTTAAATGCCCAAACTGTAGATGAACTGCTCGAAAACTTTTTCCGAGACAACGAATCGGCCTCTGAATCAGATGCGCAGCAGTTCTTGGAAAATCTGGAACTTTTTCGCGACAAACCATTGAATCTCAACACAGTTAGGCGCGAAGAACTGCTCTCTTTGCATTTGCTCAATGAACTTCAGGTGGAAAACCTGCTAACGTACCGCAATCAATTTGGGCCATTCCTGAACGAATACGAACTTCAAGCAATACCAGAGTGGGAAATTTCGGACATTCGACGGGTCTTGCAGTTTTCCCGCATCAGAACGGGCTTGGATACCAGAAACACCAAGCTCCTCGATGGATTTATTCAGGGCGACAATGAGTTGTTCCTGCGTTGGGCACACCCGGATCCTCCTAATTACGATACTGAAAAAGCGGAAGGTGGCCCCAATGCCTGGGCGGTTCGCTACCGTCACTCCTTTGACAACCGCCTCCGCTTTGGCTTTACGGCGGAAAGTGATGCCGGGGAGACCGTATTCAAAGGCAGTAATAAACATGGCTTTGATTACAACAGCGCCCACATTTTTGTCCAAAACTGGAATCAAACCATAAGGGCCGTTGCACTGGGCGATTATTCTGCGCGAATGGGACAAGGGCTTTTGCTTCAAACAGGTTTTGCACCTGGAAAATCTGCCGAAACAGTGTCGGTGGCGCGCGGTGGGCGTAAAATAAATGCTTATGGGGCTTTTGGGGAAACCTACTTTTTCCGGGGCGCTGCCACTACGTTGGCTTTTGGAAAACATCTTGAAATCACGGCCATGTATTCCAATCGCCGCCGCGATGCGAATGTGCAGCAGCGCGACACTTTGGAATTTGATTCCCCAGAAATTGAATTTTCCTCCCTGCTCACTTCCGGCTATCACCGTACCGCTTCAGAAATAGAAGACGAAAAGGAACTCCACGAACAAGTCGGCGGTCTCTCTGCCACTTGGGGCGGGCAGCGGGGACAGATTACGGCGAATGCGCTTCACATCTTTTATAATAAGCCATGGAGCGCATCTTCCCAACCATACCGGCAGTTCGCCTTTGCGGGGAAAAGCCTTACAGGAACTAGCCTAGACTACAATTATCGCTGGCGAAATATTTTCCTGTTTGGCGAATCGGCCCGCAGCGATAATGGTGGCCTCGCGGCAGTGAATGGCTTGCTTTTCTCTGCGGATCGGCATGTGACGCTCACGGCGGTACACCGCTCACTGGACAAGGATTATCAGTCTATTTATGGAAATCCCTTTGCTGAATCCTCCGGGTCTAGCAATGAACAAGGGCTTTATCTTGGTGCAGATATCCGCTGGGTAAGACGCTGGCAGATAAACCTTTATGCCGATATGTGGCGGCATCCCTGGTTGCGTTTTGGTGTAGATGCGCCCTCGAATGGCCGAGAATACCTCGCCCGAGTGCTGTGGACAAAAAGCCGCAATTTTTCGGTGTATGCCCTCTGGCAGTCAGAAACCAAGCAACGAAATGATGATTTGGAAAAACCTTTCGGGCTTGTCAATGCTCAACGCAATCGGATCCGCCTGCATTCGATTTACAAGGTCAGCAAGCCCATCGAACTGCGCAGTCGTATAGAATGGACTACCTACCAAATTGGAGAAAATAAGGCTACGACAGGTTTTGTTGCATACCAGGAAGCGGTGTTGAAACCACTTGGAAGCCCCCTTTCAGCATCGCTCCGATATGCCGTTTTTGATACGGAAGACTATGATTCAAGAGTGTATGCTTTTGAGAACGACCTTTTTTCGGCAGTTTCTATCCCTGCATTTTCAGGACGTGGTACCCGCTGGTATGTCAATCTACACTGGCGGGTAAACCGTTGGCTCAGGCTGGATGCACGTATGGAAGAGACCAACACGCTGCAAGCAGTGACGGATTCGGGTACGACGGGAAAGGAAAAGGTGTGGAAGCTACAGGCGCGGGTGAAATGGTGAATTAGATAGGTGCTCCCATTACTAATTCACCGCTTCTACGCCCAATATCTCAGGGATTTTGCTCTGCACGGCTTCTTGGATGCCAGCGCGAAGGGTCATGGCTGACATAGCACAAGATTCGCACATGCCCATCCAACGGATTTTGACGTGCATATCGTCCGTTACTTCCACCAGTTCTACATCGCCTCCGTCTACCCGGAGGTGGGGTCGAATGGTTTCAAGGGCGGCTTCTACTCTTTCATTTAGGTTTTTCTTGTCGAAAATGGCTGTCATTATTGCTGAATTTGATGCAAAAGTAGTTAAAATTCATCGCTTGGTTTCTTTCCTTTTTTCCCTTTTTTCTCTTCGGAGTCGTTTGATCGAGACAATTAAGCCCCAAATTGACAAGCATGAGGCAAGTGCTCACAAAACAATCAATTCGCCGGTACCGCCCAAACTGGCCACTAGTGGCAGGGGCACCATCACTTTAGTGAATAGGAGGGAGGAAAATACCACTGCGGCCATGAAGATTACCATGAATATCCAAAAACCGGTTTGGTCTTTGGGAGCACCTAACGCAGAAATAATAAAGAGCGTGGGCATGATAGGGCGGAATTTTTAGGGTTATTGGTGCCGCGTTCCTTAGGAGCCATCTTTGGGTGAAAAAAGTCATGAGCCACCCCAAAAAAATCGGGATGGCTCATGTTTAGGAACGTGTGTTAACGCGCGCTACAAATTTAATTTCCAAAAAACAGACCGTTGCGCAGGCTCTGCTTGCCACCAGTGGCGGGGGCAGGCTTTTTCTCGCGCTTCTCGACTTTTTCAATCACGATGCTAGTAGGCCCGGCGGTGATTTTGAATTCGGTACGGCGATTGAGTTGGTGCTCTTCCTCGGTACATTCAACCCCGTTGGTACATTTGTTTTGCAACTGATTTTCTCCGTACCCTTTCGCCACGATGCGGTCAGCGCCAATTCCTTTGCTCACAATCCAGGCCACGGCACTGTTGGCGCGGCGCTGAGAGAGATCCTCATTGTACTTATCGTTGCCCCTTGCGTCGGTGTGCGACGAAAGTTCGATTTTCATTTCTGGGTATTTTTTCATCAAATCTGCCACACTCTGCAAATCAGGCTCTGCATCAGGACGGATGTTGTCTTTATCGTAGTCGTACAAAATGTTGTCAAGTCGGATAGGCTCGTTGATTCGCAGCGTGTCGTACTCCGGCTCGCGCTTAATGAGCCGCAAGGTTAGTTTTTTCTCAATACTGGTGCTTTTTTTGACTCCCAAGGTGTTGAAGATCACCGTATCAGGCTTGTAACCTTCGGCGTTTGCAATAACCATGTAGGATTTTTCAGGCTGCAATGTGAACGGGAAATCGTTGGCCGCGAGGTTGCTCTTTTCGTCCACATTGGCTGCTTTTTTCTCTGTCACGTCGAGCATTGTCACGACCGCTCCTTTGAGGGGCTGGCTTTCTTTTTCCCCTTTGCGTTTTAGGCGAAAGGTTTTAGCGACCAATTCCACTTTGATACGCTCAAGTTCCCAAGCATAAATATCGTCACAGCAGGTTTTGCTTTTAAGGTTGTTGGGGCCGGGACGGTTGCTTTGAAGGAATCCCGTGAATCCATCGGAAGAACGGGAATAGTGAAGGTCGTCCAAGCTGGTGTTGATGCCAAGGGGCATCATTTTTGGATCGCTCCAAATGGCACCATTCCATTGTGTTTCAAACACATCGTAGCCGCCGATGGTAGGCCGTCCGTTACTGCTGAACCACAATTTCCCATCCTGGTAAAAAGGAGAAGCTTCGTCACCTGGAGTGTTCACCACGTCACCGAGGTTTACTGGCAAGCCAAAGGTGTTTTCCGACTTCTTGGTTGCATAGTAAAGGTCAAAGCCTCCTTTGCCACCCGGCATGTTGGCGATGAAAAAGAGCACCTTTTCACCAAAAAGTTCGCCTTCACAAGGGTGTTTGGCTATAAAATCGCCATTAACCCCTGCCGCTTCATTTGCCCCGCTCCAGCCATCGGAACCTTTTTGCGATACAAAAATTTTGCTGGTTCCAATGTCCTGGCCTTTTTCGGTCAATTCAACCCGCGTGAAAAACATCGTTTTGCCGTCGGAAGATACACTTACGTTGCCTTGGTGCCAGCCTTCGCGATTGATCTCTGTGCCCAAGGGCTCAGGCTCGCCGTATTCGGCCCCGGACTTGGTCGTTGTGTATACTTTCGAGTGCCAGTCGCCCTCCTTGCCATTCAGCACAACCACTTCTTTGGAGCGAATGGAGGTGAAATACAATTCTCCAGCACTGTAAGAAGGTGAACCGTCGGTTTGTGGGTTGTTGGCCGTTTTGCCGATATTGCCCACCATTAAATTTTCGGGCTGCTTCAGTTTTTTTGCGATCTCACAACCTGCAATTTCGCGCTTGGATGCTTTTTTGAGTGCTTCGTCGGCGCCATCAGTAATGTATTGATTGAACATATCTACCGCTTCGGCATAGTTGCCGTTGTATTTCATACTGAGCGCGAGCCAGTATTTAAGCTCTGTGAACTCAAGTTTGCGGTCGCGATTGACGAGTCGGCTAAAACCTTTTTCAGCCTTTTCATAATCTCGCAGGTCAAAATTCAGTTTTGCCACTTTTGCGGCGGTTTGCTTGTCTGTTTTGTTCTCGTCCAGGTATTTTTCATACAAAACCAGGGCAGCATAAGGATTTCCATCGGCTTCGGCTTCCTGCGCCGACTTGAGGTTGGCTTCTGGAGTAGCGCGATTGAGCGGCTGGGCTTTCGCGCCGATGGCCGAAAAGAGGGCAATCGTGAGGAAAAAGAGGATTTTTTTCATCGTATCGTTTTTCCCGGTCAGGCCGGGATATTTTTTAAAATGGAAGATTGGCTATTTAAACCTTGGGCAAAGCACCTTGGTCTTTACCACGGCCGGCTTGTAAATTTTAATGATGTAGTTGGCGGCTATTTCAAAACCACCGCGATAGTTGCTGACTTGGTTGAGGTCACTGATATTAATATCGTAAGCAAGGCCGACTCGGAGGTTTTTGTAACGACCTCCGATCATGGGATAGACAGCGTCGCCCCCGGAGAGACGGTAACCCAAACCAAAATTGAGGTCAATATCTTTTTCAGCATTGAAAAGATAAGAGCCAAGCGCTTGGAGACTGATTTCGTCAGCACCACTCATGGTCTGGTAAATGAATGAAGGCCCTACGCTGAGTTTATCATTCAGTTTAATATTGAATAAACCGGTGACCACCGAACGGCGGGCGATTTCATCGCTGCTGGTGCTGCTGGAACCTGTATTGGTACTGCCGGTGCTACCACTGGTGACCAGGCCGTATTTCCCTTTGCCGATGTGGTACATGGAGTAGCCTATGCTCATGTCCATACGTTTGTTGAGTTTGGCGCGAAGCACCAAGCCTCCGTCAATATCGCTCCAGTCGGATTTTGCATCCAAGGTCTTTTGGTTGTCAAAGTCAACGGATGCACCTTTATTATACCCCCCCGTTGAGAGGCGATTTATCCAGCCTTCCTCAAATTCAAGTCCTTCTGTATTGAGTCTCCTCCCAGCTTGGCCGTATTGTGCACCAATCGTGAGATAAGCGTTGCCTTTTTTGTCCAAAGATAGGTGGTAAGAAGCACCAAATTTGGCAGCAGTATGCGTCAGACTGCCGGCACCAGCCTTGTCAGAGAAAAATACAAGGCCTATGCCGACCCAGTCGCGCTTGCGAAAGCCTGTGATAATGGGTGCGTCAGCCCAAAGAGAGGGTGTTTTGTATTGGCCTTTACTACCAATAACGCTGGCCCATTGGCCGCGATAAATACCCCCGATACGGGCAGTGCCCTCGAAATTGCCGATGTTGGCAGGGTTGAGGGTCATGGGAGACATGTTGTACTGCGAGAAGTGGATGTCTTGTGCGTTCAAGCAAGAAAGGCTCAGCGACGCGGCAAGCAGGAAAAGTAGTTTTCTAATGTTCATAATATAACGGTTGAAGATGGACGGTACACGAATCTCGGTACACTGATTGACGATTCAAGGTTGACGGTTGTGGAGGCTGGAGAAATCACCAGCCGTTTCTCGGCGAAAAGTAGCGTAAAATCCAGATTCAGCAACAAAGCAGAGCGATCGTTTTTCTGAAAAAAAGGAATTTGGCACTTTCAAGGCAAATGAAGCAGTTTTTGAAGCAGTTAAGCGCAGTGAAGGTGGACTGTGTAGTGAAGACGAACAGGCTTCTATCGGCTGCCGCTCACTTGTTGCACCTCAATATCGTGCATACATTTGAAATGACCTTTGGGGCACTGATCGAAACCAATTTTTGAACAAGGGCGGCAGCCCAAACCCAACACTTCTACAGACGTATTCAAATCCATGCCCGTTGGGTAAAAGGGCCACATCCCGAATTTTGGCACCGTGCTGCCCCATACGGAAATGATGGGCTTGCGCAATGCTGCTGCAATGTGCATCAGACCTGTATCATGGGTGATGACTTTGCTGGATGCATATATCACTAAAGCGGATTGATGCAAACTTAATTGGGCACAAAGATTCAAAACATGGGAACCAGCAGCCTGTGCAATGCGCTCGCCTGCATACTGCTCCGCTTTGCCACCGAGCAATACGATGGGCTGGTCAATATGCTGGCAGATTTCGATGATTTTTTCAGTGGGCAAACGTTTGGTAGCGTGTGTGGCCCCCAGTACGAGACTTACAAATGGCTGGTTTGGTAGTTCGAAATCGCGCAGATTTTCAGATTCGGGTACAAAATAATCCAAGCCTTCACCATCATATTCCACGCCCAGGTTTTTGACTGTGGCCATGTAGCGATCAACTATGTGGCCAGGAGGCATACGATCCATTTTGAAATGGACGAGCAGCCATTTTTCCCAGTTCAATTTGTCGAACGATCGGGTGGGGCGGCCCAGCGCAAGTTTTAGCCGCAGGCTGCGGAGGTTGTGGTGCAAGTCAATAATGTAGTCGTATCGCGCTGATTTCAAGTGCTGCACCATTTGAGAAGTGATTTCTTTTTGAAAAGAAAAAACTTGGTCAATGTACGGATTCGCCTTCAGGATGGGCACGAAGGTGGTTTTGGTCAAAAAATGAATTTCAGCGCCCAACTGCTTTTTGAGGCAGCGAACCACGGGCGTCGTCAGCACGATATCGCCGATGGAAGAAAAGCGGAGGACAAGGATTTTCAACAGAATTCTTTTTAGCCACTAAGTACCGATTTGCACAAAATTGATGTGTTTTGGCTTGAATTTGTGTGAATTAGTGGCCTGCTAAACAAGTATAAAAAAAGCCAGCCGCATACTTTGCAGCCAGCTTTTTTTTTCATGTGTAAATCAGTGCCTTAGAGGCGGCCCAATGCACCAGCTAAAGCCGTGAATTGAAATGGCCAGGCAACCCATATCCATTCGGGCAACCAAATAAGGAGTGCGAACATGCCAATGGTGCTGATGATGAACATAAGCCAGTCGCGACCTGGGTTCTTGATGTATTCTTCGTTCTTTTTCATGTTGTGCTATTCTTGATTTGATGGGCAAAAGTAAAAACGTTTTGGGAAACCGACTGCTCTCAGGCTACAATTTGGAGTGTTTTCAAATTTGAGTTCGTACTTGGAAGCCAAATTCTGCTCAAATCCGTTCCTTTGCGGCCATGATTCAAGTTTTTGTAACCGGTGGCACTTTTGATAAGGAGTACAATTACCTAACGGGCGAACTCTATTTCAAAGATACGCACCTCAGCGAAATGTTCCAACTCGGGCGTTGCAGCGTGGAAATTGACATCCGTACGCTTATGATGGTGGACTCCCTCGAAATGCGCGACGAGGATCGAGCCCTGATTATCCACAGTTGCGCCCGCACTCCGGCCAACCGAATTCTCATCACCCACGGTACCGACCGGATGGTGGAAACGGCCCGCCACCTCGCGGAGGCCGATATAAATGGAAAGACCATTGTGCTCACCGGTGCCATGATCCCGTATGCTTTTGGCACTTCGTCCGATGGCTTTTTTAACCTTGGGAGTGCGTTGGCTTTTGCTCAGGTATTGCCTCCAGGGGTTTATGTGGTGATGAACGGGCGTTATTTCGACTGGGATCGGGTACGCAAAAATCGTCAAACTGGGACATTTGAGGAATTGCCTGATTCTGAAGGGGATGGCTCGTTTTCAATCTGAAAATCATCTTGTTAAAAAATCCAACTGCCCACCAAAGAGGGTGACGTAAATCATGGCTGCAACCGCAAGGGACAAAATACTAAGGGCCATGACTAGAAAGTATCTTTTGGGCACCCTGGATCGCTCGATGGCTTCGGCTATGAGCGCAATTGTAAGCACAGCCAATACGATAGCCCCGATGATGAGCGTTAGAAGTGCTGCTATATAGTCACTCAGCAGCCATAAGCCGAGCCAGGCACTGGTTTGCAACAAAAATATCTCAAACAAGGACAAGCGTATATTCATCGTTCAGTCTGTTTCAACATGAAAAAAAACATTTTCCTACTCATTTTCCTCCTGCTATTCTTTTTTCAGCGTGCTTTTGCCCAAACGGATAATGAAGAAAAGGGGCCGCCCAGCACAGAAGCCGAATTCGAGCAGCAATATCAGGAGCGCATTCGCAAAGAAGTGCTCAACGGGGTCTACATTCCCAAAAATTTAGAAGATGCTATGCTCGAATTAGACAAACGGGTCAGCACAGAAGCCCGGCTGAAATTCAAAGCCCTGCCCGAAGACAGCGTTTGTGCCATTATGCACAACCGCCTGGGTCAGTGGATGATACTCAATTGGGGCTTTTATGGCGGATCAAGGTTCTCGCACTACATACGCAGTGCCGGGGTAACGTTCCCGGACGATATGGCTGATTTTCTGATCCTCGCCTACCATCGCCGTCAAAATGCCAAACCCATTGGCATCAAAGAACTAGCGACTGAATTTCGCGAGCGACGTAAAAAAGAATATCAAGCGGAAATGAAAAAAGGGAAGGTCATCCACGAAGAAGTGCGGAAGCGGAATTGACTAAAAAAACATGAGCCATCCCGGAAACCGAAATGACTCATGTTGAATACTGAGTGTGTTGTTTGTTCACAGCGGGATCGTACCGCCAATACTATTACGTAGTCCAGAAATATCATTCAAAGGCTTTTTAGCCTCTTTACCACCCTCTACTTTGCTCAAATCTGATTTGTTCAAAACACTTAGTTCGGACTCCAATGCTTCGAGCGAGTTGTTTTTTTTGTCCTGACCACTGTTAGGGCGGTCATCTTTCTTTTTAAAAGGAGAGAACATAAGTAATGAAGACTAGTAGGAAAAGTGAAAAGTTGGTCAAAGGTATTGAGATTTTGCAAATAGTCAAGGGAACGGTGGAAATTTTAAGGGAACGGTCGGGAATCTGGCATATCGGGTCGTTTAGACCTCAGGAACGGTCGGTTGTTTGGTGTCGCAAATTTTATGCCTAATGTCCCAAAAAAGCAAGGCTTGGCAAATTATTGTGGGAGTTTCTCTAATAAACATTTAACAAGATCGCCTGTTTCATCACCTTTGTGGCGAATAAGCAATTATCCATGGCGATTTACTCCATTCGGGATTTGGAGAAACTTACGGGCATTAAGGCTCACACCATTAGAATATGGGAACAGCGCTACGGGCTCATCACACCAGCACGCACAGAAACCAATATCCGTTACTATACCGACGATAACCTTCGTCACCTTTTCAATATTGCGCTACTCAATCGCAATGGCTTGAAAATCAGCAAGCTGGCGCAGATGTCGCCGGAAGAAATTGCCACCAAAGGCGCGGCCATAGCCCAAAACAACCCCAACCCTAACGCGCAAATTGATTCCTTAACGCTGGCCATGATTGACCTCAACGAATTGGCCATTGAACGCGTTTTACAGGAATATATGGCAACAAATGGTTTTGAGCGTGCGATGCTGGAATTGGTTTATCCCTTTTTAGACAAACTACGGCTACTTTGGCTTACGAACAGCATAAGTCCTGCCCACGAAAAATTTGTTGGTCAAATCATTCGTAGGAAATTGATGTGCGCAGTGGACGCTGCGATGCCTCGCATTGAAACACCTGTTTTTTTATTGTATTCCCCGGAAGGCGAAACTCAAGAGTTGACCCTTCTATTTATTCAATACCTTCTGCGTTCACGAGGGATGCGGGTTACTTATTTAGGGGCAAATGTTGCCATTGGCGACCTCCGTGACGCATGCCACGCCCTCAAACCCGATTATGTGTTTACCATCTTGCAAGAACCACTTCCTCGCCAACCCATTCAGAGCTATGTTGACAGCGTTGCACAGTCTATCAACGACAGTGAATTGTTGCTTACAGGGCAGCAATTCTTTGTAGGGGCCGTGAAACTTCCTCCCAACGCGGTAGTGCTCAATGGCCTGCCGGGCACTTTGCAATTCCTTGATAGTCTTAAAGTTAAGGGACGGTGAGGTTTAGGGTTAGGGTTTAGGGTTTAGGGTTTAGGGTTTAGGTTTACACTCAATGGTCTCAGCGTTGGCCTAAACCCCTAAGCCCCCTAAACCCCTAAACCCCTCCTAACCCCTAACCCCTAACCC
>Ga0105044_10011259_pt1 | contig 12202 bp, 4 predicted proteins | sample MAT01_FD_78092 | JGI IMG/M metagenome (GOLD analysis project Ga0105044, IMG submission 78092) | Freshwater microbial communities from Lake Fryxell liftoff mats and glacier meltwater in Antarctica - MAT-01 | ecosystem: Environmental > Aquatic > Freshwater > Ice > Liftoff microbial mat | place...
AGACGAGCTGGCCGGCGGCAATGTCCAGGCTGCTGACGAATTGGTTGGCCACCACCGCGCTGCCATTGAGGGTCAACGTGCCCGCGCCCGGCAACGTGGCGATCCTGACGCTGGCCAGCAGATTGGCCGACGCATCGCCCGGATCGGTGAAGCCGAAGTCCGCTGCCGTGAAGGTGTAGGTGGCGCCTTCGCTGGTCGTGACGGTGGCGCTGGCGCCGGTTGGGGCGTCGTTGACACTGGCCACGTTGACGCTGGCCCTGGCCCAGGCGGAGCTGAATGCGCTGGCCCCTCCATTGACCGTGGCGTCCGCCGTGTCGCCATTGGCGCCCGCAGTTTGGTCCCAGGCCCTGAAAGTGATTCCATTGGCAACCGTGCCGTTCCAGTTGGCGTCAGGCTGGAAGCGCACAAACGTCGCCGCGTCTGCGGCCAGCAGTCTTGCTGTCCCCGGCGCCGGATCGCCAAAAACGCTCCAGGCGCTGCCGCCGTTAACGCTGTACTCCCACCTGCCGTTGCTGTTGTCGACGGCCGTCACGGCGATGCCCCTTACTGCGCCGGGGTCCGGGTCGCTAACCTGGCCCAGCAGCAACGCCGTCACCGCAGTGCCGGCATCGGTCGTGAAATCTTCCATGGTCGGCAGCAAGTCGTTGGCGCCAGAAAGACCTGGCGCCGTGTTGACGAATGAAACATTGATGATGCCAGCGCCGCCATCGCTCTGCGGACCGCCCGCGCCAGTGTTACCCAGGTCGTTGGTGGTGATCGCCAGCGTGGTGCTACCCGAAAAAGCGTTATCAGGATCAAAGCGAAGGCCATCCAGCCGGGCATTGATAGTGGCGACCGTGCCGGTGAATGTCATGCTGGCGTCACCCACGCCGTCTCCGCCGGTGAAGGTCAACCCTGACGTCCCGTTCAACGTCACCGTTCCGTTGGCGGCCGTCAGCGTCACCTGCACCGGTTCGGCGCCGGTGTCGACGTCGGAGATCGAGATCAGGTTGCCGTTCCCCACCGAGAAGACGAGTGAAGTGTTGCTTGCGACGGCTTGCGCTGGCGGCAGGTTGTTGGTGGGCGCGTCGTTGACGGCGGTGATGTGGAGCGTCATGGTGCGGGCCACGTTATCGAGGTCCGCGCCACCGTTGGCCGTGCCGCCATTGTCCTGCACCTGGAAGCTGAAGCTGGCGTAGCCCGCGCCGTTGGCGTTGGCCGCCGGGGTGAACCGCAGATTGCCGGCGGCGATTTCGGCGGCCGCTACGAACTGCCCCGGTGCCACGGCCGCGCCGGAGAGCGTAAGACTGCCCGCGCCGGGCAGCGTGCTGATCTTGACGCTGGCAAGCAGATTGGCTGCAACGTCGTTCGGATCGCTAAAGCCGAAGTCCGCCGCCGTGAAGGTGTAGGTCGTGTCCTCGTTGCTCGTCACGGTCTTGCTGGCGCCGATGGGCGCGTCGTTGACGGCGCTGACGTTGAGCGTCATGGTGCGGGCCACGCTGTCGAGGTCGACGCCGCCGCTGGCCGTGCCTCCGTTGTCCTGCACCTGGAAGGTGAAGCTGGCGTAGCCCGCCCCGTTGGCGTTGGCGGCCGGGGTGAACCGCAGATTGCCGGCGGCGATGTCGGCGGCCGCTACGAACTGCCCCGTTGCCACCGCCGCGCCGGAGAGCGCAAGACTGCCCGCGCCGGGCAGCGTGCTGATCTTGATGCTGGCAAGCAGATTGGCCGCACCGTCGTTCGGATCGCTAAAGCCGAAGTCCGCCGCCGTGAAGGTGTAGGCGGTGTCTTCCACGGTCGTCACGGTCTTGCTGGCGCCGACGGGCGCGTCGTTGACGGAGGTGACGTTGAGCGTCATGGTGCGGGCCACGCTATCGAGGTCGACGCCACCGTTGGCAGTGCCACCGTTGTCCAGCACCTGGAAGGTGAAGCTCGCATAACCTGCGCCGTTGGCGCTCGCCTGGGGCGTGAACTTCAGGTTTCCCGCGCTGATGTTGGCCGCCGATACGAATTGTCCCGTCGCCACGGCAGCGCCGGAGAGGGTGAGGCTGCCCGCCCCCGTTAGCGTGGTAACCCTGACGCTGGCCAGCGTATTGGGCGGCGCGTCGTCCGGATCGCTGAAGCCGAAGTCCGCCGCCGTGAAGGTGTAGGTCGTGTCCTCGTTGGTCGTCACGGTCTTGCTGGCGCCGATGGGCGCGTCGTTGACGGCGGGCACGTTCACCGTAAAACTTGTAGTCGTGCTGTTTCCACCATCGGAGACCGACAGCGTGATGGTTGTGGGTCCGCCGTTTGCGCTGCTGTTGGTATGGGGTAGCGCATTCAGGCTGATGGTGCGGCTGCCGCCGGAGCCGCCCAGTACCAGGTTGCCATTCGGAACCAGCGCCTGGTTGCTCGATGTGGCAGTCACGATCAGGCTGCTGCCTGGTGTTTCCGGATCTGACACGGTGAACGAAAGCGGACCTGTCGCGCTGTCTTCGTTGACGGTTTGATTGCCCACGCCAGTGATCGTGGGCGACGCGCCGAAGGTGTTGTATTCGTACGCGCCGATGTCGGCGCGGCCACCGAACCAGGCTACGCCGCGCTGGTCGCTGCCCGATGCGGGTACTGGATTGGCAGAATCGCGCGCTGCGCTCGTCATGCCGATGGCATGGGTGCGGCTGAAGCCGCCATTGCTGGCCAGCCCCAGCAGGCCGGCGGCCACGTTGCGCCTGTCACCGGTGGCGCTGAAGCCGCCTGAGTTGTCGTTGCTTAGGTTGTAACCCAGCGAAACCTGTTTGCCGTTGGCGTTGCCGCCAGTGTTGCTTGCGAACAGGGAGTTCTTGGTAGTGATCGAGGTGCTGCTATTTTCCGCGAAGATCCCGCCCCCGCTTGACGCAGAATTGCTGGCGACGGTTACATGGTCCAACGCGGCCGTGCCGTCCGAATGAAGGCCCCCGCCTTTCGAAGAAGCGCTGTTACCGCTCAAAGTTACGTTGAACAGGCTGGTGGCATTGCTGTCGTTGTAAATGCCACCGCCGTCCTTGGCCATATTGCCAGCGATGGTCGTATTCTTGAGCGTGGCGACGGCGCCGTTCTTGATGTACAGGCCGCCGCCTTGCTTGTTGTCGGCCACATTGTCCCGGATCTCGACATTGAGCGCGTCCAGGGTGGCGCCGTCGTCAAGGAAAATTCCGCCGCCGTCGGCGTCCCCCGTGCTCACATTGCCGTTATTGCGAATCAACACGTTGCGCAGCGTCAGATTGCCGTCGTTGAAAATGCCGGCGCCCTCCCCATTGGCAATATTGTTTTGCACCACGACATCGGTCAGCGTAAGGTTGACAAATTCTTCAACCCGAATGCCGGCCCCGCTACCGCCGCGTCCGCCCTGAATCGTCACGCCCGAAATGCTGACGGTTCCCGAGCGCACGTCCAGCACCCGATCCACGCCGTTGCCGCTGATGGTGGTGCTGGCGCTGCCGTTGCCGATGATGTTGACGCTCCCATTGATGTCCAGGTCGCCACTATTGTTGTTGTCATCCCCACTCAACAGCCCTGCGATGGTGAAGTTGCCATTGACCGAGAAAACAATGCTGTCCGTTCCGGCATTGGCGTTCGCCTGGCTGATCGCCCAGCGCAATGTTCCGGGCAGGCTGAGCAGATCGGTGGTGGAGGTGACTGTGTAGGTTGCCATCACGCCTTGCCATTGCATTTGCTGGGCAAAGCTGGTGGCGATGGTTGTTTCAATGCGACCGCTCTGGAATTCCAGCGTCCAGTTCCCGCCGAGCGCCGCCGCGCCGGTCAGGTCGGTGCTGGCGGCCACGTCGGCTCCGGTCAGCGCGGCCAGGTCCGACACCAGCTGTTGTCCGGCGCCGGTCTGCGCCAGGTCGCAGCCGTAGAGCAACAGATCTGCGTCGTCGCTCAATGCGGCGCTCCAGGCGGCAACTTCGCCGGCGCGCGCAAGCAATGTGCGGGCATCCAGCTGCGTGGTGCCGAGTTGCAATACGCCGTTATCGCCATGCGCCAGCACATGCACCGCCGCGATGTTGTGGCGTGACGCAAGCGTGTTCCCGATCAGCGCCATGCCATCCTCGTCCGCCGCGATGGTGATGATTTCTATCGGCCGCCCTGCATCGCGTTGCGCGCGCAGGTCGGACAACAGGCTTTGCGCATCGGGCAGCGAGAGGTCTACAAAAGCGATCTCGCCGCGCCCGATGACGGTGGCAGTCGGTGCCTGCTGCACCGGTTGCAGCAGCGCGGCAGTGCCGCCCGCGTCGCCAAGGAACAGCGGCGCGAGGTCAGCCGAGTGGAGGATGCGCTCCTCCATGGTCTCCGATATCGGGTAGGGGCAGGGCAACCTGGCGGTCATTGCAGGGAGTTCGGACGCGCCCGGCGCCGTCAGGGCGGGGCTGGTTTAGCCGTTGGCGGACGTTGGCTATGAAACGCCGGTGACACCTTCGCCCGACCAGCAGGCGATGGTGGGTTGGCCGACGCGGCCTCCATATAGGGCAGGTCCGCCCTGCAGCGCAATCCGGCGGGCAGGCGCGAATTTGGGTTCGACAGCACCAGCCGCACCCGAAAGCTATTGCTGGCGGCGTCCAGTACCCGGTCCACGTGGCGCACGGTTGCCTTGACCGATTCGGCGCCTGGCAATTCAGGCTGAATCGCAACCTGGTCGCCTCGAGCGAGGCGGCCATAGTGGGCAGTTGGTACCAGCAACTCGACGCGCAATGGATCGATGACGGCAATTCGCAGCATTGGGCGCTCCTCGACCCGCTCACCCTGGTTGACATAACGCTCGACGACTACTCCCGCAAACGGGCTGCGCACCGTACGCAACGCCAGTTGCGCGTCGGCCACCCGGCGCTCCTGCGCCCATATGCGCTGCTGGCTGTCGGCCTGGTTGAGTTTTTGCCGCGCCAGTTCGGTCTCTCCACGCGCCTGCTCCAGCGCCTGCGCGGACAAAAAGTTTTGCGTCACCAGAGCCTCGGCGCGGCGCGCTTTGTGTTCCGCCAGCTCCAGGCTGGCTTTCGCGGCGAGTACGTCGGCGTCGACCCGCGCCCGGATGTCGGCTACACCCGCATTCGCACGCTCCACATCGGCACGCAATACCAGCAAGGGCTGGCCGGCCTTGACCAGATCGCCGCGTTCCACATGAAGCCGTTCCACCACTCCTATGACCTGCGAGCCGATATCGGCGACCCGATCCGGTTCTATCAGGCATCCGACGGATTTGGGTGGCGTTGGCGCGACCCGGGCAGCAGGCGCTGCGGCGAAGGCCGCTTGCCACGATACCAAGCCTACTGCCGCAAAGGCCGAAATTGCCGCAGCCAGCGCCTGCCGTGGTGCGCCGCGCGCCTGCGCCCATCGCGTCGGGCGAATGTGCGCAACCAACTGCTGACTATGAGTTTGCATATCTGCAAGGGTAAGCCGCATCTCGCTTATGCGAAGCCGCAAAAAGCGGGGTAAAAGAAGCATTTTCGATCCGTCAGTCGGACGAAGCGCGTGACTTTTTCGCCAATTTGCCACGCATCGGTACGTGCAAAGCCCGGGCTATGCGATCAAATCAGCTCGCCGTGCCCGCGAATGCCAGACGGCGCTCCCAGTGCAGGTCCTGCTCCATCAGTTGGTGGCGCAATACGGCGCGGCGGCGCTCCTCACGCAGTTGCACCCAGGATTTCGGCAGTCGGGTTATCCATGCGGTTGCAGGGATCGCCGCCAACCAGTTCCAGAATTGGCGTCCGGACAGAGCCGACGCTACGCCCGGTCCCGCAAAATCATCGCGCGACCATTCTTCTGCGCTGCCTGCGTCGCCATGGCGGGCCGCACGCCCGGCAAGCTGGCGGTCCAGCCGCCGTGAAGGGTTGTGCTGGCACGACAACACATGCAGTCCGCCTGCGGCCAGCGCTGCCGCATCAGGTTCGATGTCGGTACCGCGACCGGCCATCCGCGTAGCCACCGTCACCCGTCCGGCACGGCCGGCATCGGCCACGATGCGCGCTTCGTGGGCATCTTGCAACGCATTCAGTACGCGGTGTTCGATCGCATGGTCTTGCAGGCGCTCCGACAACCGCACTGAATCTTCAACGCTGTCGGTTCCTACCAGCACCGGCCGGCCCTGCGCAGTCAAGCCGGCAACCCGGGCAATCACCGCATCGAACAAAACGTCCCGGTTGGCGAAACGGCGCGACGGCAACACCTTGCGCCGGCCGGGACGATGCAGCGGTATGCGCAGCACCCGCGTTCCGTAGATGGCGCCCAGTTCTGCGCGTGCTTCCCACAACGTGCCGCTGACGCCGCACAAGCGCCAATAGCGCTGAAAGAAACGCTGGAACGTGGTCTGGGCCACGGTTTCGGTCTCGGGCGGCGGGCTCAGGCCCTCCTTGAGCGCCACCACGGTGTGCAACCCGCGCGACCAGACTCGGCCCTGCGCTACCCGCCCGGTGACTTCGTCGAGGAGCGCGATCGCGCCGTCGCGCACCACGTAGTGGGTGTCGCGCTGGCAGGCATACAGGCCGACCAGGGCCGTTGCAACCGCTTCGCGACGGTAGCGCGGCCGGCTCCAGGGGCCGCCCAGCCCGCAGGCTATTCGCGCCAGACGCTGTTCGCCCGCAGCCGTCAATTCCGCCGTGCGCTCGGCCGTGTGAACGGCAAAGTCTTGCGCCGCGTCGAGTTGCCGCGCCAACGCCAACGCCTGCCACAGAAAGGCGCGCCGCGCCGCGTGGGGTACGCTGCGCGACAGGATCAGCGGTACTTCGGCTTCGTCGAGCAAAATGCTGTCGGCTTCGTCCAGCAGCGCCATGCACAGCCCGCGCATCAATGGTGCCGGAGCCGCCCGACCGCCCAGTCCGTCGGCCAGTTGTTCCAGTTCGTGCCGGGTGGCCGCTGCCTGGCGGTCGCGCAAGAAATCAAAAGCCAGGTCCCTGGCGGTGGCGTATACGATGGCGTGGCCATACACCGCACGCCGGGCTTCGTCGCCATCGACGCCGGCCAGCGCCGCCGCGCGCAGCCCCATGGCCTGAAACAACGGCGCCAGGGTTTGCGCATCGCGCCGGGCCAGATAATCATTGGCGGTGACCACATGCACCGGTATGCCGGCCAGCGCCGCAACCACGGCGGCCAGGCCGATGGCCAGCGTCTTGCCTTCACCGGTCGCCATCTCGGCCATACGGTTGTCCAGCAAGGCTACTGCGGCCAGCAATTGGGGCGCACGCGGGGTTTGCGCCAGGGTTTGCGTTGCGCAGGCCGACGCTATTCCCAGCGCTTGCGCCAGCGGCTCGGCTTGCAGGCCCTGGCGCTGCAGCCTTGCCCGCAGGGTCCGCAGCGCGGCTGAGCGCGCGTCGGCGTCCAGCGCCTGCCAGACCCTGGCATGGCTTTGGCTGCGTGCTGCCACCTGGCGGCAAAACGCCATCGGGCCGCGCCACCGCGCGGGCCGCAGAGGGGGCGCCAGATCCTCCCCCCCGCGCAACGGGTAGCGGCCCCACACCGGGCCGGGCCGGGGCAACAGGTGGGATAGCGGCAGCATCGCTTCGGTCTTAAAACTGCGCGTTGAAGCGGCGCAACACCTGCTCGCGCAGCATTTGCGCCAGGCGCAGCGCCAGCGGTGACGCGCCGGCGCCAAAACGCACCCAGGCGCGTTCGCCGATGCGCCCCCCGGCCGCCTCGCTGGAGGCATCGCTTGCTGCGTCAAGTTGCACGTCGAGCAATACCACGGGCGCCAGCGGCTTTTGGTCGTCGCTGTCCGCCGGGTCGGTCACTATCTGTCCGCCGTGGCGCGTGCTCAGGGCAGCGCTGGGCAGGCGCATCACCGCACCCACGCTATCGCGCAGCAGGTACGCCGGGTTTAGCTGGCGCGGCGATCCGCGCAGGCGCACGCTGACTGCGCCAGGGCGGTTGCGCAGATCGCTGGCTTCGGTCTCCGGCAGCGCCACCCGCACCACCGGTGGGGCTTTGGTGAGCACCTGTCCGAGCAGGCGGCCGCGGCGTACGAACTGACCGGGCAGGTCATCCGCGTGCGGCAACGCGAGCCGCCCGTCTGACAGCGCGCGTACGGTCAGCGCCGCCTGGCGTTCGCGCAAACGGTCGAGTTCGGCTTGCGCCACGATGAGTTCAGCCTGTGCGTCGCCAGCGCGCGCGTCAGCGCCCGGCATGGCATTGGCAGGCAGAGCGTTCTGCAGTTCCGCCTGCAGCGCCGCGACCAGCGCCGCCTGCTGGGCCTGGAGCGACTCCAGCTGCGGGCTGGAGAGTTGCAGCACGACGTCGCCCGCACGCAGCATCTGGCCGTCCGGCGCCAGCACGGCGTCGACAAAGCCGGCCTCCTCGATGCGCAATTGCGCGTCGGCCGGTGGCCATACCACCCCCTGCACCAGCGTGTAACGGGGCCAGGGCAGCAGCAGCACAACCGCCAGCAAGGCGCCGCCGCCCAAGGCCAGCCGGCGCCAGCGCCGTGTCGCCCGGTTTTGCCCCAGCGCGGCGCTGCGCAATTGTGCCGCCAGGCGAAGCACGGGGCGCAGCAGCATTTGCCACCCCAGCAGCGCAGCGCAGACCAGGCCCAGCGCAAACGACAGCTGCCCGAGCCAGGCCACCGCCAGCGTGGTAATGGCAACAGCCATCAGCCAGGACAGCGGCGCATACAGCGCCAGCCACGGCGTTTCGCCGCGCGCTACCGGCATGGCTTCGGCCGCGGGCACGCGCAGCAAACGCCGACGCAACAGGTCGAGCCACCAGGCGCGGCTGCGCGGGCCGAGATTGGGCAACTCCAGCGCGTCTCCCAAAATATAGTAACCGTCCAGCCGCTGCAGCGGATTTGCGTTGAACAGTACCGTCGATACCGCGCAAATGACCAAGGTGACAAAAGCGCCGTCTCGCGCCAGCCCGTCGTCCAGCCACAACCACAACGGCAACGCGAGCGCGGCCAGGGCCAGCTCGGTCATGATCCCGGCGGCGCTGACCGCGATGCGCTGCTTACGGTCGCTAAAGCTGGTAGCCGCGGAGGCGTTGACGTAGGGCACCGGCATCAGCAGCATCAGCGTTACGCCGGCTTCGCGTACCTGACCGCCCCAGCGTCGCACCGCCAGACCATGGGCCAATTCGTGTACCAGTTTGATCGGCAGGTACAGCGCCACCGCCAACGCTACGAAGCGTGGCGTTGCCAGCCACCGCTGGCCGTGCGCCCACAACTCGGGCGCGTGCTGCAGCGCCAGCGCCAGCAGCACGACCATTGCGGCGATCCAGAGCCACCACCCCGCGCGCGAAAACATGACGCGCTGCAACGGCCGCAGCCGGTCCAGCAGCGCCGATGGATCAGCCAGCGGAATGCGCCAGGCGAGCAGATTGCCACGGCCACTCGGGCGCGCGATGCGCTCCAGATGCGGCAGCAGGGCGTCGAAATCGGCAGCGCGGTCGAACTGCGCCAAACCCGCTTCGCGCAGCTGCGCCAGCAGGTCTATGACTTCGTCCTGGGTTGCGGTGTCGCCTGCGCGCTGCAACGCACGGTCCCACAGTTGCTGCACCGTGCGCTGGCCGTCCAGCCGCGCGGCAATGCCGTAAGCGGCGCGGTTGAGCCGCACACTGCGCCCGCTGATCGGGTCGGCAAGCAAATACCAGGTTTCGCCGCGCAGCAATTGCCGGCGCGGCCGTACCAACGGCAACAAGCGTGGCGTCAGGCCCGAGACGCGGTGCCAGCGTGCGCTGTGGACTGCTACCATGATTTGTGAGAGAAGGCCTTAGGGAAGCACTGAACAAGTCCGCGCCGTGCGCGGCGTGGATTTTGCGGGATGAGGCGCAAGGCGCAAAACCCAAGGCAAGCCTGGACGGCTTGCCTGGTTTTGCAACGTGGCGGATCGCCCGCAAAACCGCGCCCCCAAAGGGGTTCGAACCAAAACGGACCCTTTGCCCACCAAACCGCTTGCGTGTGCCTTCGGGCACACGACGCGCGGTGTTGGCGAGCAAATCATCCCGTTTTGGATTCGAACGTGCATGGCGGGGACTTGTTCAGTGCTTCCTTAGCCAATCCAGGACCACCAGGCGAGGCGGATGCGGTCCAGCGCGCGTCGGCCCCAAGCCCACAAAGGCGGCAATCGCCCGATCACCAGGTCGGCGCGTCCCAGCAGGCCTGGGCGCAGTTGGCCTGCGGCGCCGGCCAGTTGCGCTTCGACTTCAAACACGTTGCGGCCTTCCACGGCTTTGGCCAGCGGCGTGACGCGCTCGACCAGCAGGTCCTGGTGTTCCCACGGCAGCGACGACACCACCAAGCGCCCAGCCTGGCCCTTGCGCACCAGCGCAATGTCGGTTTCGTCAATTTCAACGATCACCCGGTAGCGGTCGGTTGTGGCAAGCGTCAGCAAGGCGTCGCCCTGGCGCACCGGCGCCCCGATGGATTGGCTCAAATCGCCCTGAACTACCAGCGCGTCGATCGGTGAGGTGATGCGCGCGCGCGTGCGCTGCCCCTCGACCAGCGCCAGTTGCGCCTGCGCTTGCGCGACCCGCGCAAAACTGGTCGAGGCCGCCACGCGGTCGGACTTGGCCATGGCCGCGGCGTAGGCGTTTTCATGCTGCGCAAGCTGACTGCTCCAGCGATCATGTTCTGACTGCAGGTCTTCGTCGATCAGATCGACCAGCGCATCGCCAGCCTTGACGCGGTCCCCCGGGCGCACATGCGCGGCCTTGATGAAACCGTCGGCGGGCGCCGACAGTACGCGTTGTTGCGCGCCTTCCACGCGCGCCCGTCCGCTGACTGCGTGTTCCAGCGGCACAACGGCGACAAGCAAGAACAACAGGGCGGCGCCGGCCAGCATGCGGCGCGCGCCGCGTTTGCGCGGCTGGCGCAAGACCGTCAGGCCCTGCAGCATCACCCGCCGCGTACGTTGGAGCCAAGGTTGCTCGGCATAGTAGATCCAGCGCAATGCGGGCGCAGCGAGCATCAGCAGCTATTCCAGCCGTGCCAGTTCGTCGGGTCCGATGGCGGGGCCCTGGTGGCGCTCGACGCACACGGCGCAAAACATTTCGCCGTCAAACCCCAGCGGCACACTGGCTACGGCGCCGCCGACCTGGCGCTGCAAGGCCTGCTGCTCAAGCCGTATCAAGTCCGCCGCAGCGTCCGGCAGGCCTGCCGGCGACGGCCAGGCCAGCGAGGACTGTTGCTCGATCGCCTCCATCATCGCGCCCAGCAGCAACTGCGGCAACTCGGCCTGCTGAATCGCGGCGTCGAGGTTGGAGCTGGCCAGCAGATGCGTGCGGCCATCGTTATGAAGGGCAATGGATGCGCGGTCGAATCCAGCATCGTTGGCCAGCGCGGCGACCAGGTTATGCGCCGCTGTCTTGAGTGTCCTGGCAGCCAGAACCTTGGCGTACAAGCCCAGCGCGGCGCTGGCGGGTTCGCTGCTGAGTCCTGGCATCAGGCCGACGCGTCCCGTTGGGCGGGCGTTGAGCCGTAACAGGAGGCATCAGCAATCATGCACGCATTTTAGGACGCTGGATGCAAGTCCAGTTCTGCGTTTGCCAACTGCGACAGTACCAATACTCGGAACCGGCCCCAGATGTAGAGACCCAAGGTGTCGATTGGCGACTCGCTTGCCGCACATGGTGACGCGATGCTCCTGTTTGAAGGCAAAGGCAACGGCGCAAAGTCGGTGCGTGACTTAACCCCGCCGAGATCAATACAACGCAGGCAAAGGCGGGCGGCGCTACCGGGTCGGTGGCCGCTGTAACCCATGGCCCAGGTGCGTGTGTTGCGCGACAACCACCAAGTCACGGTGTTCATGCTGCAAGTCCAGCAGGCGGGCGAGCGACTCAGCACGTGCCGGATCAAGCGCCATACCAGCATTACACAGGGCGACGCGTTAGTTTTATCCGGGCAAAATAGTCCCCCACTCTTTTCCTGAATCCCCACCATGCAACAAAAAGACCCGCAATTTATCGCCTTTGACCGTGATACGCGGATCGCCTTCGGGCCGTTGGCGCAGGTTCTGCGCCACGCAAGGCGCCTGGTGGTGGTGAATCCAGCGAGCCGCCTGCAGGTGTTTGATGCCCTTACCAGCGAAGTGTTTGAGATCGACCACCTGGCCCGTACCGACCCGGACTGCGCCAGCGCTGCAACACCGTTGCAGCCCGAGACGCCGGCGCAGCGTTTGGCCTGCGCCAAGGCCGCCCGCCCGGGTCGCCCGCGTCTGGGGGTGGTAGCGCGCGAGGTCACGCTGCTGCCGCGCCATTGGGACTGGCTCAATGCGCAACCGGGTGGTGCTTCGGTGGC
>Ga0105044_10011262_pt1 | contig 12200 bp, 11 predicted proteins | sample MAT01_FD_78092 | JGI IMG/M metagenome (GOLD analysis project Ga0105044, IMG submission 78092) | Freshwater microbial communities from Lake Fryxell liftoff mats and glacier meltwater in Antarctica - MAT-01 | ecosystem: Environmental > Aquatic > Freshwater > Ice > Liftoff microbial mat | place...
CCCCCGTATACGCAGCGATATCAAGCCTTCGCGGGATGCCGTGCAGTCTTATTTTCAGCAGGGCGATCTTGTGCCTGTCTATCGCACCCTGCTGGCCGATCTTGAAACCCCGGTCTCGGTCTATCTCAAACTGACGCAGAATGGTCAGCCCGCCTTTTTGCTGGAGAGCGTGGAAGGCGGCGAACGCATTGGACGCTACTCGTTCATCGGCGTCAATCCTGCGGGCATGATTGTCGTCAAAGATGGCGTCGTCACGCATACGCAAAACGGCCAGACGCAAACGTATCCCCTCGCGCAGGGCCAAGACCCGCTTCACATTATTCAAGCCGCCCTCGAACGCTATAAGCCTGTGGTCATTCCCGGTCTGCCGCGTCTCGTAGGCGGCGCAGTGGGCTACCTCGCATATGATGTGGTGCGCTATTTTGAGCATCTGCCCGCCACCGCCACTGACGAACTCGATGTGCCTGATGCGGCCTTCATGCTGCCCGATACGCTCGTCATCTTCGATCATGTGCGCCATCAATTGATCCTGCTGGCAAATGCCCACTGCGTCAATGGCGATGCTGATACCGCCTATAACGATGCCGTGCGCCGTATTGATCGGCTGGCCGCCGCGCTCAACCGCCCCCTGCCGCAGACGATGACCGAAGCAGCCCCGCTGCGTGAGCCGCTCGTCTCCAATGTGGAGCAGTCTGTCTATGAAGCCCGCGTTGAGGCGGCCAAAGAATACATCCGCAATGGCGATGCCTTCCAGATCGTCATCTCGCAGCGCTTCAGCCGCCTCACCCGCAGCGATCCATTGACGCTGTATCGGGCGCTGCGGGCGCTCAATCCCTCACCGTATATGTTCCTTCTCAGCTTCAACAGCGATCTCACGCTGGTCGGCGCATCGCCCGAAGTGATGGTGCGCTTTGAGGATGGCACAGCGACTGTGCGCCCCATCGCTGGCACGCGACCACGCGGCAGAACCGCCTCGGAAGATTACGAATACCAGGAAGATTTATTGTCCGACCCGAAAGAACTGGCCGAACATGTCATGCTGGTTGACTTGGGGCGCAATGATCTGGGGCGCGTGTGCGATTATGGCACGGTCAAAGTGACGGAGATGATGGTGATCGAGAAGTATTCGCACGTCATGCACATTGTGAGCCATGTGGAAGGCCGCCTGCGCCAAGAGATGGATGCCTTCTCGCTCATCCGCGCCACCTTCCCGGCAGGTACGCTCAGCGGTGCGCCCAAAGTGCGGGCGATGGAGATCATTGAGGAGTTGGAGGGCGTGCGGCGTGGGCCATATGGCGGCGCGGTGGGCTATTTCAGCTTTGATGGCTCGATGGATATGTGCATTACGATTCGCACGTTCCTCATGCGAGGCGATAAAGTCTATGTGCAGGCAGGCGCAGGCATTGTGGCCGATAGTCAACCCGCACATGAGCATCAGGAGTGCGTGAACAAGGCCCAGGCCCTCGCTGCTGCCATTGAATATGCAGAACGCGGACTCATCTAACGGGAGAACTATCAAATGGCAACAAAACGTGTGATCTTCATTCGCCCCGGCGAAACCCAATGGAATCGCCTCGGACGCTGGCAGGGACATGTGGCCGTCCCACTGAACGATCATGGCAAGATGCAGGCCAAACGGCTGGCGCGTTTCATCCGCCCGATTGGGATTCAGGCGCTCTACAGCAGCGACCTGCACCGTGCGACAGAAACCGCCGCCATTCTTGAGGAGACGCTCGGCTTTGCGGCGCAGTTCGATGCGCGTCTGCGTGAGCGGCATATTGGGTTGTGGCAGGGCCTCACGCTGGATGAGGTGCAAGCATGGTATCCCGACTCGTATCAATCGCTGCGCTCAAATCCTGATGCCTATCAGATTGAAGGCGGAGAGAGCCGCGAGAGCGTCGCCAGCCGCATGAAAGCCGCCTTTGACGAGATGATCGCTCAGCCGCATGAGATCATCGGCATTGTGTCGCATACCACCGCCATCCGCGCTTTGCTGGATACGCTGATGCCGAATGCCAATGCGCTGCGAATGGAATTCTCGAATATGTCCGTCACATCGATTGCCAAAGAGGACGGCAGCGGCTGGCGCATCGTGCAGCGCAACGATGTGACTCATCTTGAAGGGATGCCGACGGAAGTGTCTGTTGAGCCGGATGATAAAAAGGACAATCCCACCCCATGATTCTCATCATCGATAACTACGACAGCTTTACCTACAACATCGTCCAGGAGATGGGCGAACTGGGGGCCGATTTGCAGGTCGTCCGCAACGATCACATCACATTGGACGAGATCAGCCACCTCGGCCCTTCACATATCGTCATCTCGCCAGGGCCGGGCTTCCCCAGAGATGCAGGCATGTCCTGTGAGATCATTCGCACCTTTGGGCCGCACATCCCGATTCTGGGCGTGTGTCTGGGGCATCAGGCAATTGGCGAGGTCTACGGCGGCCTCGTCACCCATGCTCCCAAGCAGATGCACGGCAAGACCAGCCCGATTTATCATCAGGGCGATGCGCTGTTCGCGGGCCTACCCAACCCCTTTACCGCCACGCGCTATCACAGCCTCATCGTGGATGAGGCCAGCCTGCCCGACTGCCTGACGATCACAGCGCGGGCCGACACCGGCGAGATCATGGGGCTGCGGCATAAGGAGCATCCGGTTGTCGGCGTCCAGTTTCACCCGGAGAGCATCCTGACGGAGATGGGCATTCGCATCCTCAAGAACTTCATGGTCGATGAGTTTTCGCAGGTTGGAACGCGATGATCGGCGTGGTGCAGAAGACCGCTGTCACGGGCATCAAGCCGACGGGGACGCCGCACCTGGGCAACTACCTGGGCATGATTAAGCCTGCGCTGGAATTGGCAGCGGAGTACCAATCGTTCTACTTCATCGCCGATTATCACGCGCTCACGACCATTCGTGACAGCGTGACGCTGCGCCAATACACCTATGAGGCCGCCGCGACCTGGTTGGCGCTCGGCCTCGATCCTGAGCGTGTGGTGCTCTACCGCCAATCCGATCTACCGGAGGTGTTTGAGCTGGCCTGGATTCTGTCGTGCTCGACAGCGAAGGGCCTCCTCAATCGCGCCCATGCCTACAAAGCCGCTGTCGATGTCAATACGGTGGAAGGCCACGCTGTCGATGAGGGAATCAATGCCGGGTTGTACAACTATCCCGTTCTGATGGCGGCTGATATCCTGTTGTTTGGGACGCAGGTCGTGCCAGTCGGCCAGGATCAAAAGCAGCATATCGAGATCGCCCGCGATATTGCCGCCACCTTCAATCATGCCTATGGCGAGGTGTTCGTGCTGCCGGAGGCCCGCATCCGCGAAGATGTGAAGCTCATCCCTGGCACGGATGGCCGCAAAATGAGCAAGAGCTATGGCAACACCATCCAGGTATTTGCGCCGCCCGATCAACTGCGCAAGAGCGTCATGCGGGTTGTGACCGATTCCCGAACGCCCGATGAGCCGAAAGACCCGGAGACGTGCAATCTGTTCGCCCTCTATCGCACCTTTGCCCCGCCCGCTGAGGTAGAGCAGGTGCGGCAGCAGTATCTCCAGGGGGGTTTGGCCTATGGAGCGCTGAAGCAAACGTTGTTTGAGCATCTCAACGACACGTTCGCCGCCGCACGTGAGCGCTACAACACCCTGATGCAGGACACCGATCACATCGATTCGATCCTGCACGAAGGGGCGATGCGGGCGCGTGCTCTCGCCCATCCGATGCTGGATGCGATTCGGGCGCGTGTCGGGGTGTGACCTCTCCTCTAAATCCCTCTCCGCTTTGCAGCGAGGGGACTTGCACCCTCTTCACAAAGTGGGGAGGGCTGGGGAGGGGTTGTTTGGAACACCTGAGCGATTTTCATACCAAATCTCAACCATGAGCGGTATAATACAGGCTTCCCTTTCAAGAGTGAGCATAGAGGTAAATCATGACGCCGCCCAGCGGATTTCTTGCGGCCAAACACTATGTCCTCTACTGGAAGCTGACGCCCGAAGAACGTCTCACGCTCAACGACACGCGCAGCGCCGCTTATGCCGCCCATCCGCAGTTGGCCCGCGTTAAGCCGGGAGATGTGCTGTGGTTTGTGAATGTCTATCTGGGGCGGCTGTTCCTGCTGGGGCGGCTGGCTGTCGAAATCGTCGCGGATGATATTGATCTGGCGCAGGAACTGGTCGGCTCGTATCGCGGCGAATGGCAGGAGGCCGATTGGTATGCTCTCGCCAACAAATACAGCGTTGAAAAGCTGCGCGATGTGGAGATCACCCCTCTCGCCAGCGTGCTGCGCTTCAACAGTCGTTATGCGGATCGTCTGAGCGTCGATGAAGGCGGGCATATCGAAGCGATTCAATTTCGGGCGCTGCGCGAACTGCACACCGACTCGGCCAAAATCCTGGATGAGATCTGGTATGGAGAGATCGACGTGCCGCAGTCAGCGCAGGATTATCTTGAACTGACTGAAGATGACACCGCGTATGCAGAAGGCAAAGTCGTCACGCGCACCATCCGCCAGCGCCAGCGCAGCCGCCTGCTGGTGCAGGATGCCAAATATCAGTTCAAGAGCAAATTTGGAAAGCTCTACTGCCAGATTTGCGGGTTTGATTTTCAGGCCGTGTATGGCATCGAGTATATCGAAGCGCATCACACACAGCCGATGTCCAGCCTTGAAGACGAACAGATGACGAGTATCAGTGAGTTGGGGATGGTGTGCGCCAACTGTCACCGCATGATCCATCAGCGCACGCCGCCCTACAGTCTAGAAGAAGTCAAAAGCATGATTCAGGCCAATCAGAGAGTGAAGCATGGACATTCAGAGAGCGATTGAAGTCACCAGCAAATTCGGACACTTGCAGACGGAAGAGGCCGAAGCCGTCATGATGCAAATCTTCTCCGGCACAGCCACCCCGGCTCAGATCGGCGCGTATCTCATGGCGCTGCGGATGAAGGGTGAGACACCGGAGGAGATCACGGGCAGCGCGATGGCAATGCGGGCGCATTCGCATCGTGTCCCAACCCAGGGGACAGGCGACCTGCTCGATACCTGCGGCACGGGCGGCGATAAATCAGGCACGTTCAATATCAGTACGACGGTGGCGTTTATTGCGGCAGGCGCAGGCGCACGGGTCGCCAAACACGGCAATCGCGCCTCCAGCAGCAAATGTGGCAGCGCGGATGTGCTCGCGGAATTGGGCGTCAATATCGATATCACGCCGGAACAGGTGGGCCATTGTATCGACACGATTGGCATTGGCTTTCTGTTTGCAACCAAGCTGCATCCCTCGATGAAAAATGCCGCCGCGCCGCGCCGCGAATTGGCGATTCGCACCATCTTCAATATCCTCGGCCCGCTGACTAATCCCGCCGGGGCAAATCGGCAGTTGATGGGCGTGTTTGCGGCGGATCTGACTGATCTGCTGGCGCATGTGTTGAAGGCACTCGGCACAAAATCGGCCATGATCGTCAGCGGCTATGGCGGCCTGGATGAACTGACGACCAGCGGCCCCAATACCATCAGCCACCTGCGCGAAGACGGGACTGTCACCACCTACGAACTTGACCCGATGACGCTCGGATTCGAGGGGTCAAGCGTGAGCGAACTGCGCGGCGATGATGCCCCGACCAATGCGCGGATTTTGCGCGGCGTCCTCAGCGGCGAGATTCAGGATGCCAAGCGCGATGTTGTGCTGCTGAATGCGGGGGCGGCGCTGGTGGCAGCGGGTCTGGCAGCAGATATTCCCTCCGGCATCGTACAGGCGCGTGAGGTCATCGACAGCGGCACGGCGCTGGCAAAATTAGAGGCGCTTATTTCATGCAGCCAACAGTGGGTAGAATAGGCTCAGTTTGACCCCTCACCCCAACCCCTCTCCCACAAGGGGCGAGGGGCTTTGACCTCACTTCCGGCTTTGGCCCGTTGTGGGGGCGTAGAGGATTCAAAAATAAAGCGTCCAAAACTCAGGTTATAATGCTTTTTTGTGCAGCATCACGACGATACTGCCTTTTCGCAAAAACGCCTCAATTTATGTTTTAAAGGTCGAACGTGCAATGAGTCAATACATCAAAACCGATACATTTCTCGATAAGATTCTGGCCCGCAAAGTCGAAGAAGTAGCCCGCGATCAAGCCGCGATGCCGCTGGCCCGCGTGCGGAAAAAGGCCGAACTCGCTACGGATGCCGAGCGCCGCCCGCGCGATTTCGTCGGGGCGCTGCACAAGACCCGCGAGGGTGCAGAGCGCGACACCATTGCTCTCATCGCGGAGGTGAAAAAAGCCTCGCCGAGCAAGGGGTTGCTCATGGCAGATTTCGATGCCGTCAAAATTGCGACCACCTACGCGGCCAACGGCGCGGCGGCCCTGTCTGTGCTGACGGATGAGGATTTCTTCCAGGGGCATATCGGTTATCTGGGCGCGGCCCGCAAAGCCGTGTCGATTCCAGTGCTGCGGAAAGACTTCACGATTGATGCCTATCAGGTGTATTACGCCCGCGCCTTTTGCGCCGATGCTGTGCTGCTGATCGTAGCGGCGCTGGATGATGCCCAACTGGCCGATTTTCACGCGCTGATTCATACATTGGGCATGGCAGCGCTGGTCGAGGTGCATACTGAGGCGGAACTTGAGCGGGCGCTTAAAATAGGAGCAAGCCTGATTGGCATCAACAATCGTGATCTGAAGACCTTCCATACCGATATTGGCATTACGGAACAGTTGGCACGCCTCATCCCGCAGGGGGTGACAATCGTTGCCGAGAGCGGTCTGCACAGCGGCGCGGATGTTCAGCGCATGGGCCAAGCGGGAGCACATGCTGTGCTTGTAGGGGAAGCGCTGGTCAAGGCGGAGAATATGGGTGAGCATGTTCGCACATTCAGCACGCAAAAACGCACTTCATCCCTCCCTAACGGCCTATAGGGGTGGGCCATTTGTATTTTTTGTGGGGAAACAAGCGTTTCGATTTGTGTTGCTTTGCATTCAGGAGCACGGCATACTCCCCCTTACAGACAGGAGAATGAGACACAATGCACGTAAAAATCTGCGGGATTACCACTCTTGACGATGCACGTCAGGCGGCTACACTCGGCGCTGATCTGCTCGGACTGAACTTTTACGCGCAAAGTCCGCGTTATATCAAGCCAGAAGCCGCTAAAGCCCTTGTCACAGCACTGCGGGCGGAACTGGGCGAGGCGTGTCCGGCGCTGGTGGGCGTGTATGTGAACGCGCCTGTCGGCAGCATCTCGATTATCATGCATACAGTGGGCCTGGACTTCGCTCAACTGTCAGGCGACGAATCCGAATCACTCATGAACAAGCTCGGTGGCAAGGCATTTAAGAGCGTGCAGCCGCCCACGACAGCGAAGGCGCTGGAAGAAGCGCATTATTTTGCGCCCATGTTCCCCACCTCTGAGCGTGTGCCATCCCTTCTGCTGGATGCCTATCATCCGGCCCTGCGCGGCGGTACAGGGGCGTCGGTGGGCGTGGAACTGGCGCGGGCGGTGCAGGCGGTTGTGCCGCGCCTGATGCTGGCGGGTGGGTTGACGCCGCAAAATGTGGCTGAGCGCGTGCTTGAGATTCAGCCCTGGGGCGTCGATGTGGCGAGCGGGGTTGAAGTGCGCCCTGGGGTCAAAGACGCCAGCAAAATGCGCGATTTTATTCAGGCGGCCAAACAAGCGTTTGCCGCATCTTAGTTCATCAGGCGATTTTCGCCTCCCATGTCGATAGGATTGTATGTGCCACTACGAATATTAACCGCAGGGGAAAGTCACGGCCCCCTGCTCACGACGATTCTGGAAGGGATGCCCGCCGGAATCCCTCTTACACCTGAGATCATCAATCAAGACCTGGCGCGGCGGCAGAGCGGCTACGGCAGCGGTGGACGGATGCAGATTGAGCGCGACGAGGTGCGAATCACAGCGGGCGTCATGGCGGGCGTCACGACGGGCGGCCCGATAAGCCTGATCGTTGAGAATCGGGATTTCAAGAATTGGCGCGAGAAAGACATCGACGCCATGACGACGCCGCGCCCCGGCCATGCCGATCTCACCGGAGCAATCAAATATGGCTACCGCGATCTCCGCATCTCGCTGGAACGAGCCAGCGCCCGCGAAACCACCATGCGCGTGGCAGCAGGCGCGGTCTGCCGCCAATTTCTCTCCCAATTTGGGATTCATATTGGCGGCTATGTGACGCAAATTGGCAATGTCATCGCCCGCCTTGATCCCACTCAGCCCTATGCAGAGCGCTTTGTGCAGGGCGAATCTAGCGATGTGCGCTGTCCTGACCCCATCGCCACCGAACAGATGCATGAGGCGGTGCGGCAGGCCAAAATCGCCCAGGACACACTGGGCGGCGTCATGGAAATTGTCGCGCTCAACGTGCCGCCGGGTCTCGGTTCGCATGTGCATTATGATCGGCGGCTGGATGCGCGGATGGTGGCAGCGATGGTCAGCATCCAGGCGATGAAGGGTGCCGAAGTTGGCAATGCGTTTGAGCAGGCGGGCTGGCGCGGCAGTCAGGTGCATGATGATTTGTACGTCGATGACGTGGGCAATATCACACGCCGCACCAACCGCGCCGGCGGGCTTGAGGGCGGCATCACCACAGGCGACCCGATCATCGTGCGCGTGGCGATGAAGCCGATTGCCACCATGCTGCGCGGTGCTGATTCGGTCAATCTGGCGACAGGCGAGGCAGACCGCACGACGTATGAACGCAGCGATTTTTGCGCCCTGCCCCGTGCGATCCCAATTGGTGAATCGATGATGGCGTTCGTCATCACTGAATCGCTGCTGGAAAAATTGGGCGGCGACAGCCTGGAAGAGATGCTGCCGCGCTTTGCCACGCTGCGCCGCAGCCGCGTGAGCGATCTGCCTGTCAACAATATCTCCTGGAGATTTGGCTATGTCTGAGCTGTCTTTGCACGAGATTCAACCGATTCCGTCGATGCTCAATTTGATTCTCACGGGCTTCATGGGGACGGGCAAAACCACCGTCGGAGCACTGGTGGCGGCGCATATGGGGCGCGTCTTCTATGATATGGACGCCGTGATTGAGCAGCGCACAGGCATGGCGATCAGCGGCATTTTCTCGCAGGAGAGCGAACCGTATTTTCGGGCGATTGAGCGCGGCCTGTGCTACGAGATGGCCTTGCAGCAAAATCTCGTCATTGCCACAGGCGGCGGGGCGCTGGTCGATGAGAGCAATTATACCGTCATGTCCAAAACGGGCGTGATCGTGTGCCTCACCGCGCATCCCGCCACCCTGGGCGAACGTCTGACTCAGATCGAAGGCCGCCCGCTGGCTGTCCGCTGGCAGGAACTCTATATTGAGCGCCAGCCGTTTTACGACGCCATGCCCTATCAGGTCGAAACCTCTGGCCGCACGCCGGAACAGGTGGCTGCGGATGTACTCATTCTGTGGAATATAGCGATCAGCAATGCCGACAACAACGATCCCCGTCTCGACGCCTGAGAGCGTCTATCACATCACGATTCAGGCCGGGCTGCTGCGCGATCTTGATGCGGCGGCCTACGGTCTGGATCAGCATGTCATCATCGCCAGCAACCCCACCGTCAGCGCCCTCTACGGCGAGACGCTGGCGGCACGTCTGCCCCATGCCTCGCTCGTCCTCATGCTCGATGGCGAACGCTACAAAAATCTGGATACCGTGCGTTCGCTGTATGAGCAGTTCGTCAAAACGGGCGCAGATCGCCATACGACGGTGATTGCGTTGGGCGGCGGCGTGGTCGGCGATACCGTCGGCTTTGCGGCAGCCAGCTATATGCGCGGCGTGCGCTTCGTGCAGATTCCGACGACGCTACTGGCGATGGTCGATAGCAGCGTCGGCGGCAAAGTCGGCGTCGATCTCCCCGAAGGCAAGAATCTGGTCGGGGCGTTCAAGCAGCCTGCCGCCGTGCTAATCGATCCCGACGTGCTGACCTCGCTGCCGCCGCTGGAATGGCGCTGCGGCATGGCAGAGGCACTCAAACATGGTCTGCTGGCTGATGCCACCCTGCTTGATCCCACGCTGCATACGCCGGATCGCGCCGCCGAGTTTGTGCAGCGGGCGGTGCAGGTCAAGGTCGATATTGTGCAGGCCGACCCGTATGAGCAGAATATCCGTGCTTACCTCAATCTTGGTCATACCTTTGCTCATGCCATTGAGCGGGTGACAGAGTATGCATGGCCGCACGGCGAGGCGGTGGGCGTCGGCTTGATGGCGGCGGTGAAGCTCTCACACGCGCTGGGCCTGTGCGATGCCGCGCTCGTTAAGCACGTCGATACGCTGCTGGCTGAGACGGGCCTGCCCTTGCGTCTGGGCGGGCTTGATGCCGACGCCCTGTATGCGGCGATGGGGACAGACAAAAAATGGCAGGCGGGCCATTCGCGCTTTGTGCTGCTGCGCGGCATTGGCGATCCCTGTATCGTGAACGATGTGCCGCGTGAGACGGTCATCCAAATCTTGCGCGACATGCTGTAGGGACATGGCACGCCATGTCCTCTTTGATGTATTGGTTGGACAAGGCGGGCCTTGTCCCTACACCCAATGGTTTTTCATGGATAAAACGCTGCTTCTGCTGCATGGCCCGAATTTGAATTTGCTCGGCACCCGCGAACCGGAGGTGTACGGGCATGTGACGCTGGAGGATATCAATGCCCGCGTGCTTGAAAAAGCGGCCGTCTACGGCGTGGGCGTGCGGGCCGAACAGTCCAATCATGAGGGCGTGCTGATCGATCATTTGCAGGATGCGCGGACATGGGCCTGCGGTGTAATCATCAATCCAGGGGCGTATACCCACACTTCCATCGCGCTGCGCGACTGCATCAGCGCGATTGCCCTGCCCGTGATCGAGGTGCATCTGTCGAATATCCATGCGCGTGAGACATTCCGCCATCACTCGTATCTTGCGCCCGTGTGCGTGGGGCAAATTTGCGGCTTTGGCTGGCGCAGCTATCTGTTGGGGGTGGAGGCGCTGATGGGGCATCTGGGGATTGAAAGAAATAGTGAACTCAAAAACTCTGAATCTTAAATCCTCGTGGGCGGGATGTAACCTGCCCCTACAACATCAACATTCCCCCTCCTTGTATCCTCTTACCAAAACTCTCCGCTAAAATGCTAGTAAGATACACTGTAGGCATCTGTCGGCCCCCTTGCCACACTTGAAGTGAGAAGATTTATGAAACTCGACGCGAATCGACATTACCTCCCGATGACCAAACAAGAAGTGCTGGCACTCGCCAGTCAGGAAAAAGTCAAATTCATCGCCCTGTGGTTCACGGATATTACGGGCAGCGTCAAAAATGTCATCCTGCCCGCCGCTGAGCTGGAAAATGTCATCGACAACGGCCTGCACTTCGACGGGTCATCGTTAGAGGGCAGCACCCGTGTGGCCGAGAGCGATATGATGCTCGTGCCTGATCTGCGTACCTTTACCATCATCCCCTGGACAAACGGCGATGAGCGCACCGCCCGCCTGATCTGCTCCGTCTTCAATGCACACGGCGAGACCTTCATCGGCGACCCGCGCAACGTGCTGCTGCGGGCGCTGCGCGAGGCCGAAGAGATGGGCTATATCTTCAAGACGGGCATGGAACTCGAATTCTATCTGCTGCCCACCGATGCTCAGGGCCGCCCCATCCTCACTACGCCGCAGGATCATGCGGGCTATTTCGATAACCCGGACGAAGCCTCGCAGCACATCCGCCGCAAGATGCTCATGGCGCTGCAAGATATGGGCATCCGTGTCGATTCGACGCACTCCGAGATCGGCTTTGGGCAGCACGAAGTCGGCTTTCAATACAATCATGCCCTCGTGTCTGCCGATCATGCGCTGACCGCCCGCGTCGCCCTCAAAACCGTCGCACAGATGAACGGCCTGTACTGCACCTTCATGCCGCGTCCCACCGCAGATCGCCCCGGCTCCGGGATGCACACGCATCAGAGCCTGCATGACCTGCAAACGGGGACAAATCTGTTCATGGATACGCAGCATGAGTATGGGCTGTCCGAGATGGCGCGGCATTTTCTGGCCGGGCAGCTCCACCATGCGCGGGCCATGTGCGCGATTCTGGCCCCGCTCATCAATTCGTATAAGCGTCTCGGCACGAGTTTTGAAGCCCCGGTGCATATCACTTGGGCGCATATCAATCGCGGGGCGCTCATTCGCGTGCCGAGCACCAAACCCGGCAAAGAATCGCACACGCGG
>Ga0105044_10011263_pt1 | contig 12200 bp, 11 predicted proteins | sample MAT01_FD_78092 | JGI IMG/M metagenome (GOLD analysis project Ga0105044, IMG submission 78092) | Freshwater microbial communities from Lake Fryxell liftoff mats and glacier meltwater in Antarctica - MAT-01 | ecosystem: Environmental > Aquatic > Freshwater > Ice > Liftoff microbial mat | place...
ACGGCCGGAGCCAGCCCGCTACTGTCCGCGGACGGCGGGTCGGTGACCGGCCGGCCGCCCGGGTGGCGGCCAACAGCGGGCTGAAGGACCTACTCTCCGCCGGTCCATCCGCTCCCACACCGGACCTTGTCTGGCCGCCGACCCGTGAGCTGGAGCACAACCCACCTTACGCTGGGATGAACCAGTCGACCTTCGGCTGTGACGGAACGGGACCGTTTCCGTAGAAGGTCCCAGCCGGGTTGCCCCGGAAGGTCAGCGACCCGGGCACCTCCTTGCTCCAGGGTTTGCCGACTCGGTCGGGGTCGGAGAAGACGGACCGATCGATGGTCGATTCGGTGGTCCTCGGAGCTTCGGCCGCTCGGTCGTCGCCTGTCTTCGACGGTGGGGAGCTGTCGCCGGCAACACAACTCCAGGCGATCACCACAACGACGAGCAGTGCAGTCCCCACGCCGAGCCGACGGATCAGGAAGGTCGTTCGGGTCGAAACGGCATGCTCGGATGCGCCTTGTCGTCCCGGTTGAGTCGTGTCCGGTGGAGTGATCATGACGGGAGAACGAGGAACTTCCAGTCGGCCACGACCGCCGGTCGGTCGACGTCGTCGTCCGGATCGATGCGACAGGCCAGGGTGACCATGGTCGAGCCATCGGGCCGGATCTCGATGTCCCCGACGTGGGCGGTCAGGCTGATCGATGCCCCAACCAACACGGGTCGAACGAATCGGACCCGGTCGAACCCGACGTTCACCATCATGGACGCCGGGCCCAGTCCACTGAGCGAGAGGCCGGCCGACAGCTCGGTCAGGTTCGCCAGCAGCAGGAAGCCCTGGACGATCGGTGCACCCCACGGGCTCTCGCGAGCGCATCGTTCGGGGTCATCGTGGATCCACTGAGCGTCGCCTGTGGTGGCTGAGTGGACACGGACCATTTCCATGGTGATCTGCTTGGGTCCCGACGTCCCCAACGGGGTGCCGACCTCGATGCCGACCATGCTCAGTCACAGTCCTGATGATCGGAGTGGTCTGACCCGACCGCGGCCCACATCCCGCGACGGTATCCGAGGGGTTCAGGGATCTGGGAGGATCTCCTGCCCATGGCGACCTCGATCAGACTCCGACCGTGGCAACGGCTGGCGTTGGACCACCTCCGGTCGTCGCCCGAGCCGGACTTCCTGGCGGTGGCAACTCCAGGCGCCGGCAAGACCACGTTCGCGCTCACAGCGGTGGCTCAGTCCCTGACCCACGGGCTCACCAGCTCGGTCATCGTGGTGGCCCCGACCCAGCACCTCAAGCTGCAGTGGGCGACCGCTGCTCATCGACTGGGTCTGCACCTCGATCACGAGTGGACCGCCAAGGACGGTTCGCTCCCGCCGGACATGCACGGGATCGTCACGACCTACCAGCAGGTCAGCACGTCGGCTGCCGCCTTGGCCCAGGCGGCGGCGGGCGCGTTCGTGGTCTTCGACGAGATCCACCATGCCGCCGACGACCGGACGTGGGGCGAGAGTCTGGTGACAGCGTTCTCCGGGGCCGCCCGCCGACTGTCACTGTCCGGCACCCCGTTCCGCTCGGACACGTCGGCCATCCCGTTCGTGGAGTATCACCTCGAGGAGGCCCGGCCGCACTTCGAGTACGGCTACAGCGAAGCACTGGTCGACGGTCGGGTGGTCCGGCCCGTGTTCTTTCCCCGCATCGGGGGACAGATGGAGTGGATCGCCCCCGACGGCAGCGAATTGTCCGCCAGCTTCGAGGATCCGTTGGAAACGGCTCGGGCCAACCAGCGGCTGCGCGTCGCGCTGTCCATGGAAGGGGAATGGCTGCGAGCGGTGCTCACCGACGCGCACACCCAGCTCACTGCGTTGCGTCGGGTCCACGCCGACGCGGGCGGGCTGGTGATCGCCATGGACCAGGAGCATGCGCAGGCCGTTGCCGGCTTCATGCGGGAGCGATTCCGGGTGGAGGTCACCGTCGCCGTATCCGATGATCCCGGGGCATCGGACAAGATCAGCGCCTTCGCGGCCGGGTCGGACCCGTGGATCGTGGCGGTCCGCATGGTGTCCGAGGGCGTCGACATCCCCAGGCTTCGCGTCGGTGTCTTTGCCACCAACACCACCACCGAGCTGTTCTTTCGCCAGGCCGTCGGACGTCTGGTGCGCTGGACGCCGGGTCTGCGGAGTCAGAAGGCCTTCCTGTACATCCCCGACGACTCACGGTTGCGACGCTGGGCGGCCGGCATCGGTGAGGAGCGTCGGCACTCGCTGGCCAAGCGGTCCCGAGACGAGGACGAGGAGGTGTGGCGTGACCCGGCGGCGCTGGATGACGTTGCGGACTTCGTCGATGCGGACGAGCAGCTGTCGCTGTTCGCCGTGGTGTCGGCCACGGTGGACACCGATGCCACGGAACTCCCCCCGGTTTTCGCAGATGACGACGACGACTGGGACACGCCGTCGGACACCCACGGCTACGAGATCCAGCTGGCGGTCCCGCCCCCGGCTGGTTCGACGATCGGCGAGCCGGCCGATGGCGCCGCCACGGGTCCCACTCGTCGGCAGCGCAAGACCGAGCTCCGGGCGGCCAACGCCAACGCGGTCTCCGAGTTGTCGCGGGTGACGGGCTCGGACCATCGGACCATAAATGGCGAGCTGAACCGGCTCTCGGACATCACTCGGATCAACGACGCCACCGTCGAGGAGTTGGCGGCGCGCCTGGAGCTGGCCAACCGCTGGCTCCGCAAGCTCTGACGCCACGTTGCGACCTGTTCCGGTTCGATCAGGTCGAGTCCCAGAGCACCGGTGCGGGCGTGGCGTCCAGGAGTGCCTCGGCCGGGGACCGACGATCGATGTGTCCGATCAGACCGGAGTACACGCCGTAGCCGACCAACTCACGCAGTCGCGATCCGAAACCGGCCACGAGTTCCCGCGAGAGTCCCAGTTGCTGATTCTCCTGCTGACGGATGTACCCGGCGCAGTAGTTCATGGCGACGCCGACGCGACGCTGCGACGTGGTGTTCGCCCCGCCGCCGTGCCACAGGCTTCCATGCCAGACGAGCACCGACCCGCGGGCCATCTCGGCCGGGATGGAGTCGTAGTGAGTCCCGTAGTCGGGAGAGTGGTCACGGAGATGACTGCCCGGGATGACGCGCGTCGCCCCGTTGGCCTCGGTGAAGTCGGTCAACGCCCACATGGAGTTGCAGACCGTGGGCGGATGCGGCTTCGCCAATGGCAGGAGCTGGTCATCGGCGTGGATCGGTTGAGCGGTCTCGCCGGATCCGATGGACACTGTCGACAACGACGAGACGAGACAGCCCGGGTCGAGGACCTGGTCCACGATGTCGAGGACTCTCGGGTGAACAGGAATCTGCTCCCAGAGTGGTCCGTGAGCCAGCAGGTTGTACACGCGGGCCGTGGCCCGACCCTCGAACGAGTTGTTCGACGGTCGGGTGTCGAGGGAGCCCTCGAGGCGGTCGAGGTCCTCGATCAGCTCATCGCACGCGGCTGCGGCGAGCACGTCTGCGACGATGGTGTACCCCTGGTTCGTGATGTCATCAAGATGCGTCATCTTCCCCCGATCCTCGAGCCGGAGTCTGCCTCGGGCCGCACGCTTCTGGGGCGCGAGTGTCGCGTGTGGCGCGACAGGACCGCCCCAGAACGCCGCCCGGAACGCCGGCCCGGCCGTCAGTGACGCCGGTAGCGTCGCTGAGATGACGGGTGTCGACGGCTGGCAGGCGCGCGGGTTCGCCCATGGGGTGGTGGTCAGCCCCCACCACCTGGCTTCGGAGGCCGGGTCCGAGGTGCTGGCATCGGGCGGCAATGCGATCGACGCAGTGATCGCCGCCAACCTGGCGCTCGGCGTGGTGGCCCCCTACTACTGCGGTGTCGGCGGCGATCTGCTGGCCATGGTGTGGGACGGGTCGGTGCACGGCTATCAGTCCGTCGGGCGATCTCCGACGGCGCTCACTCAGGACCTCGTTCGAGGCGCTCAGGACGCGTCGAACATGCCATATGGCGGACCGCACTCGGTCACGGTTCCTGGAGCGGTTCGGGGTTGGTTCGATCTGCTCGACCGTTGGGGGACCAGGTCCTTCGGCGATTTGAGCACTCGGGCCACGGCGCTGGCTGAAACGGGCTTCGTGGTGTCCAAGCCTGGAGCGTTCCGTCTCCGAGCGTCGGTGCAACTGGCGTCGGTCATGCACTTCGACGTCGCAGATCTGGCGGCGGTGTACGGCGGTCACGCCGCAGGCTCGCTGTTGGCGCAACCGATGCTGGCGGACACGCTCCGGCGCCTGGCGGTCGACGGCCCGGACGCCATGTACCGGGGTGAGATCGGCGGCGACGTGGTGGAGGCGTTGGACCGGCACGGTGGCGTCATGTCGGCGAAGGACCTGGCCGATCACCAGGCCGCGTGGCCCGAGCCGATGCGAGCAACGTTCGCCGGGCGGGAGGTGCTCGAACTGCCTCCGCCGACACAGGGGGTCACCGCCCTCGAGATGCTCCGGTTGGCCGACGGGCTGGACCTCGGGCCGGATTCGGTCCGTCGTCTCCACCTGCTCATCGAGATCTCGAAGTTGGCGCTCGAGGACCGTGACCGGGAGATCGGCGATCCGCAGTTCATGCGGATCGACCCGGCGGACCTGCTTTCCGGAGGATTCGTGGATGAGCGGCGCAGAGCCGTCGATCCGGATCGGGCTTCGATGGCTCGTCGCCGACCCGCAGCCGATGGCGGCACGGCCTATCTCTGTGCCGCGGACTCCAACGGTCTGCTGGTGTCGCTCATCCAGTCGAACTTCACCGCCATGGGGTCGGGCATCCACGTGCCGAGCCGAGGCATCAACCTGCACAACCGCGGCGCCGCATTCCGGCTGGACGACTCACCGAACGGACTGGCGCCGGCGAAGCTGCCCATGCATACCCTCATCCCCGGGCTGGTACTCCGAGATGATCGTCCCGAGCTGGTGTTCGGCTCGATGGGCGGCCACGCCCAGGCGCAGATCCACCTGCAGCTGCTCACCCGGATGCTGTTCGACGAGGACGATCTTCAACATGCCATCTCGGCGCCGCGTTTCTCGGTCGATCCGGGAACGAGCCGGGTCGAGATCGAGTCCCGGGTTCCCGAGGAGTGGATCGAGGAACTCGAGCACCGCGGTCACGAGGTCGGTCGCTGCCGGCCGCTCGACGACGCCATGGGTCATGCCCATGCCATTGCCCCGCTCGCTCGGGGGTACCTCGCGGCGGCCGATCCCCGAGCGGAATCAGCCGCTCTCGGCTGGTGATGAAGGCCTCCGCGCCTTCGAGCTCCGCGAGAACGGTGGGCGGTCCCGGTCTGTCTCGGTGGATCAGGGAGGTGTCGGCCGGCCGAGAAGTTGGTCGAACGGGCCGGTGACCTCATAGACGACACCCAACGCCAGCTTCAGGGAGTTCGGTCCGCGTTGGCTGTTGAAGTAGAGCCGTTGGCCGTCCGGGCTGAAGGTCGGGCCGGTGACCTCGCTGCCCTCGGCGCCGGTGATGGTGATGATGGCAACCGCGGTGTCGTCCGGCCGGATCATCACCAGCTGCATGTCGCCGCCGTCCTCCGCCACGAAGAGTTGCTGGGAGGCCACGTCGACCCACAGATTGTCGACACCGGAGAGAATGCTGGAGCCGCCGCCCTGGAAGCGGATGGACATCTGTCCGGTGGACGGCACGTACTGCCAGACCCGGTTGTCGCCCTTGGTGGTGAACCACACTCGGTCCCCCGTGGTGGCGATGCCCTCGCCGCCGTTGAACTTCAGTGTCCCGGCCACCTGCTCCCGACACGGTGTCGTGCCGGCGTACGGATCGGGGACGGGGAGCCAGGTCACGGTGCCAACGGGCGATACCCCGGTCGCCGCCTCGAGCACGCCAGCACTCAGGTTGCCCGCCACCGTCGGCGCGAATCGGTAGAACGCTCCCGTCGGCACATCCTCGGTCAGATAGACGTAGCCATCGGCGGCCACGGCTGCTGCCTCGTGCTTGAACCGACCCATGGCCGGACGGGGTGCCGCCCCGGTCGCCCCGGTCGGATCGCACTCCCAGATCAGACCGAGGTCGTACTCCTCACCAGACAGCCACGTTCCCCACGGCGTTGCGCCACCGGCACAGTTCACCGAGGTTCCGGTGAGGATGGGCTGGGCGCTCAGGAGGGTGCCGTCGGGGGCGAACCGGATCGAGGTCACCCCGCCATCCGCGGGAACCTCGTGGTTCACTGCCAGATACCAGCCGCCCGCGACAGCGGGATCCACGAAGGTGGCGGCGCCGTCGGGGAACCAGCGGAACTGGTGGCCCGCCACCAGTTCATTGCCCCGGGCGATGACCCGGCTGGTGAATCCCGGCGGCAGGATGAGCCCGTTTGGGTCGCTTCCCGGGGCGAAGCTCCCGGTGACACAGGACGTGAGGAGCGGAGTGCCGACCGCCAGCATCCCGGCGGCCCCGGCCCACTTCAGCACCGTCCGCCTGGGAACTTCGATGTCCTGAGTTGTCGTCGCCATGGGTCAACGGTAGGTGATGGCCGGAGCTGGCGTCCTGTGTGGGTCCGCATCCGCCGGCCAGTTCGTTCGACACGTCAGCACTCTCGGAGCGACCGGACCTTCAGACGCCCAGCTCCGGGCGGCGCAGGAGCCGGTGCACGGTGGCGTCGGGCACGACGTGGACCGGGTGAACGTCGGCTCCAGGGACCAGTCGCATGGTGAAGTCGGTCGGGGTCGACTCGGGTGGCGCCTCGTCATCTGGCCACGCCTCGACCACACCGGCCAGCGTGGTGAGCGAGGCGTAGCCGCGGTCGATGCAACCCTGGTCCGTCTCCGGACCTGGTTGGTAGCCGCTGGGCTCGAGGACGAACTCCACGTGGGTATCGGTGGTGGCGGTGATGGCGGCCCGCATGGCCCCGAAGGGCGCCAGCCGGGCCCACTTGACACCGAGGATCTCCGAACGCGGCAGACCGGGCACGTTGAGGTTCACCGCCGAGCGGGCGGGAGCGGCGATGACCAGCTCGAGGACCTCCAGGGTGATGGCCGCCGCCGACTCCCACTGCCACGGGTCGGTGGTGGCCACGCTGACCGCCAGGCCGCTCAGGCCGAAGTTCTGTCCGGCCAGCACCGCGCCGACCGTGCCGGAGTGCAGGACAGTGCGCCCGGTGTTCACGCCGGCGTTGATGCCGGACACGATGAACTCCGGCGGAGCCCCGAATGCCCCGAGCCGGCCGGCTACCACGGTCAGCGCCGGGGGACCGTCGAGAGCCCAGGCCTCGATCCCGGGTGCCCCTGGGATCTCCACCCGCTGCACTGCCAGCGGCCGGGTCGGGTCGAAGTCACCCAAGGCCGCGCCGGCACCGCTCCAGTTCCGGTCGGGCGCCACCACCACGATCTCGTGGTCGGTGGTGGCCAACGCCGCGGCGAGGACGTGGATGCCCTCGGACTCGATGCCGTCGTCGTTGGTCACCAGGATTCTCACGTGGTGAAGCTACCCAGCGGGTGGGCGACCTGGCGGTGAAGGACTGCTGAACAGTGAGGGATCGGGATGGCGGTTGGCGCTGCTGCGGTTCAGTTCGTGTCCCGCCGGTACAACAGGACGGTTCCCGCGACCAGCGCCGCTGCTGTGTAGCTCCCGAAGACCAGCGCCGCTTGACCTCGACCGAACGCAACGGCGATCGACTCGGGGGTGGCGAATTCCGACTCGATGCCGAGGAGCACATTGCCGGACAGGAAGGGAAGGAATCGGGAGACGCGCACAGGCAGGAAGAGGTTGAGAAGGCTCTCCACCACGAGCCACCAGACGAGGAGCCCCGAGATGGCCGCCGAGCTGTTGCGGGCGACCATTCCCACTCCCAGCCCGAGGACCGCAGCGAGGGAGGTGAACAGCAGCGACCACAGGACTGTGGCGGGCAGAGTCGAGCTGTCACCGGGTGCCATGCCGCTCAACTTGGCGGCAGCGATGCTTGCGCCCAGCCCCACCGCGCCCAGCACGAGGCCGACTCCTGCAGCCATCAGCGCCTTGGCCAGTGCGATCATCCAGCGCGCCGGTCGGGCGGTCAACGAGGTCGTCAGGGTTCCGTGTTGGGCCTCGGACGTGAAGATCAGAACGCCCATCACCGCGGCGAAGACCGCCGTGAGCACCGTGGAGTACGTGGCGTCCCTGGACACGGTCATGACTTCGTCGGTCACCAGTGTGGCGACGGCCCACGACGTGAAGCCGCCGACCACCGTGGTCAGTCCGAGCATGGCCCGGCTGGACCGGAGCGAGGACAGCTTGATCCATTCGCTCCGGAGCACCGTCGGCAAGGCGCGGATGTCGTCTCCGGCGGATCGGCGCACTGGCGGCGCGAGCATCGTGGTGGTCATGGGCTGGTTCCTCTGGTGGTTGAACGACAGGTCTGGGTCATGAGGACGCGAACTCGGCGGATGCCCTGGTCATCTCGAGCAGGCTGTCCTCCAGTGATCTGGTGGCCTCGGTCAGCTCGGTGAGCCGAATGCCATGGTCGAACGCCAGCTGCGAAACCACGGCGGCACTGGTGTCACGGACGAGCAAGCGGCCGTCGGTGGGTTCGGCCGGAAGTCCTCGGGCCTCCACGAGGAGGCGGAGCTCCGCGAGCTGGGGTGAGGCGACGACGACCTTCGTCTCGTTGGCGGCCGTGATGGCCGCCACCGACTCCGCGGCGATCAGCTTGCCGGCGCCGATGACGACGAGATCGTCGGCGAACAGGGCGAGCTCACTGATGAGGTGGCTGGAGACCAGGACGGTGCCGCCCTGTGAGGCGAACCCACTGAGGTGGTTTCGCAGCCAACGGATGCCATCAGGGTCGAGTCCATTGGAGGGCTCGTCGAGCAAAAGTACGGTGGGTTCTCCCAACAGCGCGCCGGCGAGCGCCAAACGCTGCCGCATCCCCAGCGAGAAGCCGCCTGCTCGTTGGTCGGCTGCGGTCTCCAGTCCGACTTCGGCCAGGACCGCGGGCACGCGGTTGGTGGTGATGCCGCTGAGGACGGCGGTGGCGCGGAGATGCTGTCGAGCCGTTCGGCCCGGGTGCATGCACCGAGCGTCGAGCACCGCCCCCACGATCCGAGCGGGGGTCCTGAGGTCTTCGTAGGTCACGCCTCGGTAGCTGACCTCCCCGCGATCGCTTCGCGTGAGGCCGACCATCATCCGCATGGTGGTCGACTTGCCCGCTCCGTTCGGCCCGACGAACCCGGTGACCCGTCCGGGCGCTACGTCGAATGTGAGGTCATCGACGGCTACTCGCTTGCCGTAGTGCTTGGTGAGTCCTCGGACGGTGATCATGGTCGTTCACTCCGTGGATTGGTCGAGCGGTGTTGTGTGCTCACGGCGTGATGACCAGCTTCCCCCTGGTCTGACCGGATTCGAGGTGCCTCATGGCGTCGGCGGCTCCACTGAGGGGATAGGTGCGCTCGACGGCCGGGAGGACCTTGCCGTCGTCGATGAGCTGACTCAAGACGTCGAGGCCGACGTGCTCCTTGGCCACGAACATGGTCAACCGCTGTCGGATGAACGGCGACATGGCCACTGCCCGGAGTTGGCGTCCGATGCCCGTGATGCTGCCGCCGCCTTCGCCGCCGGCGATGACGAGCGTGCCGCGCGGGGTGAGCGCCCGGCGGAGTCGGGAGAGCGATGGGCTGCCGCCGATGTCGAGGATCAGGTCGAACTGCTGGACACGATCGGCGAAGTCCTCGCTGGTGTAGTCGATGACGTGGTCCGTTCCGAGCCCTCGCACCAGGTCCAGCTTGGCGGTGCTGGCCACCCCGGTCACGGTGGCGCCGTAGGCCTTGGCGATCTGGACGGCGTAGGTGCCGACGCCACCGGATGCACCGGTGATCAGGACGTGTTGGCCGGCCTGGATCCGACCGACGTCCACCAACCCTTGCAGCGCGGTGAGTCCTGAGACGGGGACGGCTGCTGCCTGGTCGAATGTGAGGGTGGAGGGCTTGAGCGAGAGCTTGTCCTGGCGGGCCGCTGCGTACTCGGCGAACGATCCCTCGGCAACTCCGAACACTGCGTCGCCGGGACCGAAGCGTGTCACCTCGGTGCCGACGGCCATGACGAGGCCGGCCACGTCGCGACCCGGGACGGGGTTCCTGGGGGACCGGAGGCCGACGGCCAGTCGCGCCGCGTACGGACGGCCGGTCATCAGATGCCACGTGCCCCGGTCGAGTCCAGCCGCGTGCACCTGTACCAGCACCTGGTTCGCTCGGATGGTGGGCCGGTCGATCCGGGCCAGCCGGAGGACTTCGGCGGTTCCGTAGCGGTCCTGCACGATGGCCGCCATCTGCTGACGGTCCGCTGGCGTGCTGGGGGGAACTGCGGTTTCGGGCGTTGCCGCCAGGCCGGGCTCGGTCTGGCTGGACGGGAGAGTGGACTTACGTTGTAAGGGCATGGCGTGACGATAACCATACGTTGTAAGGTTGTCAAGGCAGTCCACCCCGACGACGCAAGCGAGACTGATCGACATGCCACGGCAACCCAAGACACTGGCGAGCTCGCCCGCATCAACGACCAGGCGCGCCGGGTCCACTCCAGCTCGGCTTCCGCTCAGCCGGGAGCGGGCGCTGAGCGCTGCGGTCACGCTGGCCGATGCCGAGGGGATCGGTTCGCTCACCATGCGCCGGCTCGCCAAGGAACTGAGGGTCGAGGCGATGTCGCTCTACCACCACCTGGCGAACAAGGACGAGATCCTCGACGGCATGGTCGACGTGGTCTTCGGCGAGATCGAGCTGCCCTCGATGGAAGTCGGCTGGAAGTCGGCGATGCGAGATCGGAGCCATTCCGTGCGGGCGGCGCTCACCCGGCACCCATGGGCCATCGGCATCATGGAGTCGCGGACATCGCCGGGCCCGGCCACCCTGCGGCACCACGATGCGGTGCTCGGGTGTCTGCGATCGGGTGGCTTCTCGGTCGAGATGGCGGGCCATGCCTTCTCGCTGATCGACAGCTACATCTACGGCTTCGTCCTCCAGGAGGTGAACCTTCCGTTCGAGGAGGGCGACGACATGACCGAGGCGGTCGAGTCGATCATGCCGGAGCTCCCGCACTCAGACTTCCCACATCTGACGGAGTTCGCCATCGAGCGCGTGATGCAACCGGGATACCGCTACGGCGATGAGTTCCACTTCGGACTCGACCTCATCCTCGATGGCCTCGACGGGATGTCGGAACGCTCGTGAAGCAGGCCGGCCCTTCGGGAGTGCGACCTTTCCGCCGCCTCTCGCTCCCCGAAGTCGGTGAGAAGGTCAGACACCGTCGGGCAGCGCGCTTGTGCATGCCGCCGTAATGAGGTGACCGGCGAGCGAGCGGGCGTGCTCGGTGGTCAGATCGACGACAGCCGTCGACCACTTTCCTGACGCTCCGGCCACGTCGATCGACACGGTCGCCGCACCGACGATCCGCTGTCCGGGCGATCGTTGCACGCTGACTGCCTGGATCTTGCCGAGCGGCAACACCTTCGTCTCGAGCCGAAGGAAGCCATCTCTCACCACGAGGCAGTCGACACCCCACCCATAGCGGCTGCGATGGTTTCGAGTTGTCCCCACGAGGGCGGCGAGCGCCACGAGTATCGCTTCGATCAGTGCATGAACCACCAACAGCACTCCGGCCACCATCGCCGTCTTGACGGCGGGGGCGTCCGCCAGTCGCGCCACTCCGACCCCGAAGCCAGCCAGGACCAGCGTCCCGGCCAGTCGGAGCACTCCGGCCTCGACTGCTCGTGCGATGGTCGCCACACGGACCAGCGGACCGAAACGGTTGAGCGATTCGGCTTCAGGTACCTGAACACCGAGAACCGCCGACGCGATCGGGGTGAGAGCACCCGATCGTGCCGCCGGCGCGAGCACCTGGCGGACCCCCTCCGACCTCGGCTCGCTTGCGTCGGCGGATGCGTACTGGATCTTCTCGTAGTGCAGCAACTGATACACCGGGCCGCGTCGTGACCGGAACAGCTGCACCCGCACGAGGGGCGTGTTGGTGGCTCGCAACCGGATGACCCCCTGTCGGAGGTGCAGAAGTGGTCCGCTGATCGATGATTCGCCGGGGCCGTAGGCGAGCCACGTCGAGAGGCCACCGATCGCCACCAAGGCCACTGCGAGGATGACGCCGAGCAGAGCGATGAGCGTTCCGGTGACGGCTACGACGACCGACACCCCGGTGATGACGATGGCGAATGCAATGCTTGCGTACTGCGTGCGGACAAT
>Ga0105044_10011264_pt1 | contig 12199 bp, 8 predicted proteins | sample MAT01_FD_78092 | JGI IMG/M metagenome (GOLD analysis project Ga0105044, IMG submission 78092) | Freshwater microbial communities from Lake Fryxell liftoff mats and glacier meltwater in Antarctica - MAT-01 | ecosystem: Environmental > Aquatic > Freshwater > Ice > Liftoff microbial mat | place...
CCGATCCTGAGGAAGCCTGTCAGGTTAGTAGTGATCTTGCGACACCTTGTGTACTCTGCCCACGATAACAACTCATCAAATAACCATCATCATACGTGCACATTCTCCGTCTCCTGAGTTTCAGCGACGAAAGCAACTGGTCGAAGTCCAGCTCATCGATCTCCTTGCATGCGATGTTCGCTGCTGCGAAGTTGAGCGCATAGGTCCGCATCGCCGACTTGTCGAAGTCCGTTGCGAACACAATGTCGAAACCGGCTTGCTTGAAGCCCAAGGAGCATCCTCCTGCACCGGCGAATAGGCTGATAGCTTTTGGCATCTTTCCTGTCAAGTGATAGACCGCATGATACGCACCGACGTGCTGGATGCAATCGTAGCGGGGTGGTAAAGATCTGACAAGTTCCGTTGCCCGCATGAGGGGTCGCGCACATACTCGGCAGGGGTGCGCTCCTGTTGCAGTACCTTTTGGCAAGCGCTCGGAGACAAAGTAAGGACGAAGGGCGCTTTGAACTTCTCTTGAACGTCGCGCGGGCTCCAACACCACCGGTGCCGCCGCCGAGCGCATGAACCCAAGTGGCTGACCCTCGACGATTGAGGACTACCCGGAAGGAAGCAAGTTCAGGTTTGGGGTGGGGAGAAGGCACGAGCGATGACGCACGCACATTTCGCCGACATCGTCCGTTGCGCCCAAGACCTTCTTCGCGGCTTTCGCCGGGGCGTTGAGCGGGGCGTTGGAGGCGATGGGGTAGTGTGAAGTGGCACTACGATGCGCGCATGATCGTGGACAGCGGCACGGGGAAGAAGAAGGAAGCGACGCAGTGGACGCCTTACCAGAAGCAGAATAGCCCCGGCGCGATCGCCGGGGCTTTGCGCTGGTGGTAGCAGGTTGCCGGGATGTGGTGCTTGTGGGGCGCTCCGATCCCCACACGAAATGAAGAACCTGCTGTACACCGGATAGCAATACGCGACTGGGACACAGCGAACTAAGTTCTTGAAAAGTAATCGCCTGCCGACTTGATCTACAACGTAGTGATCAATACCTTCACGGCTTAATTACGTGGAGAACCCCCTATGGCTGAAACCCTAAATTTCTCTGGTCATGAGACCTTTCATTGCCGACCTTTCTGGTTGAAGAAGGGACATGACTTTCTCCAGCAGCAGCGGAGCTTCTCGGATGACAGCGCGGTGGCCTACTTGGGCGTGGGAAAGAACATGGTGACGGCCATCCGCTTTTGGATGAAGGCATTCGGCATGGCCGATGACAATCAGCTTACGGACCTTGCTAAGAAGCTGCTCGCTGACAAAGGCTGGGACCCCTACCTCGAAGACCTCGGGTCGCTTTGGCTGCTGCACTATCATCTGGTGAAAGAGCGACACGCTTCTATCGCGAGCATCGTGTTCACGGAGCTGCGGGACCGCGTGCCGGAATTCACGGTGAAACAGTATGCGGACTATGTGATCAGTGAGATACCGAGGTCCAACGCAAAGACCCTTGAAAAGGACTTCGGGGTCTTCGTGCGGAACTATCGCGATAAGGATGAAGAGTTGGATGACCTCGCCGGATTGTTGGCCGATCTCGAACTGGTGAGCATGACCAAAGTTGATGCTGAGGACGAGGCGGACCGCAAGGCGCGACGGGTCTATTACATCGAACGCAAGCGGCGTGCGACCTTGCCTGCGCGGATCCTGTTGTACGCGATCCTCGATTCACATCCCGAAGGGCTTTCGTTAAGCTTGACCACAATGATGGATCCAGTGGGCCAGATGTTCGCTCTGGATAAGGAAGGCATGACCGAACTCTTGACCGAAGTTGACAAGAACTACAAAGGCATCACGTTCGCCCGGAACTCCGGCGTGTACGAATTACAGTTCAAGCAGCGCCCGGACCGTTGGACCATCTTAAGCGACCACTATGCGCAACGCTAAGTTCTCCCCATCGATCAACCTCGTTCGCGACGAGGGCGAGGACTTCGGTTACATCGCCACCAATAATGCGAAGTTCATCGCCGCCGAGATCGTGCGCAGCGAGCGCACCGGGGCGCACGCGTTCCAACTGATCGGCTCATACGGGACCGGCAAGTCGGCATTCCTGGTGGCCTTCACAAATACGCTGCGCGGCGATACTTCCTACTTCAACATCAAGCAGGAGAAAAAGAAGCCTGAGGTGATCAGCTTGGTCGGGGAGTACCGTTCGTTCATGGAGTTCCTCGCTGAGCGGTTCGAACTGAAGAAAGGCCAGAAGGGATTCCAGGATATCCTTGATGCGATCCATCAGCGTTACGAGCAACATGGTCGGCTCTACCTGATCATCGACGAGTTCGGCAAGTTCTTGGAGTATGCGGCGAAGCATGATCCGGAACGCGAGATGTACTTCATCCAACAGTTGGCGGAGTTCGTGAATAAGCCGGAGCGCAACATCACGTTGCTCCTTACCCTGCACCAGAGCATTGATGCATACGGCCATGGTATATCGAACGCCCAGCGCAACGAATGGCGCAAGGTGCAAGGTCGATTACGCGAGCTGCCCTTCAATGAGCCGATAGCGCAACTCGTTCACCTCGCGGCCCAGCAATTGGCCAAAGCGAACACGCCTGTTACGAAAGGTGCGGACGTTGCACTGATGGCGAAACTCGCCGTCGGGCATCATCTGTTCGACAATAGCGCCGAGCCTTGGACGAAGGAAGAGCTGACCAAGTTGTTCCCTCTCGACCTGATCGCCACACATGCGCTCACGAAAGCACTTCAGACGTGCGGACAGAACGAGCGTTCCCTGTTCACCTTCCTGCGTGCAAGCAACCTGCGCATTTCAAAGGGTTCGACCTTCTTCGGATCGCCGCAGGTCTTCGACCACTTGAACAGCGAGTTCTACAGCTTCCTGCGTGGGCCGGCGAATCCGGCCCGCCGCCAATGGCAAATGATGTGGTCCGCTTTGGAGCGCGTCGATGCGGATTTCGGCAAGGACCGCCGACCCTACGAGGACATCATCAAGACGATCGGGATGCTGCAACTTTACGGTGGCCAAGGTGCTTCCGTGGATGACAAATTGCTCGTGGCCTACTTGGAGGCGATCAATGGTACCAAGGACGTAGCGAAGCAGCTGAAGGAACTGACCGCCCGGAAGATCGTCCTGTTCGTCAAACACCGCGCATCGTATCGCCTTACCGAAGGGACCGACCTGGACTTCGAGAGCGCATTGGACGAAGCCTCGCAACAGGTCGAGGACATCAGTGACCTGGTCGGCAAGCTGAAACTGCATTTCAAGCGGCAGTATGTCCTTGCCAAGGAAGCCACCTATCGCACCGGTTCGCCGCGCGTGTTCGAGTATCAGCTTAGTGAACGACCACTTACCGACAAGCCTCGTGGAACGGTTGATGGCTTCATCAACTTGGTGTTCGCATCGAAACCGACCCCGGTGCAACATGCATCGCGTGATACCCAGGAACCAATCGTTCATGGGGTCTTCATGAACAGCGACACCATCCGGGAAAGTCTCCTAGCGATCGAGCGGGCACAACGCGTCATCGACAAGAACGCGGAGGATAGGGTGGCGGTGAAAGAACTCAGGAACATTCAACAGCACCATGAAAAACTGCTGGACCATTACGTACACGAATCGCTCTTCTCCGGCGACCGCGAGAAAGTGCGCTGGTACCATGCCGGTGAAGAGCAACGCCAAGTGAAGGATGTGCGCTCGTTCAACCGGCTGCTATCGCGCGTGGTGGAAACGGCCTATGGACAAGCACCGATCTTCCAGAACGAGTTGATCAATCGCGAAAAGGTTTCCCCGTCCGCAGCCACCGCCCGGAAGAACCTCTTCGACCATATCTGTGACGATTGGGACAAGCCGGAACTCGGCTTCGACGGTACTGAGTTCCCTCCCGATCGCGCCATCTACATGACGTTGCTGAAGGAGAACAAGATCCATCGCGAAGTGAAAGGTGCGTTCGACCTGTTCCCCCCTGCGGAGGGCAATTCCTTTCATGCCGTGTGGCAAGCCTGTGAGCAATTCCTGGAGGAAAGTCGCCATGGCCGCAAGGACATCAGCGAACTGATGGAGCGTTTGAGCGAGCGGCCGTTCAAACTGAAATATGGCTTGGTGGAGCTCTGGGTACCGCTATTCCTGTTCATGAAGCGTGGTGACTACGCGCTCTATCAAGACAACTTCTTCGTGCCGCAGCTCACAGGACCGCTGTTGTACTTGATGACCCGCGAACCCAAGGGGTTCCAAGTGAAAGCCTTCGTGGTGAATGGCGTTCGCCTACGCCTGTTCAACAAGTACAAGGCGTTCTTGGGCAAGGAGGAAGTGAAGCACTTGACGAACGGCGACCTGCTTGATGTGATCCGCCCGTTCCTGACGTTCTACAAGAGCTTGGACCAATACACCCAAGCGACCGACAAGCTGGCACCGGAGGCCAAGGCCCTGCGCGAAGCCATTAAGCATGCGACCGACCCGGAGAAGACCTTCTTCGAGGACCTACCGAATGCGCTCCACCTCTCGTTGGAGGAAGTGAGCAGTTCGGATGAACAGCTTGGTAAGTTCATCAGCTTCCTCAGCACTGCCATCGATCAACTGCAACAGGCAACGCCTCGCCTAGTTGAGCGGATCGACGCCTTCATCGGTGAGGAGGTGCTCGCGACCGGACAGCGGTTCCCCGGTACGCGGATCGCATTGGCCGAACGCTTGGACGGGATCCGCGAGCACCAATTGCTGGATCACCTAACGCCGCTTTACAAGCGGACCATGGTGCCATTGGACCAAAGCGAAGCATGGATCGCTTCCATCTCGCAAGGTGCCATCAACAAACCGTTGGACCGGTTCACGGACCGCGATGAGGATATCCTCAAAGAGCGTTTGGTCTCATCCTACCGCGAACTGATGAACCTTGCTGACATCCACCGAGTAGAGGAGGATCCCGATGGTGCACCGGTGTTGCGCATGCAGATCACCACCTCCAAGAAGGGCACGCGGACCGAGACGATACACTACCCCGCCAAGCAGAAGGCCAAAGTGGAGAAGTTGGTGAAGGAACTGAAGGCACGATTGAGCGAAGAAGGCGCGGTTGACCGCGCAGCCTTAGCTTGGCTCCTGAACGAAGAGTTAGGCAAGGCATGAGCACAGTAAAACACGTTCTGGGAATATCGGGTGGAAAGGACAGCGCGGCCTTGGCCATCTATCTGATGGACAAGTATCCGAAGCTTGACCTGACCTACTACTTCACGGACACCGGGAAGGAACTGGATGAGACCTACCAACTGATCGAACGGCTGGAGGGGTACTTGGGCAAGTCCATTGCGCGGTTGGAATCGGAGGATGCGAAGAAGGCCGGGCAGAATCCGTTCGATTACTATTACAAGGTCTATCGCGGCTATCTGCCTTCCTCGCAAGCGCGGTGGTGTACGCGCAACATGAAGATCGAGCCCTTCGAGAAGTTCGTGGGTACAGCTCCGACGCTCTCCTACGTGGGCATTCGGGGCGATGAGGACCGCGAGGGATACATCTCCACCAAGGCCAACATCCAATCCATCTTCCCGTTCCGGCGCAACATCTGGAGCGATGAAGTGATCCGGAAGGTGCTGGACAATGACCGCATAGAGGACGTGGCTGCGTTCTATGCTGCGGAACTGAACGGTGCTTCGCTGGACCAAGTGGTGCAAGCTCTGCGCAAACCGATGGAGCGCATCGCCAACGACCGCTTGGGCAATGCTCGTCGGCAAAGTGAAAAGCTGAACCGGTTATTGGAGCACGGTGTGGCACCCTTCAACCGGGTCGTGTTCCGGTTCCTGAAGGATAGCACAATGCCCTTGGCGAACGAAGCCGACTATCCGTTATTGGAGAATGAGGATGTGCTGGTGAAGGCGGACATCTTTCGGCTGCTGGAAGAGAGTGGCATCGGGGTACCGGGCTACTATGCGAAGAAGGAATTCGAAGTGGACGGTAAGACGGGTGAGTATGCCCGCAGCCGCTCAGGTTGCTACTTCTGCTTCTTCCAACAGCGCATCGAGTGGGTGTGGCTCTACGAGCAACACCCCGAACTCTTCGCGCAAGCCATGGCCTACGAGAACGAGGACGAAGGCTTCACCTGGGCACAGGGCGAAAGCCTGAAGGATCTGATCCATCCCCGACGCATCGCGCAGATCAAGGCCGATGCCCTGGCGAAGAATGTGACCAAGAGCAGCAACAAGCTGCTGTCCATTCTACAGGAGGATGATGAACGGGCTTGTTTGACCTGCTTCCTATAGCCGATGGCCTACGACATCGATTTCGCAATGGCTGCGGACTACAAGTTCCACATCAAGAACTTCTTTCTCTACCCCAAATTCTGGGCTGCCAACTCGTCTTCCATATCCTTCAGCACAAATTGGCAACGAGTTCAGTTTACCGCAGCCAATCAAAAGAAGGTATCGACCAAGAGAGGAGTCTATGCCTTCTTTGTACATCCTGACTTTCCTCACCTGGCCGATTCAAGATATCTCTTCTACGTTGGCAAGACGAACCGACAGTTGCGCACCCGCTATGGCGAGTACCTCGACGACATGGCTGGGAAAGGAAAGCCGAGGGTGAAGGTGTTCACAATGATGAAGATGTACCGAGAGTATCTGCACTTCTACTACACCGAACTGGCGAGTTCGACGGAGGTTAACGATCTCGAGAATTGCCTTTTGAACACGTTTGTTCCACATGTGAACACGTTGATTCCGCAAGCGCGCATTAACCCTGAACTCCGAGGCATCTATGAAAGGTAAACTGGTGTTGCCGTGCATGCGAGGGCGCATGGGCGATTGGATCTACTACATCACCTTGATGAGCTTCAAGGAGGTAGCCTCGCGTGTGCGTTTGCCAAAGGAAATCGACGCGAAGTATGACTCAGAGGATTTGAAGCTGGGAGAGTGGATCCAACGTGAGCTCAGTAAACCACGGACGGAGCAAATTGCTCAGTACCTGCTGAAACAAGAGCAACACTTCTTCAACTCACTGATTTTAGGAATCTACGATGGTGAACCTAGGTGGCAAGAAGTAACCTTAGAGGGTAGCGCTGTGGCTTTGGAGGTTGAGGGAAAGGAGGAGTTCGAAACGTACTTGTCAAAAACCTTTGGAATCCTCACTCTTTCGGGCAAGGAGTCCATATTCGCTATTGACGGGCAGCACAGAGCGGTTGCGATTCGAGCAGCTGTTGAAGGAAGTCCGAAAATCGGCACGGATGAGCAGGCCGTTATTTTCATTAGCCACAAGCCGACTCCGGAAGGAAAAATCAGAACCCGTCGAGTGTTCTCGACACTGAACAAGTATGCCAAACCGGTTAGCGAAAGTGAGATCATTGCGCTTAGCGAGGACAGTAACTCGGCAATCATTACTCGAAGCTTTGTCGATACTACAACATTCCTTAAGGACAAAGTTCTTGTGATTAAGAATCGATCCATTCATCGCTCGAACACAACTCATTTGACCAACATCATGGTCCTTCATGATCTCGTTAGCCTTTTGTCTACCAACAAGAGCGTTGCTGGCAATTCGGTCAAGGGAAGAGATTATAGATCCTTCACGACTGAAAGACTCCCAGAAGCGGAGATTGACAAGGAATACCGGAAAGCCGAAGCAGAATTGAAGGAGGTGTTCCATGCGTCACCCAGTGTTAGCTCTTTCCTCCAAAAGGGAAAGGCGATCGATAGGACGAAGCCCCAATCGAGCCTACTATTCAGGCCGGTTGGTCAGAACGTCATTTTCGCTGCATACCGCTTGCTCAAGGAACAACACAAGGGAAAGGCACTTCTCGACTACCTGAAACAGGATGACTTCAACTTAGCAAACCCGCTTTGGAAGAAGGTATTCTGGGATGACAAGACGAAAGAGATTGACTCCAAGCCAACTCGACAGAAAGCAGCCATTCTCTATCTGGCCGAGAGCCTCGGCGGTAAAGTCAAGCGAACTGCCCGTGACGATGAGAACATGAAGAGCTTGGGCCTTCGCGATTGAGCAAGCCCTCGGACCATAACCCCTTGCATCAACTCTTCCGTCCCGCTGGTAACCGCCAATGACTCTTGCCGAGGAACTCATTCAGACTATTTCTGCTAAAGCCAGCTCCCTCGGTCTTGTGGTGTCAAAAAACCAATCTGACGAGGGTCCTACTTTATTGATTTATCACGAGACTGGGCGAGAGATAAAATTGCATTGCTCCTTTTCAATAGAGCAGCAAGTGATCTTTCCAGCTTTCATCGTCAGAACGTTTATGGGCACATATCCAGGTGAGCGAACGGACTTGCATGACTGCATTTCGCAGCTATTCGCTGCGCACTTGAGGCTCCGCAGTCCAGAAGTGTCGGTAACCATCTGGAACGATCCCTACTCACCGGTTCAAATTGAGGGAGAAGTTTATGCTCGATGGTTGGTAGTCGAGCAGCCCTTCAGGGCCACCCTGCCTATGGAGGGTGAAAGCCTGCAAGCGATTTTTCATCTCATGAGCGCGATGCACTCCCATCATGTCATGCTAATGAATAGTAATGCCGTAGCACTTGACGATGCAGGAATCCCATTCATGGCGTATGATTGGAAACCAAGTATTCCTTGGGCGCAACAGATTGGGAAGGTCGTTGGGGACACTTCGCGAAGTCGTGGAATCCAGTTTAATCGTAGAAAGACTCCTACTTGGAGCTACTATCGATCTAGCAGAAAGGGCACGAGTCTCATTTGGTCTCCGAATTTCTGCGCGAAAATGTTTGAGCACATCAAGGCTATCGCACCCAATCAGGAGGCATTGATTGCCTCGCCCAACGGGCACATTCAGCATTCACGTAACGGAGTCTCCAACTTCATTTCGTCGCGCATCAATAAGCGCGTTGTAAAAATTCTCACAACCCTAGACAAAGCCGCACAAACGAACTATCTAATGGTGGCTGTGGAGAACTATGTCATCGCCTTCAGTCCCAACTATACCTTGTTCCAAGCTTCAGATAGCTCCAGAAGGGCTTTCGAAAGTGAACGTGATGAACTCAGAAGTCGACATCAACGCGAAAGTGAAGTCCTCTTTCCCGAGCCTTCATTCGATTGGCAATCCAATATCGATGATGAGGACTTTGAGAGAATGGCAAGAGACCTGCTTGAGAGAGAGGCTGGTGTTTCCCGAATACGAAAGACCGGGCATAGCAGAGATAGGGACGCGAGCCGTGATCTCCTTGCAGAGTGGACCACTAGTCCACTGGACGAGGCGGAATCAAGGCAGTTTCAGTCATTACGAATACCCCGGCGCGTCGTTATTCAATGTAAAGCAATCAATGGAGGTGTTAGCAAACGAGACGTTCTTGACATCCGAGACACGATTGAAGCTCATGCCGCAACAGGCTTTATGCTAATTACTTCCGGGTATTTGACAGGGGGGCTATTCGACCACATGGACAAGATGCGAATGGACAAGCGCTATTTCATCGAATGGTGGACGAGAGCCGAGATTGAAAAACGATTGAATAGCTATCCGGATCTCGTTAAGAAATACACAAAAGTCTTCCGTGTGAAGGATGAATTCAATCACCCAACCCCTGCATCAACTCTTCGGTCCCGCCGAAAGTCAGGATAAACGAGGAGTAGGAGTTGTCGAAAAGGTCCTTGATGTACTCACCGATGTTCACGGGTACATCGGTCTTGCCGTCCTTGGTCTGCTGGATCTGGTAGCCCCTGTTCTTGGTGATCATGTACAGGAACAACGCGTGGAAGTACACCGAGGTGTAGTACTTGCGGTTCGCCAGTTCATTGGCGTCGGGGCTGGGGTTCTTGAGCTTGCTCCGGAAGTCGAGTAGCACATGGCTGTCCATGTTCACGAAGATCCGCTCCAGTTCATCGCCTTTCATTTGGAGCGCCATCACGGTATTATGGTCCATCTGTTCGCTGGTCGCCGTCTCCACATCATCCCAGGTCTTCGCACCCACTTGGCCTTCAACCACTCGATAGACCTGTATGAGGTCGGGTAGGCCAAGCGGTTCTTCGGTCTCTTCCTTCTTCGGCTTTGGTTCCTGTGGCTGGTCCTTCTCGGCGATCTTCACCCAGAAGACATCTTCAAGATCACCTCCCGGCGCGGATAGCGAGACCTTCACCTGAACGGAGTCGCCCACCTTCACTTCCTCCTTGTTCGGCCCCAGTGTGATCCGGATGGTGCCATCCTTTGGGCTGCTGCGCACCACGTTGAACACCTCGGTGATGTCCTTAGGCGTCCCGGGTCCTGTCCCTCCAGTGGCTTCGTTCGGCCGCATGTTCAGGATGGAGATGCGCAGGTCGCCGGGTTCTTCGATGCGATCGAAATAGTCGTTCTCCACATCGGTCTTCAGCTTCAACGTGCGCTCGCCATCGATCGGGATCTTGGACACCTCGTGCTCGCCATCGTTCTTGGCTTGCAGTTTCAAGAAGGTTGGGAAGCGTTGCGGTTTGAACGGTTCCTGTTCCTTGAGCTCCTTTTCCCTCGGCTTATCCTTCTTCTGCTCTTCCCCCTTCTTGTCGCTCTTGGCGTCCAGCTTGAACGTCTGTTGGAGCATCTTCATCAGCTCCGGGTTCAGAGGCATCTTGTTCGCGAAGTTCCTGAGCAGTTCCTTGGTGGTGGAGCTGGTATCGATGTCTGCTGCGCTCTTCCGCCGCTCCTGCATCTCGTCCAACCGACCGCCCTTCTTGCTCAACTGCTTCGCGAGGTACTGCCGTAGGAACTGCGTTTCCTCGCCATCCTTCATTCGATCGCGCGAGGCCATGAACAACTCTTTCCGGAAGTCGTAGTGCATGTGTGTGCAATCCATGTGGATGAGCAGGTGGCTCTTCAGCATGTTCATCTTCAACGCTTGGGTGATGAAGGCCATGGTGAAGTGACCGTGTACCTGGCCGTTCACTGAGAAGGTCACCGCCATGCCGTTCTTGAAGTACCGGTCCTCGATGGCCTTCTTCGACTCCTTCACATCCTTGCCCTTCACTTTGTTCTTGAACACGAAACAGGACACCTTCATCGGCCCGATGCGCGCATCATTGAACGTCTCTGAGAACTTGTCCTCCAAGTAGTCATCCTCTTCCTTCCACAGCCGCCTTTTCAGGCCATAGAGATCGAGGACATTGACGTTGTTGTTGGGATAGCGAAGGGGAGTGTCCTTGGTGAGGATGGGCAGCGCAGGCTCGAAAAGGTACTCGTTGATGCTCTGTCGGAGATCTTGCGCAAAGCCCGAGTAGCCGGTGGGGAATTGATAGTCGTAAAGTTTGATCACCGTGCCGGTGGTGAACTTGCGGCCCTCCAAGCCGAGGTCCAACGTGTCGATGGGAAACGACGCGATAGTTCCGTTCAATAGCCAGTACTCATACCAGGTCTCCTTGGCCTTATCGTCGTCGGTCTTGCGGTGCTCGCGCACCAACGTAAAGCCAAAGTCGCCCTTGCCGTCGAACCGCTTCGACCCGATCAATTGGAATCGCTTCTTGCCTGCGAACACGAGCGCACCAGAGCCACCCATGTTGTACTTCCCCTGCACGAACTGGATGTTGTTCTTATTCCCCGCGATCAGCGAAAGGAAGGTATCCTCGAAGTGCTCAGGGTGCTGGCCTTCACCGTTGTCATACACGATCACGCAAGTCGGTAGTCTTGCTCGTTCACCTCGCGGTCCATCACCGTCAGCAACCACTTGAATATCCAAAGCCTGCTTTCGTCGTGGCGTATTCAAATCCCAGTTGTTGTTCGGGAAGAACTGCTCCACCGCTTCGTCCATGGTCTGCGGTGCGGTCGGCGCCCTGGGATCGATCCCGAGTTCCAATGCCTTCTTCATCAAGAGGGCGTCGATCGAGTTCGTGACCTTCTCAATGATGGCCGCGATCGGGTTCGACTGCTGGTTCTTGACGATGCTGAAGTTGCTCTTGTTATCGCCAAGGGCCTTCCAATTGTCGTTGGCAAAGAGATGGCTGTGTTTGTCCAAGATGGATTGAACAGCGCTTTCGTCCTTCGCCTGATAGAGGCTCAGGAATAACCCCTTCAGGTCAAAGTCGTCGGCGAACAGTGATGGCATGCTTCGGTTATCAGAGTTCCGAAAGTAACCGAGAGAATTGGTCCGGACTGTATTTCGCGTTAGGGACAGTAGCGGAAACCCCGCAAGCCCGGTAATCCGGGCGCGGAGTTGCAGCGAATGGCCCGACGGCGAGTCTTCGAGCCGGAACGCCCAAACCTTCAACGCAACCACCTACCCTGAAGGAACGATGGCA
>Ga0105044_10011265_pt1 | contig 12199 bp, 14 predicted proteins | sample MAT01_FD_78092 | JGI IMG/M metagenome (GOLD analysis project Ga0105044, IMG submission 78092) | Freshwater microbial communities from Lake Fryxell liftoff mats and glacier meltwater in Antarctica - MAT-01 | ecosystem: Environmental > Aquatic > Freshwater > Ice > Liftoff microbial mat | place...
GGGGGCGAGGGCGCGGGCGAGGTCGATGGTCATGGTGTTCATGGCGCCCTTGGAAGCGGCATAGGCGACGGACGAGCCGATGCCGGTGACTCCGGCGATCGACGAGACGTTGACCACCGCGCCAAACCCTTGCGCCTTCATGGCCGGGGCGCAGGCGCGGATCATCTGGAAGGCGCCGACGACGTTGGTGCCGTAGATGCGATGCCAGTCTTCGGTGCTGAGCCCTTCCAGATCGGCGTGATCGACGATTTTGGTGGTGCCGGCGTTGTTGACGAGGATGTCGATGCGGCCGAAGGCATCGAGGGCCGCCTTGGCCATGCGGCGGCAATCGGCGTCGTTGGAGATGTCGGCCTGGATGAGAAGCGTCTGGCCCCCGAGCGTCTGGATTTGACCTTGTGTCTCCTCGGCCTCGGTCCGGCTCTTTGTGTAGTTGATGACGACGCTGGCGCCACGGGCCGCGAGTTTCAGCGCGACAGCGGCGCCGATGCCGGTGGCGGAACCGGTGACGATGGCGGCTTGGCCGTCAAGCCGCATGTAAGCCTCGGTCATCGCGATTTCTCCCTGTCGTTTCTGGTTCAACTGTCCAGACTTTTTACAATGCAGGCAACGCTTTGCATCGGCCTCGGCCGATCTTGCGACGGAGTTGAAGCGGTCCTGCGTTTGATTCTTCGAGCGATGCGGATCACTCTAGAGAGACCCACACAATGAAGAAGCGATATATTGCTGCTGCGGCGCTGTTGATTGCGATCCCGGCGATCGCCATCGCCAAGGAAGGCGGCGAGGGCCGTCATCACGGCAAGGACGGCGCGCGTTTCGAACGGCTCGACACTGACAAGGACGGCAAGGTGAGCGCCGAAGAGGCGAAGGCCAGCGGCGCCAAGATGATCGAGCGCGCCGACACGAACGGCGACGGCGTCATCACCGCCGAGGAAGCCCCGCGCATGTTCGAGAAGATCGACGCAGACGGCGACGGCAAGATCACGGCCGCCGAGCTGGGCGCGATGTCCTCGGCGCGGTTCATGAAGGCCGACACCAATGGCGACGGCGCGGTGAGCAAGGAAGAGGCCGATGCGGCGCGCGCCAAGATGAAGAAAGCGCGCGACGCCCGCCGCAAGAACAAGAGTGACGACACACCGGCGCCTTCGCCCACGCCGTAACGGCCATAAACCGACGGCAAAGGCCGGGACGCCTCAGGGTGTCCCGGCTTTTTTCATTGCAAAACCGCCATCTCGCCGCGCTGGCGCTCAGATATTCCGACGCTATGGTGCGGTCGATGAGAATCGTGCTCGTGCGCCATGGACGCCCCGCGATGGGCCGCAGCCGATGGATCGGCCATGCCGGCTTTGCGCGTTTCCTCGACGATTACGAGGCGGCCGGGATCGAAGCTGACCCGCCGCCGCCTGAATTGCTGGATATCGTCCAGTCCGCCTCGCGTGTTTACGCCAGCGATCTGAAACGCTCCATCGACAGCGCGCACACGCTGTTGCCGAAGGCCGAACTGGTCTCGACGCCGGTGTTCACGGAATCGCCGCTGGCCTCGCCGCGTCTGCCGGCGTTGAAGTTGAAAGTGCCTGCCTGGGCGGTGATCTCGCGGGTCGCCTGGCATGGCGGCTTCAAGCCCGGCATTGAGAGCTATGGCCAATCGAAGCAGCGGGCTCGAATTGGCGCGCCGTTGCTGATCGGCGAGGCTGAGCGAAGCGGCATAGCCGTGCTGGTGGCGCATGGTTATTTCAACGCGATCCTCGGGCGGACCTTGCGCCTCAAGGGCTGGCGGCGCGTTTCCGGGTCGCACAAGGCGCGCTTCTGGAACACCGTCGTCTATGAACGCGACACCGCCGTCGCACCGCCGCCGCGGCGCAGCGCCGTGCGGCGCTTGATGGGCCGCAAGGCAAAAGAAGCTAGCCCCAAGCCGTGACGATGGTCTCCAGCGCCGGGCGCGGACGGTCTTCCAGTGGTATCGCCGGCATCCCGATATAGATGAAGCCGGCGATACGCTCTTTCTCACTGAGGCCGAGCACGGGCTTCACCCGCGCGTCATAGGCCGGCCATTCGGTGTACCAGGCTGCGGTGAAGCCGAGCGCGTGCGCAGCCAGCAGCAGCATCGTGCAAGCCGCGCCCGATGAGAGTTGCTGCTCCCATTCCGGCACTTTTGCATTGCCTTCCGCCCGGCTGACGACCGCGACGACCACCGGCGCGCGCTCGAAGCGGCGGGCTTCTGAGGCGAGAATTTCATCAATGGCGGCAGGGTTGGATTCCTTGAAGAGGCGCGCCAGTTCGGCGCCGAAGCGGCCACGGGCCTCGCCCTGCAGCGTGATGAAGCGCCATGGCGTCAGCTTGCCGTGGTCCGGCACCCGCGTGGCGGCGGTGAGGATAGTGCGGAGCTGGCCTGCATCGGGGCCTGGACCGGTCATCGCTTTGGGGCTGCCCGAGCGCCGGGTCAGCAGGAGCTCGAGAGCCTGTGGGGCGGGGGTGTTCAGGCGTTCAGGCAGGACCGGACTCGTCATGGGTACCTTCAATGTCGCGTTGCGACACATATTTGCATTTTTCCATGAGTCTTCGGCACTTCAGTGCTGGATTTGTAATATTTTGCGCGTATCGTCATTTCAGTTGCGAAGCAGACGAGCGGGGGCGCTCTATGGCTTGGATTGCATTAGGTTGCCTTGGATTGGCCTTAGCGGTGATCGCAACCTATGCGAGCCGCAGTACCGCCGCCCGGCGCAGCGATCGCTTGGAAACAGCATTTTTCAGAGCTCGCGGACATCGTTTGACGACCAGCGGAAATCGCAGTAACCGCTTCTAAGTTTTAGCGAATTCCGGTCTGCCCAATGCCCAAGAAACGCGGGCCGCTCACAATCCATTCCGAACGGCCGGCCTTCGGCAATCCATGGTTGCTGGCGGTTGATTACGTTGTCTCGACGCCCAAGGGGCGCGAGTTCACCTATACGATCGTGCATTTCCGCAACTGGGCGACCGGTGTTGTGCCGCTGCATGACGACGGCACGATCACCATGGTGGGCCAACACCGCTTCGCGCTCGATGCCTATTCCTGGGAAATTCCCGAAGGCGGCGCCGAAGAATCAGAAGGCCCGCTGGAAGGTGCCAAGCGTGAGCTCGCGGAAGAGGCCAAGCTGGGCGGCGGCGAATGGCGCGAGATCATGCAACTACATCTCTCGAATTCGGTGACCGACGAGCACGCCTATATCTATTTGGCGACCGGGCTTGAGCCCGCGGAGGGCGAGGCGGACGACACCGAAGAGCTGACGATCGCGCGGGTGCCGTTCGCCGAGGCATTGGCGAAGGTGAATTCCGGCGAGATCACCGATGCGATCACCGTGGCGGCGCTTCTGAAGGTCTCTCACATGGCGGTCATGGGGGAACTTCCGGGCGGCCTTAACGAACTTCTGGCGCCCAAGCGCTAGACTAATGGCCGCAGGGGCCTTTCAGGCCCGCCTTGCCCACCCTAGATTGGGATCAACAAGATATCCGGGGAGAGTGCCGTGGCCCTTGCTGTTGAACGCCTGACGATCGTCGATCCGGTCTGGACGACGCTGCGGAGCGAAGCCGAGGCGATTGCGGCTAGCGAACCGGCGTTGGCGAGTTTTGTTCACGCCTCGATCCTGGCGCATGGCCGGCTTGAGGAGGCGTTGGCCTTTCATCTGGCGACCAAGCTCGGCAATGCCGATACCGGCGCGATGAAAATCCGCGACACGTTTTTATCAGCCTTCATCGCCGACCCGGAGATCGGGGCGGCGGTGCGCGCCGATCTGATGGCGATCCGCGAGCGCGATCCGGCCTCACGCGGCTTCGTGCAGCCGTTCCTGTTCTTCAAGGGATTTAGTGCGCTGCAGGCCTATCGGATCGCGCATTGGCTGTGGGGGCAGGGGCGCATCTGGATGGCGCTGCATTTCCAGAGCCGTATTTCCGAGATGTTCGGCGCGGATATCCATCCGGCGGCGAAGATCGGGCGCGGCGTGTTTATCGACCATGCGACGGGCGTGGTGATCGGCGAGACGGCCGTGGTTGAGGACGATGTCTCGATGCTCCATGGCGTCACGCTGGGCGGCACCGGCAAGGAGCGCGGCGACCGTCATCCCAAGATTCGCAAGGGCGTGATGATCGGTGCTGGCGCGACGATTCTCGGTAGTATCGAGGTTGGTGAATATAGCCGCATCGGGGCGGGGAGCGTTGTGCTGGCGGCTGTGCCGGCGCACTGCACGGCGGCCGGTGTTCCCGCAAAGCTGCTCGGCTGCGCTGGCTGCGACAACCCAAGCCACAGCATGGACCAGAACTTTCTGGCCCAAGTCACCTCTGACTTCGATATCTGATTTTCAAGCATCGCCTTATCGGAAAACCGGACGGCCACTTTTCCGGGCGACGCCTAAAGTCTGTCCTTCAGCGCGTACCACGCCATGCCGAGGGCGGTGAGCGGCGTACGGAAGAGGCGGCCGCCGGGGATCGGCTTGTGCTTCAGTGCGGCATAGACGTCGAAACGCGCGGCTGTACCGGTGACGGCCTCGGCCATTAACTTGCCGGCCAGCGCAGCGATGGCGACTCCTTGGCCGGAGAAGCCGTGGGCGAAGACGGTGCGTGCGTCTGCCCATCCGAAGTGCGGCATGCGTGAGCGCGTGATGCCGACCGGGCCCCCCCAGACGTGATCGAGCTTCGCGTCCGCGAGTTGCGGAAACACCTTGAGCATCGGCCTTCGAACGATAGACGTCAGGTCTGCCGGGTAACGCGGTGAGTAAGTTTCGCCGCCGCCAAACAGAAGGCGGTGATCGGCTGTCAGGCGATAGTAGTCGACCACGAACTTGGTATCGGCGACCGCCATGTCTGAGGGGATCAGGGCACGCGCACGCTCGGCACCCAGCGGCTCGGTGACGCCGACAAAGCTGTTGATTGCGATCGCGGTGCGGCCTGCCGCGTATGCGAGGTCGCCCAGCCATGTGTCACAGGCGAGGACGACGTGTGCGGCACGAACGCTGCCTCCGACAGTGCGGAGCGTGACCGCCGAGGCCGAGCGCTCGATGGCCGTGACGCGGCTCGCCTCGAAGATCGTTGTCCCGGATGCCTCGGCGGCGCGGGCGAGCCCCCGGGCGAAATTGAGCGGATGGAGTTGCCCGCCGCCGCGATCCACAACCGCGCCGAAATAGCGATCTGTGGCGACCAGATCGCCGACATGCGCTTTCCCAACCCATGAGGTTGGATAGTCATACGCGTTGGCCATGTGCCGCACGAACTGCTGCAGGACGTCGACATCGCTCCGCTTCCAGGCGGCATAGATCAGCCCGGCCTTCAGATCGCAGTCGATTGCGTGATCGGCGGCGAGCGCGCGCACCAAAGTCTTCGCTTCCTCGCCCAGTTCCCAGAATTGACGTGCGCGCTCAGGTCCGAAGTCTCGCTCTAGCTCGACCTGATCCTGGCGCTGGCCGGAGTGAATCTGGCCGCCATTGCGTCCCGAAGCGCCGCTGCCCACGGCATTGGCTTCGAGGAGGATCGTCTTGAAGCCGGCTTTGGCGAGATGCAGCGCGGCGCTGAGGCCGGTGTAGCCAGCGCCGATGACGACGACATCCGCCGCGAGGTCGCCCTTAAGTTGCGGGCGCGGCGATGCGGGGCCGGCGCTGGCTTCGTACCAGGTGGGGCCGAGCGGGGCGGGACTTGTCATGCGAGGGCCTCGCTTGACCTCGGCGGGCGCGCGCGCCAGAAGCTGCTCCCTGGCCCGGCCGGGCCCTGCGGCACTGTCGCCTTCAGCTCAGGCCGTTTCAATCGAGGAGCCTTTTCATGGACCGCAAGGACATGCTGCGCGTCGAAGCCTATCTGCGCGATACGTTTCGCAGCGAAGCGATCAATCTGCGCCCGCGACCCAATCTGAAGGATTCCGCCGAGGTCTATATCAGTTCGGACTTTATCGGCGTCGTTTCGGAAGACATCGAGGACGGTGAGACGTCGTACCAGTTCAACATGGCGATCCTCGATATCGACCTGCCCGAGGCGAAGAGCTGAGCCTTCGAGCGGCGATGACTGCGCGGCGGCCGGCTCAAGGCGGATGAGCAGCGCCTTTACGCCCTGGTCGAGATCGTTCCAGTTTTTCAACTGTCCGCTGCGGAAACTGTAAATTGCGGTGAGCTTTGGCCCCCACGGCATCTCGCGGATGCAGAGGCCGCCGATCTCATGTTCGGTATCGTCGGCGGTGCAGGTGAGCAGGGCGAAGTGCCCGTCATCCTCGCGCGTGAAAACCCGCTGGCCGGTGTAGCCGGATGAGGCGTCCATCGGAGTTGCGGTGAAGCCGTCGATCTCTTCAGGGGTCTTCGCGGGGTCGGCGTTCTTTAGATAGATGCGCTCGAAGCGTTCGCGTTCGGTGAGCTTGGGTGCTCCAACCTGCAGTGTGATCGAGACGAGCCGGGAATTGTGCGAGACGTCGCGGATGTCGTCATCCTCGCCGCTGGCGAAGCCGTGAAGGTCGGGCATGAGGGCGTCGAGCTCGATCTCGGTGGCCGGGCCGGCGCGGCGCGACGAGGGCAGGCGGATATAGTTTCCCGGCACGTCGAAGCGGCGCTCGCCCAGCACGACCTGATAGGCATCGGCGCTGGTGGTGGGGCGGATGGCGGCCCCGGTGATGTCGTCAAAGCTGGGGCCGAGATAGCTCCAGAGGATGACGCCGCCGATGGCCAGCGTGATGGTGGCAATAATGAGCGGATAGAGCCAGCTGGGCTTTTCTTCGGGGTCGCCGGGATTGAGCGCGCGGGTCATGCGGGAGTCCCGTGGCGGGACACGGTGGCTGGTCCCCGGCTTGCAACCTGATGGGCCTGAACCCGTTTGAATCCGGTTAGCCCCATGCGTATCTCCACCGCCCTTTTGATGATTGCTCTTGCCGGGCCAGCCTTCGCGGCGGTGAACAAAGACGGCGGCAGGCTGTCCGTCAATCCGTGCGTGGACGGCAAGTCAACGACCTGCGCCGGGAGCGATCCGCAGGCTGCAGTTGTTGAAGAGCCGAACGGCGTAACCGAGCCGATGGTGATTTTCCTAGACGCCGAGGGCGAAACGCTGGCCCGGATGCCGATCTCGCGCTTCCGTGAGGTCCATCCCGACGCCAGGCTGCCGCCCGAGCTCAATACGCTGAAATAGAATCCCAAAACGGCACGGTCACGCCCGGCGCGAAATCTGCACGGAACGCCTCGGTTAGAGCCTGAATTTCAAGAGGCCGGGGATGCGTGAAGCGCTGTTGCTGCTGATGATCGTCGCGAGCGGGTTTGTCGCGTCGGGGCTGATCGCCGCCATTTATCGGGTCGCCAGCGGCAAGGGCGAATATGCGCCGCAGCCCAAAACCGAGGCCGGCAAGCTGGCTGCAGTGGGGCTGACCATCTTCACCGGGCCTGCGGTTCTCACCTTCAACGCCCTGAAAGCCGACCCGGCGGAGCAGCCGCGCGCCTATCTGATGGTCGTGCTGTCGGTCGTGGCGCTGTGGAGCTATGTGCTGGGGCTGTTCGTGGTGACGGTGGCGATCCGGCTGCCGCTTTCGTTCTAGGCTCTGCGCCGCCTGAGGATGACAGTGGGGGAGCAGGGTCGTTAGAGTGTCTCCGCATCAGCCACCGGCGGACCCCATGACAGCCCAGCTCTCCACCAATCAGCTCGACGCCTTCTGGCTGCCCTTCACGCCGAATACCGAGTTCAAGAAACGGCCCCGCATGGTCGTGCGGGCCGAGGGGATGCATTATTTCGATCAGGAGGGTCGCAAGATCCTCGATGCGTCAGCGGGCCTGTGGTGCGCCAATGCCGGGCATTGCCGCAAGCCGATCGTTGAGGCGATCGCCAAGGCGGCGGCGACGCTGGACTTCGCGCCGACCTTCCAGTTCGGCCATCCGGCGGCGTTTGAAGCGGCGGCGCGGATCGCGGCGCTGGCCCCCAAGGGGCTCGACCATGTATTTTTCACCAACTCGGGATCGGAGGGGACCGACACGGCTGTGAAGATCGCGATCGCCTGGCACCGGGCGCGGGGTGAGGGCGCGCGGACCCGGATTATCGGGCGCGAACGGGGCTATCATGGCGTCGGGATGACCGGAATTTCGGCCGGCGGCCTTGTGAACAACCGCAAATGGTTCAGCGCGCTCGCCTATCCGGCGGACCATTTATCCGCCACCTACAACCGCAAGGAACAGGCCTTCACCAACGGCCAGCCCGAATGGGGCGCGCACCTCGCTGACGAGGTCGAAAAGATGGTGGCGCTGCATGACGCTTCGACCATTGCTGCAGTGATCGTGGAGCCGATGGCAGGCTCGACCGGTGTATTGCCGCCGCCAAAGGGCTATCTCGAAAAGCTGCGGGCGCTCTCCACCAAGCATGGCATCCTGTTGATCTTTGACGAAGTCATCACCGGCTTTGGCCGTTTGGGTGCGGCGTTCGCGGCTGAGCGGTTTGGCGTGACGCCCGATTTGCTCGTTTTCGCCAAGGGCGTGACTTCGGGCGCGATCCCGATGGGCGGCGTGCTGGTGGACACGCGCATCTATCAGCAGTTCATGACCGGGCCGGACCATGCGATCGACATGTTCCACGGCTACACCTATTCCGGCCATCCGATCGCCGCGGCGGCGGCCTGCGCAACGCTGGATCTCTATCGCGACGAAGGCCTGTTTGAGCGCGCCAAAGAGCTCGAGCCTTATTTCGGCGAGGGCGCGCACAGCTTGAAGGGCAGGCCGGGGGTCGCCGACATTCGCAATATCGGCCTCGCGGCGGCGATCGATCTCGATCCGATCGAGGGCGCGCCGGGCAAGCGCGGCTTCGATCTGATGAAGCATCTGTTCTTCGATCACGATCTGATGTGCCGGGTGTCGGGCGACACGCTCGCCTTCTCGCCGCCGCTGATCGCGGAGAAGGCTCATGTCGACGAAATTTTCGGCAAGGTCGCCGCCGCGCTGGCCGCCGCATGACCGCCGTACGACTTACAGGAGAGTTCACATGCTGATCGGCGTTCCCAAAGAGATCAAGGTTCACGAATATCGCGTCGGCATGACGCCGTCGGCGGTGCGCGAGCTGATCGTTCATGGCCACAAGGTGATGGTGCAGACCAAGGCCGGTGCGGCGATCGGGCTGACCGATGAATTCTATCGCCAGGTGGGGGCCGAGATCGTCGGCAGTGCCGACGAGATTTTCGCCCGCGCCGAGATGATCGTGAAGGTGAAGGAGCCGCAGCCCGCTGAGACCGCGATGCTGCGCGAGGGGCAGGTGCTGTTCACCTATCTCCATTTGGCGCCGGACCCGGAGCAGACCGAGGCGCTGATCAAATCGAAATGCGTCGCCATCGCCTATGAGACCGTGACGGATGCGCGCGGCGGACTGCCGCTGCTGGCCCCGATGTCGGAAGTCGCGGGCCGGATGTCGATCCAGGCCGGCGCGCACTGCCTTGAAGTGACGCAGGGCGGGCGCGGCATGTTGCTGGGCGGCGTGCCCGGCGTGCCGGCGGCGCGTGTTGTCATTATCGGCGGCGGCGTGGTCGGTGCGAATGCAGCGCGCATGGCGATGGGCCTGGAAGCCCATGTGACCGTGATCGACAAGTCGCTGCCACGCCTGGCCGAACTCGATCAGCAATTCGGCGCCAAGCTGAACACGATCTATTCGACCTATGACGCGATCGAGCAGCATGTTCTGGAATCGGATCTCGTGATCGGCGCAGTGCTGGTACCCGGTGCGGAAGCGCCCAAGCTGATCACCCGCAATATGGTGAGCCGGATGAAGCCGGGCTCGGTGATCGTGGACGTGGCGATCGATCAGGGCGGCTGCTGCGAGACGGCCCATGCGACCACGCATGCCGACCCGACCTACAAGGTGGACGGCGTGGTGCATTACTGCGTCGCCAATATGCCGGGCGGCGTGGCGCGCACGTCAACCTTCGCGCTGGGCAACGCGACGCTGCCCTTCACAGTGGCGCTGGCCGACAAGGGCTATCGCAAGGCGATGATGGATAATCCGCATTTGAAGGAAGGGCTGAACGTCCATCACGGGCGCCTGACCTATGCCGCGGTGGGCGATGCGCAGAAGCTGCCGAGCATCACGGCGGACGAGGCGCTGGCGGGCTGATTTGCCGGCTTCGAGCGCATTTTAGACAACGGGTTTACCGAAGCTTGGGGGCGCGGACATTAGTCTTGCGCCCATGGTGGCGGCATACGGACATCTTGCGCGCGTCGGCATGTTTTTCGCCGGCACGTTTATCAACCGCATCAAGTCGATGTGGCTGATGATCGGGCTGGGCGGGACGCTGGGTGCGGCGTGGCTGATGGGCGGGCAGGTGCTTGCCGGTTTCAACTATACCCCGGCCGTCGCGACCATTGAATGGACTGGCTATGTCTGCCAGCCGGCGTCGCGCAAGGGGCCGATGACAGCCTGCAGCGAAGCCGAAACCATACGTCGCGCGGCGATCGGTTCGCCGCTGACATTCGAATTCCGCGTGCGCTTCAGCTTCACCAATCCCCAAAAGACCGAGCGGCATACGATCACCGGCCGCCTGCCGATGACCGGGCTGCCGCGTGAGGAAGCCGAGAAGGGACGGCAGTTTAATCTGCTCTACGACCCGGCCAGTCCACGCAAGACAAGCCTGCCGCCGGGTAGCGACTACAATGCCGTGCTGATTGGGCTAGTGGGTCTTGCGGCGCTCGGCTCGTATGCGGCGATTTTCTGGATGAACGGTGCGGTGGGGCTTCGCCGGCGCGAACTGAAGCTCGACGCGCTGACCGAGGACGTGATGTCGCGGTTTCGCGCCTAAGGTGCGCCCTCGAGGCTTTCGACGAGCAAAGCGAGCGCCGCTTCGGTGAAGAGCCACATATTCTCGACGCGATCCGAGATGCCGGTGCGGACGGTGCGGACGGTCTTCATGCGTCCGGCGACGGCGATGCAGGTGTGGCCGGCAGGATCGCCATAGCCGTTGCCATTGGGGCCGGCAGCGCCGGTTTCCGAGAGGCCCCAGGCGACGCCGCCGTGCCTTTGCCTGATCGTCTCGGCGAGGATTTCGGCATAGGGCTCCGATGAGGAGCGGATGCCCTTGGCGCGCAGTTCATCGAAGGTGAGATTGAGAAGGCCGCGCACGGCGCGCGCCGAATAGGTGACGGCGCCACCGGCGAAATAATCGGAGGCGCCGGGGACCGCGAGCAGGGCGGCCGAGATGAGGCCGCCTGCGGAGGTTTCACCGACCGCGATCTTCTCCTTGCGAGCTTTCAGAAGTTCGCCGGCACGGGCGCCGAGTGCAAGAAGATCGCGCATGGGATCAGCCCGGGAAGGACTGAACGCCGATCTTGAAGAAGCCCGTCTCGGGGTCGTTGGTGAGGCAGGCCATGCTCTCCATACCCTGCACATAGCAAAGCACCGGCGTCTTGGCGGCGCGCATCTTGGTCCACATATCGCGATCGGCGCCCTCTTCGGGATAGAAGGGGAATTCACCGAACACCGGCTGTTCCGCGCCCTCGGCCCATTCGGGCAGGTCGGCGGTCGTCTTGAAAGTGTTGTTGGACTGGTCGACCCATTCGGCCAATGACGTTGTCATCGCGGCGCTGTCTTCGGCATAGGCGAGTACCATAACCTGACCGGCGACGAAGCTCTCATGCCAGACGGGGTTGTTCTCAGCGTCGCGAACGACGATGAGCGCAACGGCCTTGGCGCAGTCGGGGCCGCCGGCGATGGCGCCGACGGTCCAGCCCTTCACGGCTCTCCATTCGGTGCCGGCGATGCCGGAGCAATCCTTGGCGCTGGCGGTGGTGGCGGCCATCGCGGCAAGCGCCAAGGCGGCAGCGGCGATCAATTTTTTCACAGGCAAAATCTCTCCTCAGAGGTCCGTTGCGCTTAACCCATGATGGCGAAAAGCGCACGCGGCTTCTTGGCGCAGGCTTGTGGCGGTAGTGTGCCACGATGGGGGACAGCATGGACCGGCGTACACTTTTGAAGGCTCTGGCGGCATCGCCGCTAGCGGGCTTGGGGATCGGCGCGGCGTTTGCGCAAGGCGCTGGCGATCCGGTGGCCGATGAGCTGGCGGCGAGCCGAGTGCCGGCTTTGGCGGGCGCGGTGTTTTCGGCGGATGCTGTGCTGTTTCTTGGCGTGGCAGGTATCAGGCGGGTCGGGTCGGACAACACGGTGGGCGCAGGCGATCGCCGGCACCTCGGCTCGAACACCAACGCAATGACGGCGGCAGTGTTTCAGCACCCCGTCGAGCAGGGGCGGATCA